>ERZ795053.5174-NODE-5174-length-13630-cov-19.902836_pt1 | contig 13630 bp, 9 predicted proteins | sample MGYA00375137_ERZ795053 | MGnify/ENA primary metagenome ERZ795053 (study PRJEB30182, sample SAMN05720284) | activated sludge metagenome | isolation source: Anaerobic digester | place: Hong Kong | collected 2014-12-17 ... | reverse complement strand
TCGACGTCCCGATCCCGCAGCAACGCCAAGCCCACCGGCCCGAAGATCACCACCAGCGAGATCACAGCCGTCATCAGGCCCCAGAACATCCCCTGCTGCCGCACGTGGTCCGGCATGGAGTCCAGGCCCGCCAGCATCCGCCCCAGGCCGTAGACCGCCAGCCCCACCAGCGCCAGGATCAGGCCGCCGCCCAGCCGCGGCCGGCGGTGGACCAGCAGCGCGAGCAGCAGGATCACGGGCACGATCAGGAAGGCCCCGAAGTCGATCCGGTTCATTCCGAACCGTAGGCCGAGCAGGATGTTGCTCACGCCCGTGAGCGCCGTGAGCACGCCCACGCCCACGATCACCCGCACCGCGCCCACGCGCACGCCCCAGTACTGCATCACGTAGCTCACGGCGAAGACCGCCAGCCCCGTGCTGATGGTGTTCTCCAGGGGGTAGTACAGCCCGTCTCCGCCGAAGGCGGGCGGCAGGCTGTCGCCGAGGCGCATGAGCAGACGGTCCGCCACCAGCAGCGCCATGAGCAGCACCATGGTCTGGAAGCCGGCCTTGTGGGCGGCCTGGCGGGTGAAGTCGTCGTCGTCCTTGAGCCAGCCCAGCTCGCGCAGGACGGGCGGCCCCAGCACGCCCAGGCTGGCCAGCGCCAGCATGGGGAGGTTGACCACGGCGCCCACGGTGCCCAGCGCCACGAGTCCCAGTCCGATCCGGTCCGCCGTCAGCAGCTTCATGGAATTGGTCATGGCTCCGCCTCCGATCACTCGTCCGCCAGCTCGAACAATTCATCCGCCCGCATCCCCAGCTCCCGCGCGATCTGGAACGCGAGCAGGGCCGAGGGCACGTACTTGCCCTTCTCGATGGCCAGGATGGCCTGCCGCCGCACGCCCACCCGGGCCGCCAGGTCCTCCTGGGTCATGTCCAGCCGCGCGCGGTGCTGCTTGATGTGGTTGATCAGCTTCATGGGCATGAATGTACGCTAAGACGAACATAATGTCCACAACTAATTACAAAAAGGCTTACGGAGCGTCCGTCTGGTCGCCGATGGAAAAGTCATGAAAACCTAGAGGGCCATGGGGCGATCGATGGGAGATGGCCTTATCCTGTGGCCTTTCCCGCTCCATGGCCCACGGCATCCTGAAGGAACTGCTGGGCGAAGCCTGAGGCCGGGATCAAGCGTCTCCGAAACCGTTAAATGATGAAATTTCAACTCATTGACCCCGGTTTCCGCGGGTGCGGCCCGGGGTCGGCCCCTTGATTTTTCCCTCCCGAACCGCGACGATTGGAGCGGGAGGAACCCGGCAAGCACCGCTGCGTATCCCCCCGGTCGGCGAGATCGGACCAGAACCCCGAAGGAGGGTCAGGATGGAGATCAAGATCACCCGCAACCCCGATCCCCCCGCACCGCCCTCGGGCGACTACGGCTTCGGCTCCAAGTTCACGCCCCACATGTTCGAGATGGAATGGTTCGACGGCGCCTGGGGCGAGCCCCGCATCGTGCCGCTGCACGACATCGTCCTGCATCCGGCGGCCAAGGTGCTGCACTACGGGCAGGAGATCTTCGAGGGCATGAAGGCCTACGCGAACCCCGACGACGGCTCCGTGCACATGTTCCGGCCCGACATGAACATCAAGCGCTTCCTGCGCTCCTGCCGCCGCATGTGCATGCCGGAGGTGGACGCCGGCCTGTTCATGGAAGCCCTGAAGCGGCTCATCGACCTGGACCGCACGTGGGTGCCGCGGAGCCCGTCGGCCCTGTACATCCGGCCCACCATGATCAGCACGCAGGCCGGGCTGGGCGTGAAGGCCAGCGACCGCTACCTCTTCTACATCATCATCGGGCCCGTGGGCAGCTACTTCACCGGCGGCATCAACCCGCTGCGCCTGAAGGTGGAGGAGACCTACGTGCGCTCCGCGCCCGGCGGCGTGGGCAGCGCCAAGACCGGCGGCAACTACGCCGCGGCGCTGCTGCCCATCAAGGAGGCGCAGGCGGCCGGGTTCGATCAGATCGTGTGGCTGGACGCGCGCACCATGACCACGGTGGAGGAGATGGGCGCCATGAACATCTGCTTCGTCTACGACGACAAGGTGCTCACCGCGCCCCTCAGCGACACCATCCTGCACGGCGTGACCCGCGACTCCGTGGGGGTGCTCTGCAAGGACTTCGGGCTGAACTGGACGGAGGCGCCCCCGGTGGTGGCGGACCTCTGCGCCGACGCCGACAGCGGCAAGCTGCGCGAGGCCTTCGCCTGCGGCACCGCCGCGGTGGTCACGCCCATCGGCTCCATGTTCTTCCAGGGCAAGGACCACAAGGTGGGCGACGGCGCCGAGGGACCGGTCACCAAGCGCCTGCGCGAGACCCTGTGCGGCATCCACACCGGGACCAGCGCGGCCCATCCGGAGTGGATCCAGGTGGTGCCCCAGTTCGAGACGGTCTGACGGCCGCCTCTTGCGGAGCGACCCGGTCTTCCTTTCCGTATAGGTGCCCCTTCGGAGGCGTCGGCCCGCGTGGTCGACGCCTCCACGCTCTCCCCTCGGGTCCCGGCGCGCCCGGGACTGCGGAAGGACCGGTCGTGAAGTCCATCCTGATCCTCTTCGCGTTCCTCAGCGTGTCCGCCGCCGCCTGCGCCCAGAGCTTCCTGCCCCTGGACGTGGGCAACCGCTGGGCCTACACCTCGGATCTGGTGGGACCGGACATCCGCGAGGTGGTCTACGGTCCGGATCCGCTCTTCGAGGACAGCTACATCATCGAGTACGACGTGTCCGACCACAGCCCCGGACACCGCCAGTTCTACGGCACCAACGGCGAGGGCGACGTCTTCCTCTACGGCTTCCGCCGGCTCGAGCCGCGCCAGTCGCGCTACTACGATCCCCCGCTGAAGGTGGTGGACGCGCCGCTGTACGCCGGCAAGACCTGGACGGTCACCACCGACGCCCGCGCCACCCGCGACGGCGGCGTGCTGGCCACCTACACGGTGCAGTACACCGTGACCGATCCGGTGACGGTGATGGTGGGCGGCGTGGAGCGTGAGGCGTGGGGGATCCTGGAGGGCGTGCTGCCCAACCCCACGGCCGACGCCGGCATCGGCACCACCTGGACCACCGACGGCCGGCCCTTCGATCTGGCCAAGGCCGACGACGTGATCGTGCCGCACTGGTGGGTCTGGGGCGTGGGCGAGGTGCAGTACCGCAGCATCGGGATCTTCCGGCTGGTGGACTACTTCCTGAACGGCACGGTGGGGAACCAGGACCTCAGCGTGAGCGAGCTGAAGCGGGCGTACCGGTAGCGATCGGATCTCCGCAGCGTCACGACGGCCCGCGCGGTACGGCACCGCGCGGGCCGTCGACGTTTCAGGGCGCGCCCAGTCGCAGCACCTGCGCGCGCGCGTGCTCCAGATCTCGGGCGGCGTCCAAGGCCAGACGGCGCAGGGCGAGGGCCTCGGCGCGCATGGGGATGAGGTCGGCCAGGCCGATGTCGCCGGCGGCGTGGGCGGCGGCGGCGGTGCGTTCCAGTTCGGCGGCGGCTGGCAGCAGGTCGGCGCTCACGGCGTGGTGGCGGGCGCGGGCGCGTTCCAGTTCGGCGGCGGCGGTGCGGAGGTCGCGGTCGCGGGCCAGGGCGACGGCGTCGGCGCGGGCGTCGGCGACGCGGGATTCGGCGCGGGCGCGGCGCGCGTCGGCGCCGCGGCGGTCGAAGAGCGGGAGCTCCAGGCCCAAGGAGAGGTCCAGGGCGTGGTCGCCGCCGCCGCCGGGTCGGCGCAGGCCGAAGCCCAGGTCCAGCGCAGGCAGACGGCTTCGGGCTGCGGCGCGGGCCTCCTCTTCGCCGGCGCGGCGGCGGGCTGCGGCGGCGCGCAGGGCCGGGGCGTCGGCGTCGGCAGGCGCGGGGTCGGGGATCAGGCGTCCCAGCTCGCCGGCGGCGTCGGCGATGCGTTCCACCGGCACGTCGAGCAGGGCGGCCAGGGCGGCGTGGGCGTGGGCGGCGTGGGCGCGGGCCGCATCGGAGTCGGCGCGGGCGGCCGCGGCGGCGAGACGGGCGCGGACGGCCTCCACCGGGGCGACGTCGCCGGCGTCGGCGCGTCGGCGGGCCAGCTCCTCCGTGCGGTCCCAGGCCGTGGCGGCTTCAGCGGCCAGGAGGGCGCTTCCGCGGGCGTGCAGCACGTCGGCGAAGGCGGCGTGAACGGCGGCGCGCACGTGGAGGACGGCGTCGGCGCGGTCGGCTTCGGTGGCATCGGCGCGGGCGCGGGCCGCCCGGGCCTGGGCGCTCCGTACGCCGCGCCAGGGCGGCGACCACTCCAGTCCCGTGATGCGTTCGGCGTCGTTCCAGAGATCGCCGTCGCGGGGCGCGTTCTCCAGATCCAGGAACAGCCGCGGGTTGGGCCAGGCTCCGGCCTGGTCGGCCTCGGCCGCGGCGGCGTCGCGCAGGGCCGCGGCCTCCGCCAGCATCGGGCTGCGCGCCGCGGCCAGGGCCTGGGCGTCGGCCAGGGTGAGGGGCTCGGCGGCCGCGACGGCGGCGGCCAGCAGCACCATCGTCCAGCAGAGGATGCGGTTCATCGCTCGTCTCCTTCCACGCGGGCGGGACGCCCCAGCCGCAGGTACAGCGCGGGCGTGATCACCATGTTCAGGACCATGGACGACAGCAGGCCGCAGAGGATCACCCGCGCCATGGGGGTCTCCAGCTCGCTGCCGGCCTCGGCGCCGGCCAGGGCCAGGGGCACCAGGGCCAGGCCCGAGGCCAGGGCCGTCATGAGGATGGGGGACAGGCGTTCCAGGGCGCCGCGGCGCACGGCCTCGCGCAGGTCGGTCACGCCCTCGGCCAGCTGCAGGTGCCGGATGTGCGACACCAGCATGATGCCGTTGCGCGCCGCCACGCCGAACACGGTGATGAAGCCGATGAGCGACGCCAGCGACAGCACGTTGTCCGACCACAGCACGCCGCCCACGCCGCCCAGCAGCGCCAGCGGCAGGTTGAGCATGACCAGCAGCGCGTCGCGCGTGCTCCCGAACGCCGTCTGCAGCAGCAGCCCGATGCCCACGATCACCAGCGCCGTGAGCAGCAGCAGCGTGCGGCCGGCGCTCTGCGCGCTCTCGAACTGGCCGCCGTACTCCACCCGCGCGCCGGGCGCCGCGGCCACCACCGGGTCCACGCGGCGGCGCACGTCGTCCACCACGGAGGCCACGTCGCGCCCGGCCGTGTTGCAGGTGACCACGATCTTGCGCTGCACCTGCTCGCGGTTCACGAAGTTGGGCCCGCGCCGCTTCTCGATGCGCGCCAGGGTGCGCAGGGGCACCGTGCCGCCGCTGTCCAGCATGACCGGCACGTCGCCCACGCGGTCGGCCGCGAGGCCGTCGGGGCTCTCCAGCTTCACCACCACGTCGTAGGCCTGCACGGCGTCGCGGACCTGGGTGACGGTCAGGCCGTCGAAGGCGGCCTCCAGCACCGCGTTCACCCGGTCCACGCTCAGGCCGTGGCGGGCCAGGGCGGCGCGGTCCAGGTCCACCTCCAGGGTGGGGATCAGCGTCTGCGGCTCCACGGCCAGGTCCACCACGCCGGGCACGTCGGCCATGGCGTCGCGGGCGCGGGCGGCCAGGCGGCGCAGCTCCGTGAGGTCGTCGCCGAAGATCTTCACCGCCACCTCCGCCCGCGAGCCGGACAGCATGTGGTCGATGCGGTGGCCCAGGGGCTGGCCGATGGTGATGCTCAGGCCCGGCAGCACGGCCAGGTCCGCGCGCAGGGCGTCCAGGAACTCGTCGTAGGGCCGCTCTCCTTCGCGCAGGGTCACGTCGATCTCCGACGACTCCACGCTCATGGCGTGCTGGTCCAGCTCCGCGCGGCCGGTGCGGCGCGCCGTGCTGACCACCTCGGGATGGCGCAGCAGGATCTCCTCCAGCGCGCGCCCCAGCTTGTCGGACTCCTCCAGGTTGGTGCCCGGCAGCGTGACCGCGCTGATGGTCAGGGCGCCCTCGTGGAACTCGGGCAGGAAGGCCCGTCCCGCGCCCAGCAGCAGCACCACCGCCGCCGCCAGCGCCGCCGCGGCCGGCAGCGACGTGCGCCACGGATGGTCCAGCACGCGGTCCAGCACCGGCGCGTACAACGCGCGCAGCCGGCGGGCCAGCGCGCCCTCCTTGTCCTGCACCACGGCGCGGCTGCCGGGCAGGAGCAGGGCGCAGAGCGCGGGCGTGACCGTGGAGGCGGTCAGCAGCGACGCCGCCAGCGCCGTCACGTACGCCAGCCCCAGCGGCACCAGCAGCCTCCCCTCCACGCCGGAGAGGAAGAACAGCGGCAGGAACACCAGCATGATGATCAGCGTGGCGAACACGATGGAGCCGCGGATCTCCAGGGTGGCGTCGCGCACCACCGCCAGCGAAGGCCGCCGCTGCTCTGCGGGCAGAACCCGGTTCAGGCGCAGCCGACGCACCACGTTCTCCACGTCGATCACCGCGTCGTCCACCAGCGCGCCCACCGCGATGGCCAGGCCGCCCAGGGTCATGGTGTCGATGCCCGCGCCGAACGCGCGCAGCGCCAGCACCGCGCCCAGGATGGACAGGGGCAGGGCCGTGAGCGTGATGAGCGTGGCGCGCACGTTGGCCAGGAACACGATCATGACCAGCACCACCAGCAGCGCGCCGTCGCGCAGGGCGTGGGCCACGTTGCTCACCGCCGCGGTCACGAAATCGGCCTGCCGGAAGAGGCGCCCGTGCAGGGTCATGTCCTTGGGCAGCTCCGCCTCCAGCTCGCGCAGCACGGCGTCCAGCCGCTCGGTGACCTCCAGGGTGTTGGCGCCGGGCTGCTTCTGCACGCCCAGGATCACCGCCGGCCGGCCGTTGAGCGAGCCGGTGCCGCGGCGCGGCGCGGGACCCGCCGCCACCCGGCCCAGCTCCGCCACCAGCAGGGGGGCGCCGCCGTCCACGCGCACCGCCGTGCCGGCGATGTCGTCGGTGGTGCGCAGCCGGCCCAGCCCGCGCACCACGGCCTCCGTGCCGCCCTCCTGCAGGAAGCCGGCCGACGTGTTGGTGTTGGCGTCGCGCAGGGCGTCGGCCACCTCGTGCAGGGCGGTGCGGTGCGCGGTCATCTCCACGGGATCCAGCAGCACCTGGAGCTGCTTCTCGTCGCCGCCGATGGGGGTGACCTGGGACACGCCCGGCACCGAGAGCAGGCGGCGGCGCACCACGCCGTCGGCGTAGGTGCGCAGGGCGATGGGGTCGTCGTGATCCGAGGTGAGGCCCAGGAACGCGATCTCGCCCATGATGGAGGACAGGGGCGCCATGACCGGCGTGTCGGCCTCCGGGGGGAGGTCGTCGGCCACGAGCAGGAGCTTCTCGTTCACGGTCTGGCGGGCCACGCGCACGTCGAAGCCCCAGTCGAACTCCACCCAGACCACGCTCACGCCCACCGCCGACGAGGAGCGCAGGCGCCGCACGCCGGGCGAGCCGTTCAGGCCCGTCTCGATGGGGAAGGTGACCAGGCGCTCCACCTCCTCGGCGGCCATGCCGGGCACCTCGGTCATCACGGTGACCGTGGGGGCGGTGAGGTCCGGGAACACGTCCACGGGCATGTCCAGCACGGCGCGCACGCCGGCCACGCAGAGCACCACGGCGGCCGTCAGGACCAGGGCGCGGTGGCGCAGGGAGAGGCGGATGATGGTATCCACGGCGGCCCCCTCAGTGCGTGTGGCCGTGGGCGGGGACGGAGGTCCCCTCCGCGGCCAGCAGGACCGAGTAGGGCGAGGCCGTGACCACGCGTTCGCCGGGCAGCACGCCGTCGCGCAGGAGCACGCGGGCGCCGTCGCGGCCGCCCACCGTGACCAGGCGCCGCTCGAAGGTCACGCCGTCGCGCTGCACGAACACGGCGGCGCGGCCGTCGGTCTCCACCAGGGCGGAGCGGGGCAGCACCACGCCCCGGTCGCCGCGCCGCGTGTGCAGGAAGAGGTCCACCGCGGAGCCCACGGGCAGGGCGCGGGCGTTCCGCAGCCGGTACAGCACCGGCACCGTGCGCGAGGCGTGGTCCACGGCCACGCCCACGGAGATCAGGGCATTGTCGTCCAGGGCGATGGGATCGCCCACGGAACCGGGCACGCGGTAGGCGGCGGTGGGGCGGTCGGCCAGCAGGGGGGCGTCGGCCTCCGGCACCAGGCCGCGCAGCCACACCTCCGACGGATCCAGCAGCGAGAGCACCGGCCGCGACGGGTCCACCCACTCGCCGGGCGAGGCGTGCACCTCGGTGACCACGCCGGAGAGGGGGGCGGTCAGCTCCAGCACCACGGCGCCGTCGCGCAGGCGCAGGCCGGCGTCGCGGAAGGCGCGCTCGGCGCGGCGGGCGGCGTCCAGGCGGGCGGCGGCCGCGGCGTCGGCGGCGCGGGCCTCCTCCAGGCGGCGCGCGGCGGCGGCGCCGTCCTGGGCCAGGGTCTCGGCGCGGGTCCGCTCGGCGGCGGCGGTGGCGCGCTCGGCCTCGGCGCGGGCCAGGGCGGCGCGGGCCTCGGCGAAGGCCGCGGCGGTCTCGGCGTGGGGCAGGACCAGGGCCAGCACCGCGCCGGACTCCACGCGGTCGCCGGGGCGGGGGAAGGGCGCGGCGGCCGCGGCCAGGCGGCCGGCGGCGGGGGGCGCCAGGTCGGCACGGCGGTCGTCGGGGGCGGCCACGGTGCCGGTCACGCGCAGCACGTGGCGGAACGGCGCCTCGGCGGCGGTCTCGGCGCGCACGCCCAGCAGCCACTGGGCCTCCTTGTCCATCACGATGCCGTCGCCCGCGTCCTCCGTGGCGGCGTCATGGGCGTCGGCCGCCACCGGCAGCGCTTCAACCGCGGCGCGCAGGGCCGGCTGCGCCAGCTCCGCGGTCAGCGTCCAGCGTCCGGCGGACGGGAAGGTCAGCGCGCCCTCCCAGGTGCCGGGGTGCACGGGGGCCGCGGAGCGGAAGCCGCCGCCGCCGCCTTCCCCGTCGTCCAGGCGCAGGGTCAGGGAGCCGTCGCCGGCCGGAGCGCCGGTGGCCAGGTCCGTGACCTGCAGGCGGAAGGGGGCGGAGATGCCCGTGACGGGGGCGTCGATCTCCAGGTGCAGCTCATGGCCGGCGGTCCACACGGTGCGGCGCAGCACGGCCGCCTCGTGGTCGTGGCCGTGGTCCGACGGCGCCGGGCCGCCGCAGCCGGCGAGGATCAGGATCAGGGCCGCCAGGGCGGCCGACGGGGTGCGTCGCACGTTCCAACCTCCACGCGATGAGGATGCGGGCCGGCGCAGGCAGGCCGGTCCGCGTGGGCGACGCATCACGGAGGACGCGCGCCGGAGCTCAGACGGTGGAAGGGGAGGGCGGTCCGCGGATGAGGCGGAGACGGTGCGCGTGGTCGTCGGGGCGGAGGCGGGGGCCGGGCTGTTCCAGGCGCGCGCCGGCGGCGGGCGGGGCGAAAGCCACCGGGGCCAGGAAGACCGCGGGCGGCGGCGAGTGGTCCGGCGCGCGGGGCAGGAGCTCGCGGGCGTCGTGGTCCGCCAGGGTGTGGTGGTCCACGCAGCCGTGGTGATGGGGCGCGGCCAGGCGCGCCGATTCGGTCGCGGCCGTGGCGGGGCGCGGACAGGGATCGGCGGCGTGATGGTCGGCCAGGGCCAGATGGGCGGTCTCGGCCGCGCCGGTGGCCAGCACCAGCAGCACCAGCACCCACGCCGAGAGCCGCGCGCGGAACGGCGCGGCGGGCGGGGTGAAGCGGGGTGCGCGGGCCATGGCGTCCTCCGGAGGCGGTGAACATCCATGATACGACACGGGGCGCGCCCGGGCAACGCGGCGCCGCCTTGCCACCCGTCGTCCCGACCGCTAAGCTGCCCGGATCACCCCAGAATACCCGGAAGGACCGCCATGCAGAACCTGCAGCTCGACCGCCCCCTCGTCGCCTTCGATCTGGAGACCACCGGCACGGCCGTGGACCGCGACCGCATCGTGGAGATCGCCATGATCCGCGTGGAGCCCGACGGCTCGCGGCGCACCTTCCGCTCCCTGGTGAACCCGCAGATGCCCATCCCGCCCGGCGCCAGCAAGGTGCACGGCATCTCGGACGACGACGTGGCCGACGCCCCGGTCCTGGCCGCCCTGACCGCGGACATCCTGGCCCTGCTGGAGGGCGCGGACCTGGCCGGCTACAACTCCGTGTTCTTCGACGCCCCCCTGCTGGAGAACGAGCTGCGCCGCGTGGGCTGCGACGTGGACCTCCAGGACCGCCGCCACCTGGACGCCTGCACCATCTTCAAGCGCATGGAGCCCCGCACCCTGACCGCGGCCTACGCCAAGTACTGCGGCAAGGAGCTGGTGGACGCCCACAGCGCCCTGGCCGACGTGGAGGCCACTCTGGCGGTGCTGGACGCCCAGGTGGCCCACTACGCCGACCTCCCCGCCGACACCGCCGGCATCCACGCCTTCTGCAACCCCGACCAGGGCCGCTGGGTGGACCGCAGCCGCAAGTTCTACTGGGGCGACGACGGTCGGGCCTACTTCTCCTTCGGCAAGTACCGCGACCAGTCCCTGGAGCAGGTGAAGGCGGAGAACGCCGGCTACCTGGAGTGGATGCTGGGCAAGGACTTCGGGGCCGACGTGATGACCGTCCTGCGCGAGGCGCTGGAGGGGCGGTTCCCGGTCAAGAGCTGAGCCGCGGCGGGAAGCCTCAAGCCGCGCCCTGTCGTGCCGATGCCTCCACCGAACGGCCCCACCCGCAAGGGGTCGACGGTTCGGCATGCGCGCACGGAGGCCCGGCGTGAAGACATCGTCCCCTGGAAACCGCGCCTTCGCCGTCCTGGCCGCCGTGGTGCTGCTGGCCGCCGCGCCCGGCAGCCCCGTCGCCGAAGAGTACGACGACTTCAACGAGCTGGACCTCTCCGCGCTGCTGGACCAGGTGGTGGTCACCGCCGCCAAGCACGAGCAGACCGTCGGCGACTCGCCGGTCTCCGCCTACGTCATCACCGCGGAGCAGATCGCGGCTTCGGGTGCGTTGAGCCTGCCCGAGCTGCTGCGCGACGTACCGGGCCTGGACGTCATCGCCAACTCCTCCTCCCAGACCGACGTGAGCGCCCGCGGCCTCAACGATCTGGCCTCCAACAACGTGCTCGTGCTGATCGACGGCCGCTCCGTGTACTTCGACTTCTACGGCGTCTCCCTCTGGGAGTCGCTGCCGCTGGCCATGGAGGAGATCCGCGCCGTGGAGGTGATCCTGGGGCCGGGCTCCGCTTACTACGGCGCCAACGCCTTCGCCTGCGTGATCAACATCCTCACCTACGACGCCGACGCGCAGATAGGCACCATCGTGCGCACCGCCGCGGAAGACGTGGGGAACATGCGCGCCTCGGTGATCCACGGCGTGGGCGACGAGGACTTCGCCTGGCGCGCCAGCGCCACGTTCTCCCGCCACTACAACTGGGAGATGGACTTCCGCGAGGGCGATCTGGGCCGCGGCCATGTGAAGGCATCCTGGAGGACCGGCGCGGACAGCCGTCTGACCTGCGACGCGGGCGCCAGCCGGGGCAACATCTTCATGTGGCCGGCCGAGCAGTCCCTGGACATCGACGGCACCATCGCCCACGCCTCGGCGCACTTCGAGTGGCGCGACCTGCAGGTGCGCGGCTTCTGGAACGGCTGGCGCGTGGGGGTCAAGCCCTCCGCGGACCAGGTGTACCTGGACTTCTCCAGCGATCTCGTGGGCGACGTGGTGAATCTGGAGCTGTGCCATGTTGTGCGGCCGGGGGGCGGGCACCGCGTGCAGTGGGGCGGGGAGTTGCGCCGCAAGATGATGGACTGGGTCCTGGGCGACGGCAGCATCGAGCAGACCATCGTCTCCGCCTTCGTGGCCGACGAGTGGAAGGCGGGCGAAGCCCTGCGGATCTCCCTGGGCCTGCGCTACGACGACCACCCCCTGGTGGGCGGGCACCTGGCGCCGCGGGGCGGCGTGGTGGTGCGGCCCGGCCGCGACCACGCGCTGCGGGCGTCGTACGGCGTGTCCTACCGCGATCCCACGTTCATCGAGTCGTACTGGTTGTCCGAGGTCTCCGTGATCCCCGGCTACTCCCAGACCCTGCAGGGCAGCACGGGCCTGGACTCCGAACAGCTCCGTTCCCTGGAGGTGGGCTATCAGGGTCTGCTGCGCGACGACCTGATGGTGGGCCTGGCCGCGTTCCGCAACGAGGTGCGCTCGATCATCGACTTCACGGTGGGCTCTTCCTACCCCTCGCCGCCCGCGCCCCTGCCGGGCATCCCCCGGGTGATCGTCTTCGGGAACACCGAGGGCTGGAAGCTCCTGGGCGGAGAGGCCGTGCTGGAGGCCCGTCCCACGGATGCGCTGACGCTGCGGGGATCCTGGTCCTACGTGCAGGTGGAAGGGCTGGCCGACGGGCTCGCGGTGGAGCGGGCTCCCGCGCACCTGGTGGCCGCCTCCGCGGTCGCCGACGCCGGCGCGGGCCACGACGTGCGGTTGGCCCTCCATCACCGCGCCGCCACGGTCTGGACCGGGAACCTCATCGCGGCCTCCACGCTGCTCCAGGAGGCGCCGGCCTCCACCACCGTGGACCTGCTCTGGCACTGGAACCCGGGCGGCGACACCCACCTGGTGGCCGGGGCCATGAACCTCTTCGACGAGCGTGGGCGCGACCACCCCCTGACCCTGGAGCAGAGGCGCCGCTGGCGCCTCAGCCTGCGCCATGCGTTCTGAGCAAGTCGTGGAATCCTTGCGAGTTGCAGTTCCGGGAACCGGGATCCGGGCTCAAGGCGTCCAGCGGACGGTCGATGATCCCGTGGACGGATCCTATGCGGGATCCGCAGAACGGAAATCCCTCATGGAGGCGTCGTGGTGAAGCGCGCGAAACGCACCCCATGGATCCTCGCGGCGGCGCTGCTGGGCGCCGCCGGCGTCGTCGCGGCCGCCCAGGACTACGACGACTTCAGCGAGCTCGACCTCTCCGCCCTGCTGGACCAGGTGGTGGTGACCGCCTCCAAGCACGAGCAGAAGATCAGCGAGACGCCGGTCACGGCCTACGTGATCACCGCGGAGCAGATCGCGGCCGCGGGCGCGGTCCACATCACCGAGCTGCTGCAGGACCTGCCCGGCATGGACGTGGTGTTCTCCTCGGAGTCGCACCAGGACGTGAGCGCGCGCGGCATCAACGAGGCCGCCTCCAACGCCGTGCTCGTGCTGGTGGACGGCCGCTCCGTGTACGCCGACTTCTACGGCGTGACCTTCTGGGAGTCGCTGCCGGTCTCCATGGACGAGATCAAGGTCATCGAGGTGATCCTGGGGCCGGGCTCGGCCTACCACGGCGCCAACGCCTTCGCCTGCGTGGTGAACATCATCACCTTCCGCCCGGACGAGCTGGAGGGGACCCGCGTGCGCGGCGTGGTGGAGTCCACCGGCACGTTCAAGGGCACTGTAATCCACTCCGGCGGCGGCGATGATGTGGTCTGGCGCGTGAGCTCCACCCAGGCCGTGATGCGGAACATGGAGACCGATGAGCAGGAGGGCGATGGGCTGCGCCTCAACGCCAAGGTGCAGTGGTCGGCCGGCGAGGACACGCGGCTCACCTTCGGAGCCGGAGGCACCTCGGGCATCATGTACTTCGTGCCGTCGTCCCAGGCCCTGGACCTGGACGGGCAGACCGGCTACCAGAGCGCGCTGCTGGAGTGGCGCGA
>ERZ795053.5170-NODE-5170-length-13640-cov-21.844387_pt1 | contig 13640 bp, 8 predicted proteins | sample MGYA00375137_ERZ795053 | MGnify/ENA primary metagenome ERZ795053 (study PRJEB30182, sample SAMN05720284) | activated sludge metagenome | isolation source: Anaerobic digester | place: Hong Kong | collected 2014-12-17 ... | reverse complement strand
GGCTGACGATCAGTGAAAGCAGCAGAACAGACAGGCCGCCGCGTCGGGCGACCGATGTGGAGGATGCACTGAGCATGGCGAAGCTCCCGTCCTTCGGCGTATGCCTGAAGACACGGTACCGCAGCTTCAATTACGACACGAATCGTGCCAGCCCAGTGAATGTGAGGGGAGGAACCTCAGGTCGCGACGCCGCCGGCAACTCGCCGGCGGCATCGGAATGCATCAATCAGGCTTCCGGAGAGGGCGCCTCGCTGCCGGACACGGCATCGCCTTCCGCCGCACCTGCCGGGCTGTCCGCCAGCTCGGCATCGTCCTCTGCTTCTTCCTCGAACTGGTCAACACGCTCGATGCCGATCAGCTTCTCGTCCTTGGACAGGCGCATCAGGGTCACGCCCTGGGTGTTGCGGCTGAGCTGCGAAACTTCGCCGGCACGCGTACGGACCATGGTGCCGCCATCGCTGATCAGCAGGATTTCCTGCTCGTCATTGATCTGCAACGCGCCTACCAGGTCACCATTGCGCTCGCTGGTCTGGATGCCGATCACGCCCATGGTGCCGCGACCCTTCTTCGGGTAGTCGTCGACCGGCGTACGCTTGCCATAACCATTGACGGTAGCAGTGAGCACGTCGTCCTCGCCATCAACCACGATCAGGCTGACCACCGACTCGCCCTGCCCCAGCTTCATGCCACGAACACCGGCCGCGGTACGACCCATGGAGCGCACGGCATCCTCGTCAAAGCGCACGGTCTTGCCGTTGCTGGCGAACAGCATGATGTCGCGCTTGCCATCGGTGAGCTGCACGTCCACCAGCGCATCCTCGGGATCCAGGTTGATAGCAATCTTGCCGCGCTGCAGGCGATAGGCGTATTCGGTGAGCGGCGTCTTCTTGACCGTACCGCTGCGCGTGGCGAAGAACACGAAGCGGCCTTCGTCGAACTCGCGCACCGGCAGCACCGCCTGCACCTTTTCACCCTCTTCCAGCGAGATCCAGTTGATGATCGGGCGACCGCGCGCATTCGGCCCGGCTTCCGGCAACTGGTGCACGCCCAGCCAGAACACACGGCCCGAACTGGTGAAGGTGAGCAGCGTGTCATGGGTGTTGGCTACCCACAGGCGCTCGACGAAATCCTCGTCCTTGGTGCTCGCCGCCGAACGGCCCTTGCCGCCACGACGCTGCACGCGATAGGCGCTGACCGGCTGGCGCTTCACGTAGCCGGTGTGCGACAGCGTCACCACCATGTCTTCCGGGGCGATCAGGTCGAGGATGTCGAGGTCTTCCTCGCTCTGGCGGATCTCGCTGCGGCGCTCGTCGCCGAACTCGGCGTTGACCGCATGCAGTTCATCGCGGATCACTTCCAGCAGACGATCCGGATTCTCCAGGATCTCGATCAGGCCGCGGATGGTTTCCAGCAGCTGCTTGTATTCGTCGGTCAGCTTTTCCTGCTCAAGCCCGGTCAGGCGATGCAGGCGCATTTCGAGGATCTGCTGCGCTTGCGTGTCGGTCAGCTGGTAGCCGCCTTCCACAAGGCCCACGCCGTCCGGCAGGTCTTCCGGACGCGAGGCCTCGGCACCCGCGGCACCCAGCAGCGCGCCAACCAGGCCCGGCTCCCAGACCCGATCCAGCATGCGCTCCTTGGCAACCTGCGGATTCTCCGAGGTCTTGATCAGCTCGATCATTTCGTCGATGTTGGCCAGCGCGACGGTCAGGCCTTCGAGGATGTGGGCACGGGCGCGCGCCTTGCGCAGTTCGAAGATGGTGCGTCGAGTGACCACTTCGCGACGATGGCGGACGAAAGCCTCCAGCATCTGCTTCAGGTTAAGCAGCTGCGGACGGCCATCGACCAGCGCCACCATGTTGATGCCGAACACCGATTCCATCGGCGTCTGCGCGTAGAGGTTGTTCAGCACCACCTCGGCCGCCTCGCCGCGCTTGATCTCGATGAAGATACGCATGCCGTCCTTGTCGGACTCGTCGCGCAGCTCCGAGATGCCGTCAATGCGCTTTTCCTTGACCAGCTCGGCGATCTTCTCGATCAGTCGCGCCTTGTTGACCTGGTAGGGAATCTCGCTGACGACAATGGCTTCGCGGCCGGTCTTCTCGTCCACTTCGATCTCGGCGCGCGCGCGCATGCGCAGGCGGCCGCGGCCCGTGTGGTAGGCGTGGTGGATACCCACAGTGCCGTTGATGATGCCGGCGGTGGGAAGGTCCGGACCCGGCAGGTGCTCCATCAGCTCATCGATGGTCAGCTCGGGGTTGTCGATCAGCGCGATGGTCGCGGCGATCACTTCGGACAGATTGTGTGGCGGGATGTTGGTGGCCATGCCCACCGCGATGCCTGCCGAGCCATTGACCAGCAGGTTCGGGAACCGTGTCGGCATCACCGTCGGCTCCAGCTCCTTCTCGTCGTAATTGGGCTGGAAATCGACGGTTTCCTTGTCAATGTCGGCCATCAACTCATGCGCCAAGCGCGACATCCGTGCTTCGGTGTAACGCATGGCTGCCGCCGGATCGCCATCCACCGAACCGAAGTTGCCCTGCCCATCGACCAGCAGATAACGCAGCGAGAACGGCTGCGCCATGCGAACCAGGGTGTCGTACACCGAGGCATCGCCGTGCGGGTGGTACTTACCGATCACGTCACCGACGATACGCGCGGATTTGTAGTAAGGCTTGTTGCTATGCGCGCCCAGTTCGTTCATCGCGAACAGCACGCGCCGATGCACGGGTTTCAGGCCATCGCGGACATCCGGCAAGGCGCGCCCGACAATCACGCTCATGGCGTAGTCGAGGTAGCTGCGACGCATCTCGTCTTCGAGATTGACCGGGATGATTTCCTTTGCGAGTTCCGCCATTCGTTCTTCCAGAATTTATCGCTACAAATCAATTGCTTGAGGAGACATCCTCAAGACGTTTCAATATCGGGATCCGGCCCGGAAGTCGCGCTGGGAATCGTGCCTGAAACAGCGTTCGCGACGGGCCTCGATGGTGCGTAAAACCGACCCGTCATTCTATCACGCCGAGGCCGTCAAAGCCCGTCCACCGGCACCCGACTGAGGGCTGTGGCGCTGCGCGTCAATCGCGTTCGCGAAACACGAAGTGATGGGCCGATGCGTAGTTGATGATGAAGCCCGCGATGGAGCCGGCAGCCACCGCGAAGATGGGCCATTCCCGGGTGAAGGCCACCGTCGCGATGACCAGCGCATAGGCACCGTAATTGGCGGCAAGGCCGAAGGCATTGCCCAGCAGATACCGCCCGAACTCGGCAAGCCGGTTGCGGCTGCGCCGATGGCGGAAGCTGATGTAACGATTGAACAGCCAGGTGAACAGCACGGCCAAGGCAATGGCAGGAATCCGCGCCCGGAATGGCTCGACGCCGAATTGATGGATCAGCAGATGGGTGACGCCAGCATCGACCAGAAAGGCGAGTCCGCCTGAAATGCTGAACAGGACAAGCTGCCGTGACGGCAGGCGATCAGCCAGCGCCATGACCAAACAATGCGGCCATCGATTCAACCGACGGCTGTTCGACCACACCTCGTTCAGTGACGATGGCGTCGATCAGGCTGGCCGGCGTGATATCGAATACCGGGTTCCACGCGGCGATGCCCTCCGCCACGGTGCGGTGCCCGGCAATCCCCAGCAGTTCGGCAGGATCACGTTCCTCGATCTCGATGTCGGCACCGCGGGCCGTGGCCATGTCCACCGTGGATGACGGCGCCACCACCATGAACTTCACGCCGTGGTGACGTGCGGCAATCGCCAGCTGGTAGCTGCCGATCTTGTTGGCTACGTCGCCGTTGGCGGTAATGCGGTCAGCGCCGATGATCACCCACTGCACCCGCCCCTGCGCCATCAGGTGCGCGGCGGCCGAATCGGCAATCAGCGTGGCGTCGATGCCGTCCTGCTGCAGCTCCCACACGGTCAGGCGCGCGCCCTGCAACCACGGCCGCGTTTCGCCCGCGTACACCGCAGCGATACGCCCCTTTTCGCAGCCGACGCGGATCACGCCCAGCGCGGTGCCGAGCCCCGCGGTCGCCAGCGACCCAGTGTTGCAATGCGTGAGCACGCCGCTACCGGGCGCGATCAACGCCGCGCCGAGTTCGCCCATATGGCGGTTGGCAGCGAGATCTTCGGTGGCAATGGCATCAGCTTCGGCGGCCAGCTGTTCCCGCCAGTCATCGCGACCAGCCAGCGCGGCAAGCCTGGCATCCATGCGATCCAGCGCCCAGGCCAGGTTGACGGCGGTCGGCCGCGCCGCGCGTAGGTGTTCAAGCGTGGGGGCCAGGACTTTCCGCGCTGCTTCGGCGCTGTCGGCCTCGCACTGGCACGCCGCCATCGCCACGCCGTAGGCTGCGGCGATGCCAATGGCCGGCGCACCGCGCACGACCAGATCGCGGATCGCGGCGGCCACGGCCGCAGCATCGCCACAGTCAATCCACTCCTCCTGGAACGGGAGTCGGCGCTGGTCCAGCAACGCCAGGGTGGTTCCGTCCCAGCGATAGGGCCGCACGCGGTCGAACGAGGAAGCAGTCATCGGGCTGGATCCGGAAGTCACGGGATGCTGGATATGCACAGTCGAGCGCGCAAGCTTAACAGGCGCCGGAAAGTCCCTGGCAGCCTGTACGGCCCGCGCGACAACGCGCTAAGCTCGCACCATGGCCACGCGCGGCTCCAGCGCCAAAGGCGACAGCGACGACGGCAAGACCGCCGGCCGCAGCGCTGCGCGCAAGAAATCCAGCGGCACAGCGAAGAAACCGGCGCGCAAGAAGGCCGCGTCCAAGTCCGCCAGGTCCCCGTCCACCCAAGCGGCCACGAAAAAGGCGGCGCCACGCAAGAAAGCGAGCGGCCGCCCCGCGACGAAGAAGGCACCCAGCCGCCGCAAGGCTGCCAGCGAAAACCCGGCCAGGCCATTGACTGGGGAGGAGCTGGATCGCCGCTGCCTGCGCCTGATCCACGCGGCCTGCCTGAAGTCCGGGAGTGGCGCCATTGCCGGCGGCCTGATCGAACGGGTGCCGATGCTGGGCAAGCTCGCGCCGCTGCTGCTCGGCAAGCTTGGTGAGCGCGACGCTCCCGGTCAGATCCAGCGGCGACTGGTGCTCGATATCCTCGAGCTCTACGACATCCGCCTCAACGAGATGGAAGAACGCGCCGTGATCCTGCTGGCCACGGCCGTGGGCGGAAGCGCGCGGGAAATTTCACAGCGCAGCCTGGAGCAGCTGGTGGAGCGCTCCGGCATCAGCCGGTTTGGCGGCAGCCTGGGGAGACCCATCATCAACCGGTTACTGCCAGTGGCCTCGCTGGCCAGCGATGGCGCCACCACCATCACCGCAACCTACGCCATCGGACGACGTGCACAGGCGCTGTGCCGGATAGGGAATGGCCAGGCGCAGGATCTAGGCGAGCTGCTGCACGGCCTGACCGGCATCGACCAGCGCCTTCTGATCAGCTGGAGTGGCAGTGCCTTCCGGCTGGCGGTGGCGCCGTTCCGCGCCGCACTCGGCGCGATGAGCCAATAACGACGCCGCCGACAGACAGACTTCCGGAGCAGGCAGACGCCGCCCGGAAAACCTAAAATATGGATTCTGGAGGCCGCCTCCGGCCCGCCCGCTCCTATCCGGTTTCCATGTCATTCAAGCTCGCCAAGACATTGTTCGACTCCCGGCTGATGATTTTCCTCGGCCTGGCGGCGGCCAGCTTCATCCTGGTCCAGGTTGGCTATTCGGTCAGCGAGCGCAGCCAGGCCTATGTCGAAGACAGCCACTGGCTTGACCGCACCCATGAGAACCTGTCGCTGATCCAGTCGCTGTATGCGGCGATCAAGGACGCGGAATCGGCTCAGCGGGGCTTCCTGCTGACCGGCACGTCGGAACTTGAGGATGAGTTCTTCGCCGCCATTCCCCGCGTCCATGGACTGGTGGCACGGCTCGAGCAGGCGCTAGCCGACAACCCCGAGCAGAGCGAGCGCATGCGCGCCCTGAAGGCGGCGACGCAATCCCGCCTCGACATCGCCATGGATATCCTGCGCCGCTACCGGGAGCACGGCTTCGACTCGGCCCGCGAGGAAGTCAGCAAGTCCGAAGGCAAGCGCCTGATGACCGAGATCGCGGAGATCTCCGACGTCATGCAGTCCGAAGAACGCCGCGAACTGGCCGAACGCAACCGCAGCTCCGAGAACAGCCTGCGTCGGCTGCAGTCGCAGACCATTCTCGGCATCCTGATCAGCGGCGGCCTGCTGCTGCTGGTGTTCGCCGGCATCCTGCGCGAGAACGCGCAGCGACGACGCGCCGAACGCACTGCCGGTCGCATCAATGCGCAGTTGGAGGAATCCGTCGCGCAGCTACGTCGTGCCGGTACCGATACCCGGGAGCTCAGCCAGTACGCCGGCATGCTGCAGAGCTGCCGCAGCGTGGACGAGGCGCTGACGGTGACGGCCGACACCTTCCATCGCCTGCTGCCGGCCTTCGGCGGCAGCGTGTTCCTGCTGCGCCCGTCGCGCGACCTCGCCGAACGCGTGCTGGACTGGGGCGAACAGGCCTTGCCCAGCGAGGCGCCCGTCCCTACCGCGGACTGCTGGGCCTTGCGCCGCGGGCAGCCGCATTCGGTGGATGATCGCGATGGCGATACCCATTGTGCGCATGCGCCGCGCGACCCGGACCATCCGGCCATCGCGGTCTGCGTACCGATCACCGCACACGGTGAAACCATCGGTTTCGTCTATCTCTCTCGCGCAGTCACCGACGCCGATCGCGACATACCGCCCGAAAAACGCCCGCCCAGCCGCCGCGAAATCGCTGCAGCCCTGGTCGAGCAGCTCGCGCTGGCGCTGTCCAACCTCAAACTGCAGGACACGTTACGCTCGCAGAGCATTCGCGACTCGCTGACCGGCCTGTTCAACCGCCGCTATCTCGAAGAATCGCTGCAGCGTGAACTGGCTCGCTGTGAACGTCGTGGCCGGCCACTGGCCCTACTGATGCTCGACGTCGACCACTTCAAGCAGTTCAACGACCAGCATGGCCACGATGGCGGCGACGCCGTGCTCAGCCGTTTCGCGCAGGTGCTGACCGCGCATTCGCGCCACGAGGACATCGCCTGCCGTTATGGCGGCGAGGAATTCACGCTGATCCTGCCGGAAATGCCACCGGACGGCGGTGCCGCGCGGGCCGAGGAGATCCGCGCAGCAGTGGAAGCGATGGTGGTGGACAACAATGGACGGCGCCTGCCACCGGTGACCGTTTCGATCGGCCTGTCCAGCTATCCGAGCGATGGCACCGACCCATCCAGCCTGCTGCGAGCCGCCGATGCCGCGCTGTACCGGGCCAAACAGAGCGGCCGCAACCGCGTGGTCGCTGCCGGGCCACGATAGGCCACGACTCGCCGGATACGTAAGCTCAGGCGCGCTCGAAGGGAAACGCCAGCGCCGCGTCCAGGTGGTCGTCGTCCAGCATGGCGACCAGCAGTCGATCCAGACCCAGGGCAACGCCCGCGCACTCGTGCAACCCGTGTTCCAGAGCGGCCAGCAGGTTCTCGTCCAGCGGAGCCAGCTCCTGCCCGGCCTCGGCACGGCGCTTGCGGTCGGCTTCGAAACGACGTCGCTGTTCGGCCGCGTCGCCCAGTTCGTGGTAGCCGTTGGCCAGCTCCACCGAACCCAGGAACACCTCGAAACGCGCGGCCACCTTGCCACCGTCGCCCTGACGCGTGCGCGCCAGAGCAGCCTGGCTGGCCGGATAGTCGTACAGCAGCAGCAGTTGGTCGGCCGGGAAGCTGGGCTGGATCAGATGCGTCAGCAGCAGGTCCAGCCAGTCGTCGCGGGTGAGGCCAGCGTCATCGATGCCGAAAATGCTGAGTGGTGCCATCAGCTCGTAGGGATCGGCGGCGAACGGATCGATGTCCAGCGCCTCGCGAAACAGCTGCCGATAGCTGCATTTGCGCACATGGCAGGAGATGCCCTGCATCACCAACAGCTTGCGCACCAGGCTGGCCACTTCGAGCATCAGCGTGTGCTCGTCCCAACCCAGGCGATACCACTCCAGCAACGTGAACTCGGGGTTGTGCCGACGCCCGGCCTCACCGTTACGGAACACGCGACCCAGCTCGTAGCAATCGCCAACGCCCGCTGCCAGCAGGCGCTTCATCGCGTATTCCGGCGAGGTTCGCAGCCAGCGCTGCCTTTCACCGCCAGCCACCGGCCCATCGAAGGCCGTGCTGAAGCTCAGGATGTTCGGGTCGCTGTTGCCCGCCTGTGACAGCACCGGCGTCTCCACCTCCAGCACGTTGCGTTCGGCGAAGAACGAACGGATGGTGGCATTCACCTCGGCGCGCAGTCTGAGCGCTTCAATACTGGCAGTGGGTTGCCACGAACTCATGTGGTAGTGATCTCCAGGGCTTGGCCCGGACTGCCCCGGACCATGACGGATACCAGACTAACGCCAAACACGGCGGTTATTCATGCTCGGTGAGAAAGGCCAGCAACCGTTCCTCGTCCCAGACCGGCACGCCCAGCGTTTGGGCCTTGTCCAGTTTGGAGCCGGCTTCGCTGCCGGCGACCACAAAGCTGGTCTTCTTGGACACGCTACCAGCCACCTTTGCGCCCAGCGCTTCCAGCCGCGCCTTGGCTTCATCACGGGCCATGCTGGCCAGCGTGCCGGTGAGGACGGCAGTCTGGCCATCCAGCGGTCCGGCTGCCTGCTCGACGATCTCCGGCAAGGCTGCCAGCAACGCCTGGAGACGACGCTCGACTTCGCGCAGATGCGCGACGCGCGCAGGATCATTCCGCAGCGCGAGCAGGCTGGCGCAGGCCGCCTTGCTGGCACCAGCCTGTGTCCATTGCTCGTCGTTTGCGGCGAGCAGCGCATCCAGCGTCGGAAACGTCTCGACCAGCCGCGCCGCGCCCTTCTGCCCCAGATGCTTGATGTCCGCCTTCGACAGCAGGTAGTCCGGCCCGAACACGGCGCGCAGCTTCGCGGATGGCGGCCCATCGTCGGTGAGCGTCACGCCACAGGCCAGCAGCGCATCGATCACCTGCTGGTTACCCGGCTCGGCGAAAAAGCTCGAGATGGAAGCGGCCACGGTTGGGCCAACGTCGTCCGCCGCCAGCAGAAGCTCATCCGGCAGGTGGCGGATGATGTCGAGACTGCCGAAGGTCTGCCCCAGACGCTTGGCAGTTTCCTCGCCGATCTGGTTCACGCCGAGGGCAAACAGCAGCCGCGGCAGCGTGGTCTGCTTGCTGGCCTCGATCGCCTCGATCAGGTTCTCCGCCCACTTGGTGGCGATCTTGCCGGCCTTTACCGTCTCCGGGACCGCGCCATCGCGCTCCTCGGCGCGGCGCTTCATTTCCAGCAGGTCGTCCAGCGTCAGCCTGTAGAGACCGGCGACGGTTTCGACATAACCGAACTCACTCAGGTCCTCGCATAAACGGCTGCCGAGGCCTTCGATGTCCATGGCGCGACGCGAGGCGAAGTGAATCAGGGCTTCGACGCGCTGTGCTCGGCAGAACAGGCCGCCCGAACAACGCGACACCGCCTCGCCTTCCTCGCGCACTACATGCGAACCACACACCGGACAGGTTTCCGGCATGTGCCATGGCTTGCTGCCAGCGGGCCGCTTCTCGGGCAGCACGCGCACCACTTCGGGGATGACATCGCCGGCACGACGCACGATCACGGTATCGCCAACGCGGACATCCAGCCGCGCGACCTGATCGGCGTTGTGCAGCGTGGCATTGGTGACGGTGACGCCAGCCACATGCACGGGGGTGAGACGCGCAACCGGCGTGATCGCGCCGGTGCGGCCGACCTGCACGTCGATCGCCTCGACCGTAGTCAGCTGTTCCTGTGCCGGAAACTTGTGCGCCAGCGCCCAGCGCGGCGCGCGCGCGACGAAACCGAGCTCGGCCTGCTCATCGTAGCGATCCAGCTTGTAGACCACGCCATCGATGTCATACGGCAGGCCATCACGCTTGCTACCGATGTCGGCGTAATAGTCGAGCAGGCCGGACAGGCCCGTTGCACGTTGCACCAGCGGACTGACCGGAAAGCCCCAGCCGCGCAGGCGGGCCAGCGTTTCGCTGTGCGTAGCCGGCAAGGCGCCATCGCTGACCTCGCCCACCGAATAGGCGTAGAAGGCCAGCGGACGCTTCGCCGTGATGCCGGGGTCCAGTTGGCGCAACGAACCCGCCGCGCCGTTGCGCGGATTCGCCAGCGGCTTCTCGCCATGCGCCAGCGCATGCTCGTTGAATTTCTCGAAGCCGGCTCGAGGCATGTAGACCTCGCCACGCACTTCAAGCAGCGCCGGCCAGCCCTCGCCGCGCAATCGCAAAGGGATGGCCCGAATGGTCCGCAGATTGGCGGTGACATCCTCGCCGGTGGCGCCGTCGCCGCGCGTGGCACCCTGCACCAGCCGACCGTCCTCATAGCGCAGGCTGATCGCCAGGCCGTCGAGCTTGGGCTCGGCACTGAACGCTGGTTCGTCCTCGCCCAGCGTGTCGCGGATGCGGCGCACGAAGTCGCCTACCTCCTCGTCGCTGAAGGCATTGGACAACGACAGCATCGGGATCGCATGCCGCACCTCGGCGAAGCCACTGTCGGGCTTCTCGCCAACGCGATGCGTGGGGGAGTCGGGATCATCGAGCTCTGGATGCGCCGTCTCCAGCGCTTCCAGTTCGCGCATCAATCGATCGTATTCGGCGTCAGGAATCGCCGGATCGTCGAGCACGTGGTAGCGGTAATTGGCGTCACTGATCTGCGCGCGCAGCTCGGCAACGCGCTGGCGCGGATCGGTCGCCACGGATTCCGTCCAGCCGCTCAGTGGCCCTGCGACTCGCGCTTGCGGTCGTAGCCACGTAGCTGGTCGCGGATGTGCGCGATCCGCTGGCGGCCCAGTGCGTTGTGCTCCTCGTCGAGCACGTTGCAGTCCAGCAGCTCGGCCAGACGCTGCGCCGTCGGCAGCATCGCTTCCCAGGCATCCAGCGCCGGGATCGGCCCCGGCAGCGCCATGAAAAAGCTCAGGCCCGGCACGCGCAGCTCGTTGATGCGGCTCATGTCGAAGCTGCCCGGCTTGACCATGCTGGCCACGCTGAAGATGGCCGGACCACTGTTGCCGTCGGTGCGGCGATGGAAGATGCCCATGTCACCGAAATACAGGCCGGCCTTCTCGGCGGCCACGACCAGATCAGACCCGCGGATCGTCTCGCCTTCGCGGGCCGCCACGAACAGCGTGATGATGCGGTCAAAACCCGCTTCCTCCGCGGTGACCTTGCGCTCCGGCGTGCGCCGCGGCAGGTCGATGCGGTCGTGCCCGGACAGCGTCGCTTCGACCAGTTCCAGCTCGGACTGCAGGCCCGATGCCGGATCGGCCAGGCCATCGTGTTCGCCACTACCGTCGCCAAGACGCGGTTCCACGCGCTCGCGCGGCACGCCCTTGGCCTTGCGCTTGCCCTGGTCGGGTTTCTTTGGACGCCCGAAAAAGGCAATGCCCGCCAGCAGCAACAGGCCGGCAATGATGATGATGATGCGAAGCTGGGTGGAATCCATGGTGCGAAAGCCTATCCGAAAACCCGGCAGACCGCCGAGTCTGGCGATCCACCCATCACGTGAGATTCAGTCCGTACGCTCAGGCCGCACCCGCAAGTCGCGTGGCTTCGTCGAGATCGACGCTGACCAGTCGCGACACACCCGGCTCGCGCATGGTGACGCCGGCCAGCTGGTGCGCGGCTTCCATCGTCGCCTTGTTGTGGGTGACGAACAGGAACTGCACGCGCTCACTCATCTCGCTGACCATCGCGCAGAATCGGCCGACGTTGGCCTCGTCCAGCGGCGCGTCGACCTCGTCGAGCATGCAGAACGGCGCCGGATTCAGGCGGAAGATGGCGAACACCAGCGCCACGGCAGTCAGCGCTTTCTCACCACCCGACAGCAGGTTGATGTTGGACACACGCTTGCCCGGCGGGCGCGCCATGATCGACACGCCGGTGTCGAGCAGGTCTTCGCCGGTCAGGTCGAGGTAGGCGTGGCCGCCGCCAAACAGACGCGGATATAGCTCCTGCAGACCGCTGTTGACGCGGTCGAAGGTGTCCTTGAAGCGGCCGCGGGTTTCGCGGTCGATCTTGCGGATCGCGGTTTCCAGCGTTTCCAGCGCCGAGGTCAGATCGCCATGCTGCGAATCGAGATATTCCTTGCGCTTGCCCTGCTCCTCGAACTCCTGGATCGCCGCCAGATTGACCGGCTCCAGACGACGGATACGGTTTTCCAGGCTTTCCAGCGCCTGCTGCCAGCCGCTGGCGTCAGCGTTTTCGGGCAGGTTCTCGATGACGGCTGTGAGCTCGAGGCCGGCATCGACGATGCCGCGGTCGAGGCTCTCGGCCTTCATCGCCAGCGCCTGCTCTTCCAGACGCAGCGCGCTCTGCTTTTCGCGCAGGGCGAGGCCCTGCTGGTCGAACTGCTGGCGCTTGCCTTCCTGCTCGCGCAGCTGGTTCTCGATACCGTCCAGCGTGGAACGCGCCTCGGACAAGAGGCGATCCACCTGCACGCGCTGGTCGAGGCAGGTCTGACGCTGCTTCTCCAGATCGGCCACTGGCGCATCGCCCTGCGCCAATTGCTCGGAGAGTTCGCCACGGCGTGATTCCAGCTGGCCGCGCTGCGCGGTCATGCGCTCCACCGACTGCGCCAGCGAGGTCAGCCGTGCACGCTGCGATTCGAGACGCAGTGCCAGCTCATGTGTCGCCTGGCGCTTGGCGCGGGCCAGTTCGCGCTGCTGGTCGCGCTGCTGCGACAGCTGCTGGCGCTCGGTTTCCAGTCCGTTGCGCGCGCTTTCCAGGTCAGCCATCTTCGCGATGGTCTGTTCCAGCCTGGCGCGTGACTCACGGGTCTGCGCTTCGGCGTCGGTGCGGCGTTGCTCGATCTGCTGGCGCTCGTCGTCCAGTTTCTGGATGCGCGCTGCAGCGGAATCAAGACGTCCCTGCCCGCTCTGCATCTGCCCGGCCAGTTCGGCCGCGCTGCGATGCGCCAGGTACAACGAACGCTGTGTCTCCTCGCGCGCCTGCTCGGCTTCCAGCAGGGCCGAACGCAGGTTCTCCAGCGCTTCGACCTGATCCTTTTCGCGGGCAACCAGCTCATCGATGTCACGACGCAGCTGCTGGATGTCACGCTCGCGCGCCAGCGCGCCATGCGTTTCGCCGCTGCGCGTGGTGCGCAGCCAGCCGTGGCCCAGCCATTCACCGTTGCGGGTGATGACCGACTGCGACAACGAAGCAGCATTCAGACGTGAGCGTGCCGCCATGGCGTCTTCGGCAACGAAGACATCGGCCAGCAGACGACGCAGCACCACCGGGCCGCTGACCTTGGCCGCCAGCGAATCCGCCGCCGGCTGGAAACTCTCATCGTGTTCGCCAGGCGCCAACAGTGCCAGGCGACCGTCCTTCAGCGCGCCCAACGCATCAATGTGGCCATCCGGCCCTTCGACCAGCACGCCTTCCAGCAGCGGACCGAGCACGTTCTCGACCGCGACTTCCCAACCGGACTCCACGCCGAGCTTTTCACCGGCACGCGGCAGCTGGTCGAGCGACTCAGCCTTCAGCCAGTCCAGCGCAGCGCCCTTCTCCTGACCCAGCGCGGCGTGCTGCAGGGCTTCCAGCGACGCCAGTCG
>ERZ795053.5168-NODE-5168-length-13643-cov-4.948705_pt1 | contig 13643 bp, 10 predicted proteins | sample MGYA00375137_ERZ795053 | MGnify/ENA primary metagenome ERZ795053 (study PRJEB30182, sample SAMN05720284) | activated sludge metagenome | isolation source: Anaerobic digester | place: Hong Kong | collected 2014-12-17 ... | reverse complement strand
GTGAGCAACACCCCGGCCAGCGAGTACATCACTCCGGCAATGACAAAAACGCTGATCAAGACCAAATTGGTTTTAGCGCCCGATAGATAGGTGGCAATTTCATTATTGCCCACAGCATAAATTTTTCGGCCCAACGTGCTGCGATGCAGGACAATGATGCTGATGACGGCAATCACCATCCAGATGATGACGGCCATCGACACGCCACCCCCCAGCCGATAGTGGACGACAAAATTAAGAATGCTGGGCGCATCACCTTTGGGTTGTGCGCCGGTATAAAATACGGTTACACCTTTAACCAACGCATTCATCCCCAGCGTCAACACCATCGAAGGCACCCGTAGGTAGGCGACACCCAAGCCATTCAGCAGCCCGACAACCAGACCAACACTCAGGGCTGCCATCAATCCCTTCCACAATTCGCTATTTTGGCCCAAGACAATCGAAGTCAGCAGCACCGCTGACAGGTTAAGCGTCCAGCTTACGGACAGATCGATGTTGCCGGTCAAAATTACAAACATTTGGCCGGTGGCCACAATGCCCAAAATCGAGGCTTTGAGCAGTTGCAGGATGAGAAAATCAGGCGTGGCAAATTGGGGTGAAATGGCCAGCGCGCCAAAAATAATCAGCAGAATGATCATGCTGTAGGCAATGATAACGCTGCGCTGCTCCTGGCTCAGGTTGGTCAACCAGTTCATAAGCGGAGATTTGGTTTCTGTTTTTACAGCCATGTAGTCATCCTCGGTGATTTACGATTGGTTTGGGCCATCTGTTTCCATCGTAAATCTAAAATCGTGGTGAATATTAACGCATGATGTCTAATCGATTCTTGATGGTGAAAATACGAGTGGCCCCCAGGCAAACCGCTATCAGCAAGACCAACCCTTCAAAAAAGGGCTGCGACAGCGGATTGACGCCGGCAAAAAAGAGTACGCTGCCAATGATACTTAAGGCAAAAGCTCCGGCAATAGTGCCGGACACCCCGCCCGACCCGCCAAATAACGAGGTGCCACCCAACACCACTGCCGCAATCGAGAGCAAGGTGTAAACCGCGCCGATGGTGGCATCGCCGGAACTGGTTTGAGCGGTTAAAAATAGTCCGGAAACAGCGGCTAAGAATCCGCCCATAGCGTAGGCGGCTAATTTGGCCCAATTAACTTTGACCCCGCTCATATAGGCCGCGCCTTCGTTGCTGCCGACAGCATACACGGATAAGCCCAGTTTCGATTTGCGGAAGGGCAGCCAGACCAATATAACCACCAAAGCCAGCAGCACCAACGAGCCGGGAATCAGGTCGAAGATGCGGCCGGTTAACAAATCGCCATACCAGCGAGGAACATAACCGCCGGGCTGGGGTCTTAGCCACAGGGCGATGCCGCTGTAAATTGAGCCGGTGGCCAGGGTAACAATAATGGGCTGAATGCGCCCGTACACGACAATAAGTCCGTTAATCAACCCGGCGATCGAGCCAACCAGCAAAATCAAAATAACGGCCCCAACCACCCCGATAATACTATCCCCAAAAATGGTGGAGGCCAGTGAGTTGGCCAGGCTGACCATCGGCCCGACCGATAGATCGATACCGCCGGTAATGACCACTGCTGTTTGGGCCATGCCGGCGAAAGCTAGGGCCATACCCTGGTTAGAGGTTGAGGTGATGACCGGTTTGGTGAAAAGGCGCGGTTGCAAAATACCAAAAGCGGTGAGCAGGGCCAGCAAAATGATATAGGCGATGGCCACTTTGTAATTGCGCTTAATAAATCGTTTGGTGGGTGATACCCGAACTTCTGAGATCGTGGTGGTTGTGGCCAACGTTATCCTCCTACTGCGCCTCGGCTTGAGCCACGTTGGTGATTTTTAAGCCCAGGGCGGCGGCCACGAGATTTTCCTCGGTAATGTCATCGCTTTTAAGCTCGCGGCTTATTTTTCCTTCGTACAAAACCAGTACCCGGTCGCACATACCCACCAGTTCCGGCAGTTCGGTGGAAAAGAACAAGATGCCGACCCCTTGATCGGCCAATGAGCGCATAAGCTGGTAGACTTCTTGTTTGGTGCCGACATCGATACCACGGGTCAGGTCGTACAATAATAAAATCCGGGCTTCAGTGAGCAGCCATTTGGCAATAACCACTTTTTGTTGATTGCCGCCGCTCAAACTGCCGACCGGAATCCGGGTGGAGGCCGTTTTTATTTTTAGTTGTTCGACCATGCGCTGAATGGCTGCTTTTTCTTGGCGGTTGTTTAATATCCCCAGCCGCGCCCACCGGTCGAGCGTAGACATGGTGATGTTGTTACCCACTGACATGGGCAGCAACAGCCCTTCGGTTTTGCGATCTTCCGGAATGAGGGCCAGTCCAATACCGGCCTCGGAGGCGGCCGCCGGGCTTTTAATTTTGGTAGGCTGGCCGTCGATCAAAATTTCTCCGCGCAAATTGCGCAGCACGCCGAACAAGGCAAATAGTAGTTCACCCTGACCTTGGCCGTCCAGGCCGCCCAGGCCCAATATTTCGCCTTGGTTTAGGCTAAAGTTGATATCGTGCAGTAGGTGTTCCCAGCCCAAATCTTTCACCGCCAGCAGGGGCGTTTCTTCCATCTTATGAGTGGGTTTGTCGGGAAAAACCTGTTCCAGTTTGCGGCCAATCATCATGTGGACCATATCATCGTGGCTGACCGTGCCGGCCGGGAATACCCCCACGTGACGACCGTCTCGAAAAATGGTGATGGTATCGGCAATCTCTTCGATTTCATCCATTCGATGCGAAATAAACACCACCGACCGGTTTTCATTACGCATCTTTTCCAACACTTGAAATACCAGCTTAACGTCGCGCAGCGTCAGGGCTGAGGTCCCTTCATCCAAAATCAGCAAGCGGGGTTGGCGAGACAGAGCCGTGGCTATTTCCACCATTTGGCGCTGGGCCAGGGGGAGTTCGGTAATGAGGGCTTCGGGATCGAGATGATGAAAGCCGAAGCTGTCGAACAGTTGATGGGTTTGGCGATTGATCGCTTTGCGGTCAATCAGCCCCAGGCGGTTGCGGGGTGGATTGGTAATAAAAATATTTTCAGCCACGGTTAAATCGGGCAGCAGTGACAGTTCCTGAAAAACAGGCACAATCCCCAACTGGCCGGCGTCAACCGGCGAGGTCAGCGAGGCCGGTTGGCCGTCCACCTTAAGCGTGCCGGAATCGGGCGTAACCACGCCGGTTAAAATTTTGATCAGCGTGCTTTTACCCGCGCCGTTCTCGCCGATAAGGGCGTGAATACTGCCCGGCCGGCAGCTAAAATTCACCTTGTCGAGGGCCGTAACCCCGCCATAATACTTGCTCACTTCCAGAGCCTCGATCAAGGGCGGACGGCCGTTGGTTTGTTCAGGGCTGGTGGCCATGGCTAACTCATCATCTATATCAATCGGGTGGGCTGGTAACATTGACCAGCCCACCATTTCATTAATTGATGTTTCTGTTTAACTATAACTCGTACCCAGATTCTTGCATTGTGGACGAGACAGTTAGACAAGATTTACAAGATTAACAGGATTAAAATTATATTTAAACATCTGGTAAATCCTGTTAATCTTGTCTAAAAACTTTTTTAGTTCCCGTTTGTCCCGGTTAGGGTTTATAAAATACTATTCTCCGGATTGCGCCAGGATTTCATCGGCGGTAAGATTAACCCCGCAATCGGGGAACTGGATGGGCGTGAAGAACGAGTCAGGCAGGTCCGGGAAGTAGTTGACCCCGGCTTCGAGCGTTTCGGTGGTGGCAATGGGCAGCGGCGCAGCAATGACGCGCGGTAGTTCTTTGCCTTGCAGCAGTTCGAGCGCAGCCTGGATCGAGACAGCAATCAAACCGGGACTTTGACCGACAGAAATACCAACCAGACCTTCATCCTGGTATTCGGCCAGTTGCTTGCGGAAGCCATTTTCAGCTTCACCGGCCATCGGTACGAAAGGCCGGTCGGCATCGAGGTAAGCCTGAACCACACCGGGCGACCCCCCCTGAGCCCAGACGGCGTCGATGTCGTCACGGGTGGCCAGCAAGTCGGCCATCACTTTTTGAGCGGTGCCGGTGTCCCAGTTGCCGACGACTTCGGCCACGACGTCGATGCCGTCAGTGGCGTCAAACACTTCTTTGGCTCCGGTCTGGCGGTCGGTGTCGACGCTGGTGCCGGCCACGCCGTTAACCATGACCACATTCCCTGAGCCATCCAGGCGTTCGACCAGGTCTTCGGCCATGGTTCGACCAAAGGCAACCTGATCTTCGTTCACCAGCACGGCTTCGGGAGCCGTGACAATGTTATCAAAAGAGACGACGATGATCCCGGCGTCGTTGGCGCGACGGATGACGGCGTCAAAGGCGGTAGGCGAGGCGGCGTTGAGGATGATGGCATCAACGCCGGAGGCAATCATATTATCCATTTGAGCGATTTGAGCGGCGACATCCTGGCCGGAACTGACCAGAGTGAACTCCTCGATGAGAGGAGCCACGTGAGGTTGTTCGACATAGGCTTTCCCCATCTGAATCATCTGGGTGCGCCAATCGTTGCCGATAAAGGAGTTGCTGACGGCGATTTTGTAGGGGCCAGGTTTGGCCTCGTATTGGACCGTGCCATCATTGGCCGGGCCTGCCACAAAACAGGACTCAAGGCTGTACCCTTCCGGCATAGCTGCCATGTCGTCCGACATATCAGCCTCGGCCACTTCTTCAGTTTCGGCTTCGGCCTCGGGTTGGGTCGATACTTGTGAATCTTCTCCCTGCGCCAGGATTTCATCGGCGGTGAGATTAACCCCGCAATCGGGGAACTGGATGGGCGTGAAGAACGAGTCAGGCAGGTCCGGGAAGTAGTTGACCCCGGCTTCGAGCGTTTCGGTGGTGGCAATGGGCAGCGGCGCAGCAATGACGCGCGGTAGTTCTTTGCCTTGCAGCAGTTCGAGCGCAGCCTGGATCGAGACAGCAATCAAACCGGGACTTTGACCGACAGAAATACCAACCAGACCTTCATCCTGGTATTCGGCCAGTTGCTTGCGGAAGCCATTTTCAGCTTCACCGGCCATCGGTACGAAAGGCCGGTCGGCATCGAGGTAAGCCTGAACCACACCGGGCGACCCCCCCTGAGCCCAGACGGCGTCGATGTCGTCACGGGTGGCCAGCAAGTCGGCCATCACTTTTTGAGCGGTGCCGGTGTCCCAGTTGCCGACGACTTCGGCCACGACGTCGATGCCGTCAGTGGCGTCAAACACTTCTTTGGCTCCGGTCTGGCGGTCGGTGTCGACGCTGGTGCCGGCCACGCCGTTAACCATGACCACATTCCCTGAGCCATCCAGGCGTTCGACCAGGTCTTCGGCCATGGTTCGACCAAAGGCAACCTGATCTTCGTTCACCAGCACGGCTTCGGGAGCCGTGACAATGTTATCAAAAGAGACGACGATGATCCCGGCGTCGTTGGCGCGACGGATGACGGCGTCAAAGGCGGTAGGCGAGGCGGCGTTGAGGATGATGGCATCAACGCCGGAGGCAATCATATTATCCATTTGAGCGATTTGAGCGGCGACATCCTGGCCGGAACTGACCAGAGTGAACTCCTCGATGAGAGGAGCCACGTGAGGTTGTTCGACATAGGCTTTCCCCATCTGAATCATCTGGGTGCGCCAATCGTTGCCGATAAAGGAGTTGCTGACGGCGATTTTGTAGGGGCCAGGTTTGGCCTCGTATTGGACCGTGCCATCATTGGCCGGGGCGGCCACAAAACATTTATCGATATCATATCCGTCAGGGTTCGTGACTTGAATGGCGGCTTCGGCTTCGGCGGGGGCTTCGGTATCTGCTTCGGCCTCGGCCTCGGTTTCAGTTTCGGCTGCGGGAGCGGCTTCTTGTTCGGAGGTATCGGCCGGGGCTTCACTCTGGGGGGCCGGCTGGGCGCCACCGCAAGCGGCCAGAGCTAAAACTGACACAACCAACATAACCAACAGGCTAATCAACTTTGACTTCATTGAATGTTCCTCCTCCATGAGATACATAATAAAATATAAATTAGGGTTGTATCGACGGGGTAAACTCTAGAATCAACACTACTTTGTCGGTAAAATCCCTCCTTTCACAACCATGTAAAAATTATTGGAGGATCTCTACACCACTATGTTTAGAGAGGAACAGTATTCTATTCTGCCGGTTGGTTATGGTTTGTATACATCAGGCAAAAAAAGCTATTCTTTGCCCAATCCTGTTAATCTCATATAATGAGAAATAGGCAGGTGAATAGAGATTTTAGAATCCCTGTTCACTAAGCTAACCTCGGAGGCGTCGTGTAACTTGGTAGGTGAACGGCGCTTCCTTTTTTTTGGCATTAATAAAATGTAAATCTCGGTTAGGGTGTGAGACCAGCCTCCATAGATGATAAGGACACCAACTGACTCAACGGCAATGAGGTAACAAAGGACCGATTTCAGCATAAATCAGTACATAACAGAGCCAGAGTATATTAAACAAGAATCTATTTGTCAAATTTGGGTTTTTTATATTAACTATCGTTTTGTATATAAAACACTTGTGTTCGACAAGTTAACCGACGGTTACTTCTGGGCGTAAGCTTGGCTTGATGTTTAATGAACCGGGTTAATCACCGGAAACGAACCCTACTGCCTGAGATATTTCCAGGGCGGCCTGTTTTAGTTGTTCAGCTAATGATTCAATGGTATCGAGCGAGACTCTATCGCGAGGGCCGGAAATACTGACGGCATGCACCACCTCCCCCCGATGATTGAAGACGGGTGCGCCTAAACACCGAATTCCCAGTTCGTTTTCTTCATCATCAAAAGAGTAGCCCCGCTCTTTCGTTCTGGATAAGTCTACTTGCAATAGCTGCACCGAAGTGATGGTGTTCGGGGTGCGCTGAGGTAATTGGCGACCGACAAAGATGGTGTCGAGTTTGTCTGTCGGCAGTTGAGCCAGGATAGCTTTACCGAGAGCGGTGCAATGGACCCCCATCCGCCGGCCCACCGCCGACGAAATCTTGATGGGTCCTTGGCCCTCGATTTTCTCGATGTAAATCACTTCATCCTCATCGATAATGCCCAGGTGCGTGGTTAATCGAGTTTGTTGGGCCAAACTTTTAAGAATAGGATAAGCTCTTGACCGAACATCAAGGCGTTCAATCACACTACTGCCCAAAGTAAAAAGCCCCATGCCCAACTGATACCGGCCTGTTTCTTCCACCCGCTCGACCAGGCCATACAAGTTAAGCGTGGTCAGGATAGTGAAGACTGTACTTTTCGCAATAGAAATCTTTTGCGTAATTTGGGCGATGGTTAAGCCCTCTGGCTCTTGGTCTAACAGTTGTAATATGAGGATAGCCCGTTCGACAGCAGGCACAATATATTTTCGGTCGGAGACGAGTGGCAAATTTGACAAGGTGGATCCTTATTGTTTTGTATGTAAAACTGTGTTTGGTCACCAATATACTCTGATTACTGTATCTTGTCAATTTACCACATATTGTTGGTAGCCCGCTTGAGATAAATTGCCACGAGTGGGTTTTACAATTAGCAGCATTAAAACCGTCGTAATAATGGCCGAACTGAGGCACCAAACACAGATGGCTTGAATGACAAACAGTTCCAGATAAGTGAGGTAAATGGAAAAGAGGGTGCCGAAAACGGTTAGCCCTAAAAAACCTAAGGCGGATAGGTTGGCTAAGCGATTATCGAGGTATTTGTGTCCAACCCACAATATGCCACCAACCAGGTAGTTTATCGCCCCTAATAAGCCCACAGGAATTCCAAAGATTTGAGCATAAGGACTGGCTTGGACTTGATGACAATCACCGATTGGCCCACAAACGGCTTCGACCTGACCGACTTCGACCGAGGTTAAATAGACGGCTACCCCGAACCCAATGAGCAATAACAGCGGGGTGATCCAAGATTGGCTATAGGTAATCGGGTAGCGGTCGAGGTGAACGAGTTGTGACCAGGAAGCGGCCACTTGCCAGATAGTGTAACTCACTGCCATGAACATACCGATAAATACCAATCCAGCTAAGATGAACCCGGCCGGGTTTGGCGCGAGAACTTCATTCTCTGTTGACGGTGGCAGCGTGTCTTCGCCAATGATCAACGCGGCGGCAGTTGGCGTCGAAGCAGATGGGGGCGGTGTTGTTGAGTCCAATGTGGCTTCAGGGGTAGATGTTGACGGTGCCGATGACTGGTCTTCGGGGGGCAGTAGCTGGTCAAAGCCGGGGATATCGGGCCAATCAAACCCGCCGGCGGCCAAGCCCTGCTCAACCAGAGCCGGGAATTGCTCTGGTATTTCACCACTACCTACCAAGACGGTGTCGCCGACGATCAACGTGGGAACTCCCCGTCGCTCCTGAGGAATTTGGTATCGTTCAATGGCCGCTTGGTAGAGCTGCCCCCCACCGGGTTGCGTGGTATCAATGCCCGCAATCTGAAGCTGGTCGCCATACGCTTTCATCATTGGCTCCAAGACCTCGGTGATAACATAATGGCAGTGCGGACAGGTCGGAGAATAGAATAGAACGGCCCGGATCGTCACTTCATCAACGGATTGGGCCGAAGTCAGACCGGGTATGGCCAACCAAATCAAACAAAACAAAATAGTGAAATGTAAACGTAGTTTTCTCATCGATAGTCCCGTAATCTCCAGTTTGATTTAGTTTAAAGTAAAAACTCCCCAGAGGCATCAGACCTTTGGGGAGTTTGTCTATTAGATAGGTAGCTAAACTTTTGACTGGTCACTTGACCAGTCCAGAAATCAGCGATCGCTCATTACCTCCGGTTTGGATAGTCAGGACTTACGCAAAAACCAGGTGACAGTCACTTATTGTCGATAAATCAGCCTGTAAGTTGTTCAAAATTGAATGGGCTTCATCAATCGCTGTTATTAAATTTGTTGTGTGTATTTTTATACATATAATCTCTTTATGAAATTTGAGTGGGATGAGGCAAAACATCAATCAAATCTTCGCAAACACCGACTGGATTTTGCTGACGTGGCAACAGTCTTTGCCGGAGCAACCTTCACCTTTGAGGATAACCGTTTTGATTACCGTGAGGACAGGTATATCACGCTGGGATTATTGCGTGAGGCTGTGGTGGTGATTGCCCACACTGAACGAGAAGAAGTGATTAGAGTTATTTCAATGCGAAAGGCAACGAAAAATGAGCAACGAGTCTACTTTGAAGGGTTCGCAGACTGATTGGGAAGCCCTGGAAAAAATGGAAGACGAAGATATTGATTTGAGCGAGATTCCTGAAGTTACAGCAGAACAGCTAGCCCAAGCGACGTTGCGAGTTGGCGGCAAACCTGTTTCAAGAGGAAAGGTACGGGTCAATATCTATTTGGATGCTGAGGTGGTCGAGTACTTCAAAGCCCAAGCCGGTGGTCGTGGGTATCAAACGCTCATCAATGAAACGTTAAAAGAAAGTATTCGAGCCAAAGGACTTGAGACCGTCCTGCGGCGTGTCATCCGAGAGGAAATGAAGGTAGCCGACTAAGTCACCTTTAGGCATCGGTTTGGAGCGCGCCTCGGATTTTTGGGTGTTATGCCTCGATGCTCTTTGTCTTCGGCTCGATGCAAGGCTCGCTTCGGCACTCATTCACCTCGATGGTGACGTGAGATAGTTTGTCAAACCTTTTCAGCAGCGCTTTGTAATGCTCTGTGGTATTGGGAAAGTGGGTTACAATAGAGATGATGGCCGCGTAGTGGTTAGACCCGACTTTCCAGATGTGCATATCGGCCACGCGGTTGTCGGCGTCGTTTTCAATAGCGGTTTTGATGGCCGCTTGATAATCTTGTTCGATACTGGCATCGAGCAGGATCGGGCTGGTTTGCTTCAGTAGACCAAAAGACCAGCGCGTAATAATGACCGCCCCGACAATGCCCATCACCGGGTCGAGCCAGCCCCAGCCTAAATATTTACCGGATACAAGTGCGGCGATAGCAAACACCGAGGTCATAGCATCGGCCAGAACGTGCAGGTAAGCGGCTTGTAAGTTGTGATCTTGGTCATGATCATCGTGATCGTGATGATCATGATCATGGTGATGATGGTCATCATGGTGATGATGATGGCCGTGGTGATGATGGTGGTGATGGTGGCTGTGATCATCCTTTAAAAGGAAGGCGCTGATGATATTGACCAACAAGCCGACGCAGGCCACGGCGATGGCTTCGTTGAAGTGGATGATCTGCGGATTGACGATGCGTTCTAACGACTCGATCAACATGACTAAGGCGACCACGGCCAGGGCAATCGCGCTGGCAAACCCGCCTAGCACGGTCACTTTGCCCGTACCGAACGTGTAGACCGGACTGTTGGCGTATTTACGAGCGTAACGGTAGGCCACGATGGTGATCATAAACGCGGCCACGTGCGTGCCCATGTGCCAGCCGTCGGCCAGCAGCGCCATCGAGCCGAAGAGACTGCCCGCTATAATCTCGACGACCATGACGATGGCTGTCAGGATGAGTACGTATTGGGTTCGCTGCTCACCTTTTTCGTTTTTGACCGCATAGTCATGGTTGTGCTGCCACTTTTCTAAGGTGTGGATGTGCATCTCCGTCTCCTTTAAAAATTAGGACGCAGATGAACGCTGATTGACGCTGATTTTTTATCTCTTTCAGCGAGTATCGGCGAATATCTGCGTCCCATTTCTCATCCTTCTTATTGAGGAATACAGTCGTCATGAATAGCCGCAAACTGCGGCGCTAATTTTAGCTTCAGCCACCGCCGGTGACTTGCTTGACCTGCAACTCGACTTTGGGAATATACTCGATCTCAAACTCGTGCGGGTCGGGTGCGGCAGCCGGATACTGCGCGCCCAGCGCGGCCGGGAAGTCGTAACGCAAGAGGTCGTCGCCGGGGGGCGCGTTGGGTAGCAGCGTAGGTAGCATGGCCACGGCCACAGGGCTGCCAATGTCCGGCTCGATGTCGAAGGTGGTCAACCAGTTGTTGATGCCGCCGTCCAGAATGTAAACGTTCGCTAGACTTTCCGCCACCAGTACCTTCCAGGCTTCGGTAGCGTTTTCCTCATCGTTGCTCATAACCACAAACAGGGTGTTCGCCGGTTTTTCTAAGAGCGTTTTGACCAACTGCGTCAGTTCGTCTATCGATACCCGCTGCGCGTCTTGGATGTGGAACAGATTGTAGTCGCTTTCGTTGCGTACGTCCAGCATGACCACATCGACCTGATCGTTCTCGATGTAGTCCAGCAGTTCGGCCGGATGGATTTGCACCTGGCGATTATCGAGCAACGGTTGTTTTTCGGCAGCGATGCGCTGCCATTTGTCGGCAGAAGTCGGCTGGCCGATGAGTAACACAGCCACTGCGGCGGCAATCAAAGCACCAGCGCCGATCAGTTTGTAGCGGGCGTGGGCCGGGTTCGGTTTTTCGCCACCCATTAGTCCTTCGACCTGTTCAACCACCCAGAACATCACCAGCGCCGCGGCGATGATCACCAGCACCACCACACCGGTCGGGGCGTGAAATAACTCCGGCAGCGTAAAGCGGCCCATGTACGAGGAGTTCCAGAAGTCGCTCAGCAGGCCGTCGATCGTTTCGCCAAAGGCGAAGATGCCGGCAAACAAGCCCATTGCGAAGAACATCGCGTCCACTTTTAGGGTCGCCACGCCAACCGTCGAGGTGCCGGGGCAGAAGCCGCCGACGATGAAGCCGACGCCCATAATGAGACCGCCGACCACGCCGGGCCACAGGTAGGTCGGGTTGACATAGAGACGGTTGTAATCGACCAACCCCAGCCCGGCGGCGGCAAAGATGAGGACCATCGCCACCAAGATGGCGGTAAACATGACCTTGAATACGGTCATATCATAGAGATAAAATTGGGCGGCCAGCTTTCTTGAGTTGCCAAAACCGGCCATCTCCAGCACATAGCCAAAGCCAAAGCCGATAATGCCGGCGACCAGGTACAGCCCAATGTTGCCGTACATAGCTGATATGGGAAATGGGCCGGGAAAATCAGGGAAGAATTCCATGAAAGCCTCCTATATCCACAAACGCCGAAGAAAATAAGCGAAGGCGTACGCGCCGATAAACACCGCCGGTAAAAAAGCCCAACTACCCACCGACAGCACCGCCGCCCCGGAAAGCCCTTGCCCTGACGTACAGCCCCGGGCAAAGCGCGAGCCGTAGCCCATCAGGATGCCGCCTAAAAAGGCCATCAACCAACGGGTCGAGTTGGTAATGTGGGGGCCTTTATTGGTTTCAAGGCGTACGCGCCCGTGAATGAGGCCCGACGCAAAACCCCCAATCAGCGTGCCAAATCCCAACCAGACGAACGAGTTGTCCAACGGATTTTTTTCGCCGCCGGCCATACTAATCAGGTAGGGGACCCGGTTGATGTGATCGGCGCTGACTAAATCTTCGACGAAAACCAGCATTCGGTTTAGTCCGCCCGAAGAGCCTAATCCGTCGCCGGTGAGGAAGAAGGCGGTGAATAACACCACGCCCAACAACGCTCCGGCGAGGTAAGGATTGGCGTAAGGTTTAGGTTCTCTTTTGGTGATGGTTTGCATTGTGTCTTTCCCTCCGTAATTGCTGTGAAGTAAGACCTGACAGGTTTTCAGAAGTACCGTCTGGCGAAGTTGCCGTTCAATTGGAATGATGGTACACCCAACGGCAACTCGTAAAACCTGTCAGGTCTGGTTGATCTCCTCGTTGTCAGCCACCGCTGAGTTACCATTGACTTCCACTTCATCCCACCCATCCATCATCGCCTGGATGCCGCCCAGGGGTTTGTGGCCGGTCGTGGTTAAATAGACGTGCATAATAATGAAGGAGGCCAGCAGCCAGGCGATCAAGCTGTGGATGGGAGCCAGTACCGGCAGCCCGCCCAGGCTGTGGGCCAGTTGCGGCCAAGTTTGCATCCCCCAGATGAGTACACCGGTGATGATCTGCAGGGGCAGCAGCACATTCAACAAGCCAAAGTAGGTAAGCTGCTGCAGCGGGTTGAGCTTTTTCTGGGGCGACTTTTCAAAGGGATGGGCGTCACCCTTGAAGATGCCGCGCAGATAATAGGTCGCCTGGGTAATCATCTGGTCGAAGAAGCCGTGCGGCCGGGGAATAAACTGCTGGATTTCGCCGCTGGCCAGGTGGTAGAACACGGCCAGAAAGGCGTTGATTAGCAGAATAAAGCCCAATACGTTATGGATCTGCACCATATAAGGGAACGAGAAGATGCCCAGGATATCGGGTTTGTGGATGACCAGGCCGGTGAAAATCAACAGGAAGATGACCGCCGCTTGCAGCCAGTGCCAAAACCGCTCGTACACGGTATACATATAGACCCGTTCGTAGTGGTGATGGGGCTGAGGGTGCGTGGCCGCCGAGTAGGCGCGCAGGCCGGCGTGGGCAAACACGCCCAGCGTCGTGCCGAAAAAGGCCAGCACGCCCAGCCAATCGATCCATTTGACGCTGCTGTAGCCAAAAATGTAGAGACCTTCTGTGGCCAGATCAGGCTGGTAGTGCAAACTGCCATCATCGCCGGTCACCATTTCGCCGGCGTGAGCGACCACCGCGTCGCCATAGAATTGGGGCATGACGCCGCCCGGCACGTAAGCCGCCAGTTGGATCGGCTCGGCGATGCGCGAGTCTTGACCGTGGCAGG
>ERZ795053.5167-NODE-5167-length-13645-cov-3.961369_pt1 | contig 13645 bp, 12 predicted proteins | sample MGYA00375137_ERZ795053 | MGnify/ENA primary metagenome ERZ795053 (study PRJEB30182, sample SAMN05720284) | activated sludge metagenome | isolation source: Anaerobic digester | place: Hong Kong | collected 2014-12-17 ... | reverse complement strand
TAAAAAGAAAAGCATCATACCGCTTAATATCAACGTTTCTTTCAACACACCACTCAAACCAACCCCTTTGATCATCACTGATTTTACAATACTGTAATACCATTTTGCCGGAACTATATTGGAGATAGTTCGCAATACTACCGGCATGTTCTCGATCGGAAACATAAATCCGCTGAGCATTACTGTTGGCAAAAACATCCCAATCAGCGATATAAACATGGCTGTCTGCTGTGACTCGGCTCTTGAAGAGATCAGTAACCCAAGTGATAAAGAAACCAGTATAAACAAAATACTTTCAAATACGAGCAGGAAAAGACTTCCGTTAATAGGTACCTCCAGCACAAATACACTTAATAATAAAATAGAAGCAATGTTAATAGTAGAAAGCAAAAGGTATGGAACAGCTTTTGCCAGCACCACCATTTGAGGACGCATAGGTGAAACCAGGATGATCTCCATTGTTCCTAATTCTTTTTCCTTAACAATGGTAATGGCCGTCATCATAGTACAAACCAGCAGTAAAACCATGGCCATTACTCCCGGAACAAAGTTGAAAGCTCCTTTTAACTGCGGATTATATAACATCCGCATTTCCGTATTGATCGTATAGGGCAGCTTTTTATCATGGGTAATGCGGTCCTGATAATCCATGATGATAGCAGTGGCGTAGTTGCTGAGCTGGTTGGCCGTATTTGGATCGGTTGCATCAGCGATCAGCTGCACCTGTGCTTTATTAAAATGTTTCAGGTCTTCTCCAAAGTTTTGTGGAAATACAACGGCCAGTTTGATCTTTCCTTTATGAAATTCTTCTTCTACCTGCTTATAAGTGGTCAGGTTTTTTTCCAAAGCAAAATAACGGCTGGCATCAAGCTGTGCTGTTAAGGAAGTAGTGGCCTCATCTTTGGAGTTATCTAAAATGGCAATATTCGAATTCTTGACTTCATTGGTCAGTGCAAAACCGAATATCACTATCTGCACAATGGGCATTCCCAACAGGATAAACATGGTCCGTTTATCCCGCCAGATATGATAAAATTCTTTTTTTACGAATGACAAAAATTGTTTCATGCCTTATTATTCACTTCGTTTTGCTTTTCTTGCCAGTTTTAAAAACACATCATCCATCGATGCTGCACTATAAGTTGTCTTCAGATTTGTTGGTGTATCCAACGCTTCAATCCTTCCGTCAACCATGATGCTAACACGACCACAATATTCTGCTTCATCCATATAATGTGTGGTAACAAAGATGGTAGTACCCCTGTCCGCTGCTTCATAGATCATGTTCCAGAACTCTCTTCTTGTGACCGGGTCCACACCACCTGTTGGTTCATCCAGGAAAACAATCCCGGGCTCATGAAAAATGGAAACAGCAAAAGCCAGTTTTTGTTTCCATCCTAATGGTAATGATTTCACCAAAAGATTCGCCTCTTTCTGCAAATGCAGATGATCCAGTATGAATGCGGTCTTTTCTTTAATAAATTTATCCGTCATATGGTATATCCCCCCATAGAACTGCATATTCTCTTTCACGGTCAGATCTTCGTATAATGAGAACTTCTGGCTCATGTAGCCAATGCTCTTTTTTATTTTCTCATTTTCCTTGTATACATCATAACCTGCCACCGTCGCTTCTCCGGAACTGGGAAACAACAAACCGCATAACATTCGCATGGCAGTGGTTTTGCCGGCACCATTAGCACCCAAAAAACCAAAAATCTCCCCTTTGGCTACTTCAAATGAAATATGATCGACAGCCACGAAGTCCCCAAACTTCCTGGTAAGATCTTTTGCTGTTATAACTTTTTCGTTGTTCATTTTTAATCAGCCGTCTTCATAAGTTCGATAAAACAATCCTCTATATCAGGCTTCACCTGTAAGGCCTCAATATCTTTTTTATCCTCAACAAAATGGCTTAAAGCCTGCCCTCCTGATTTATTTTTTAATACCACATGATGATATTCTCCAAAAGGATACACATTATCCACAAATTCTTTTTCCTTTAACTCATGTAACAGATCAAGCATAGATGATGATTTCACAGCCCATAGTGGCTTGGAAAAACTATCTACCACACCTTGCGGAGTATTAATGGACAATATTTTTCCCGATTGTATTAAAGCCACCCTGTCACAAAGGCCCGCTTCATCCATATAAGGTGTGGAAACAAGAATAGTGATCCCTTGCTGACGCAAGCCTTTTAACATATCCCAGAATTCTTTCCGGCTTACCGCATCCACTCCGGTTGTCGGTTCATCCAGAAACAAAACAGAAGGGCGATGGATCAGGGCACAACTTAAAGCCAGCTTTTGTTTCATCCCTCCGGACAATGCTCCTGCTTTTCTTTTTTTGAAAGGCTCTATCTGTATATAGATATCTTTTACCAGGTCATAGTTCTCATCAATAGATGTATTAAAAATGGTAGCAAAAAAGTTCAGATTCTCTTCTACCGAAAGATCCTGGTATAAAGAAAACCGGCCCGGCATATACCCTACCCGGTTCCGGATCGATTTATAATCTTTCACCACATCAAATCCATCTACCGATGCTTTGCCACTATCAGCAAGAAGCAATGTGGTCAATATTCTAAATAAAGAAGTTTTACCGGCACCGTCCGGACCTATTATTCCAAACAGCTCCCCTTTCTCAACACCAAATGAAATATCATTTAATGCTTTAACCTCTTTCTTTTTACCGTAGGTTTTGATAATATTTTCAACTACAACAGCAGGCATAATTATTTGAACTTTACTTCCCCGTACATCCCGATCTTCATCGTACCATCATTCTTCACTTTGATCTTCATGGCATATACCAGGTTAGCTCTTTCTTCTTTTGTTTGTATTGTCTTGGGAGTAAATTCTGCTTTGTCAGAAACCCATGTAATGGTTCCTGGAAACTCTTTGTATTTATCATCTCCGTCATCTACCAGCACTTTCACCTGCTGCCCCAGTTTCACTTCAGATAATTGTCCGCCTGTCAGGTAAGCTCTCAAGGTGATCTCGGACAGATCAGCGATCTTATATAAAGCCTTGCCTGCATTGGTGATCTCTCCGGCCTCAGCATACTTAGTAATCACCGTGCCACTCACAGGATTCACAATATTGGCCTTATCCAGCTGATCCTTTAATTGAGCTGCTCTTTTGGAAAGGGGCTTGCTTTCACTAAGGATGCTCCTGTTTTGCGTAGCAATATTATTTTGCTGTACATTGATCTGTTGCTGGGTCACATTGATCTGTTTGTTCAATACATCAATATTCGAATTGATATCATCCAGCTGTTTTTGAGTGGCTGCATCAGATTTCAATAAATTCTCAACCCTCCTCTTTTCATACATTAAATTATCAAGCTGTGATTTCTGTACGGCGATCTGGTCCTGCAACAATTTCACCTGTGGTGATACATCCGCAGTTTTCTGATTCAGGGCTTCTATACTGGCTTCCACCTGTTCTTTTTGCAAAGCGATATTGGTAGCATCTATCGTTCCTACAATGCTGTCAGCAGGTATTGTCATTCCTTCTTCTATATTTAGGCTGGTGATCTTACCAGGAATTTCTGAGGAAACAACAACCTCGTCAGCTTCAAAAGTGCCGGAGGCATCAAAATCGTTGCCATTACCATTACACGCTGATAAGGATGCTGCAATAATCGCAAGTGGAAAAAATGGTTTCAGTTTCATATCAATTGTTTTAGATAGTCTTTTAATTATTCGTTACCTGAAATAGTTTTATAATTAACAGTAGCCTGTAATAATTGTATCTCATGGGAGATCAGGCTTTGCCGTGCCAGGTCTTCCGCATTTACTTCCCGGAGATAGTCATTGGCTGTGATCACACCATTTTCCAGCTGCGCCTTTGCTGCATCTTTAACTGATACCCTCAGATCAATGATCGCATTGTCGCTGCTGATCAGTTGATTCAACTTATCGATCTCAGATTGTTGCTGTTTTAACTGGGTGTTGGTATTTAGCAGAAAAACTTCTTTTTGAATGCCTACCGTTTTCTGGTTCAGTTCAATGATCTTCTTTTCTCTCTTTTGCGTATACAAACCACCAAAGTTCCAGTTGAGCCGTACCCCGGTTGTATAAAAGAAATCAAATTCGTTCTTCAATAAGTTCAGCCCGGGACGACCATAACCACCCTGCCAGAACAGACTGGCTTTGGGCCGGTTCTTTGAATCGATCAGTCGTAGCTGACCACCTAATAATTTTTCCTGTGCGGTAAACAATTTTAGTTCCGGCCTCTGGATCTCATTATCTGTAACAGATGTTGCTATAGCTGGTTTTATAAGACTGATATTTTCAGGCAATTCTTTATTCATAAACAACCCCAACACATCCACAAATCCTTTTCTTGTTGCATTTAATTCAATGATCCGCTGGTCCTGTTTCAAAAGTTCTGCTTTAAGTACATTCAGATTGGACCGAAAAGCCACTCCATTATTAACCTGTGCCTCCACTCTTTTAATACCGATATTCAGATCATTTTTTACAAGGGCAACTTGTTTGATCTGTTCATCGAGATAAAGAATACCGAAGAACAACTGGTTGATCCGCTCTTTCAGCTTATGCAATTCCAAATCCACTTTTTGTTGCTCCGTTTCTGCATTCAACTGCTGAATGGCCTTTTGTTCTTTTACTACTCCCCCATCATAGATAAGCTGGCTCACATCTGCCAATAACTTATACTGGTCCTTACTGGGTGGCTCAATACTTACACCGGGCAAGGGAACTTTTACCTGTGTAACCTCTGATTGATAAGTAGCTTGTCCGCTCAGAGAGAACTGGGGCAAAAAACCTTTGCTGAGATTATCAACGGTATATTCAGCTGTTTGCCTGATCAGTTCCCTTTGCTTGATCATCGGGTAATGTGCAGCAGAAGTATCATAAGCTTCCTGCAGGCTCAGGGATTGTGCATGAATGCCGAGTACTGTCATTACAGCCAGTACTGTCGCCAGTATTTGTTTCATAAAAGATGCTTATTTCCTGATTGAATCAATTATAAATTTTGGTATCTCTTTTTTTCTTTCTTCCATCAGCTCCCTGAATTGTTTATCACTCAACCGAAGGTTGCGAACAAACATAGGCTTACTCACAAACGGGAATATGGTCATTGAGATCATATTCATCAATAAATGCCGGGGGCTCACTTTCTTGATCCGCCCCTCTTTGACCTCCTGCTCAATCTGCTCCAGCAACTTTGCGGGTTTTGGAAGGTTTTCCTTCCCCCATATCTTATACATAAACTGATCAGGATCCCTGTTGATCTCATTGATCACAAACCAGGGCATGTAAGGATTCTCTACCATCTCGTCCACATATTCCGTAACAAAATTTTCAATCTTTTCAAACAGCGGACTGTCTGAATTAAAGATGGCGTTGATCTTCGGGAAGAACTTCTGTGCTTCTTCCAGAAAAACTACTTCAAACAATCTTTCTTTATCCCGGAAATAATAATGCAGTAATGCCTTGTTGATACCTGCCTCATCGGCTATATCCTGCATACGGGCACCAGCCATTCCCTTAGTGGTAAACACTTTCCTGGCTGCCTCCAGGATCTGTTCCTCAGTATTACTACTTCCGGTCTTTGATCTGCTATTTTTTGTGGTTTTCGACATATTTTAACCAAATGGTTAAACCAAAAGGTTAACAAAAGTAGGCACTTTTAGTTCCCCACCAAATTAATTTTCGGTAAACAGTAGTATTACACCGGTATAAGGGAACTATAACGGGCAAGCCATTGGGAGAAATCCAGCAGTTCCGGGTTCAGGCTGCGGGAATTTTCAACATTCCTGAGCTGGTTAAGTGGTGTAGCAAATTCATCATATAGCTGGAACATATTACCAAGATCATCAGCCCCTGGAAATCCGAAACTACGATAAACAGAAGCAGGTATTTTATTATAAACCACAGATTCACCCAAAGCTGTGCTTAATGCAGCAGCCATTTCGTTTCCGGTAAGTTGTTCTCCGGCTACCCCTACTTTCTCACCTATATACTTTCCAGGGTCCTTAAAAACTCCATAAGCACATTTACCAATATCCTCTGCTGCAATACCTGCCATTTTTGCATCACCGATTGGTAAGGTCAAGGCCAGCTTTCCATCCTCACCTCTTTGCGGTCCGGCACCGAAATAGATAAAGTTATCCCAATAAAAAGAAGCATATAAAAAAGTAGTAGGCACACCTGTGTCTGTAAAAAAGTGATCAGATTCTCCTTTACCATCAAAATGCGGCACTTTATATTTTTCCTGTAAAGTAGGCATTCTATCATCCTCTAACGGAATCATCAAACGGGAATCTTCCAGCGTAGACCATATGGCATGCTTTATTCCTGCTTGTTTAGCTGCATCTGCAAAAAGCCTGGCTTCTCCAATCTCTCTTTCAACTGAAAAATGTGCCCAGAAAAAAGTAACAAAATAAGCACCATAAGCACCTTCAAGTGCCTTATATACAGAATCCGGGTTTGTAAGATCACCGGTAACAATTTCAACATGCGGTAATGCTGCGAGAGCTTTCGCTTTATCACTATCAGGATCCCGGGTAACAGCCCGTACCATGAATTCAGTTGAGGGATCTGCAGCAATAGCTCTTACTAAGCCACCACCCTGTGCCCCGGTAGCGCCAAATACAGCAATGATCTTCTTTGACATAACTTTTGAATTTGAGGTAATAAATCTAAGATGCGGGGTACAGGAAGAACGATCAAGGTATAAAAAAGTCATCAATAAATAATCAGTAACCAGAATGCAATTGTAATAACCGCAATAGCATTTTATAATATTATTATGACTTCTGTAACTCTCTTTTCCGATTTGGCCTTCGACTTTTGCAGCCATAAAGTATTTAGCTGCCCAGCATAACTCTAATAACCAGGTAACAAATGACTACAATTAAACCCCTAGTACTCATGTTAATATTTGTAACTGTATTAGCAAGTTGCAAAGACAATAAGACATCAGGTACAGATAATAATGATAATACTACCACAGAAAGTGTTTCTGTAATCGGAGGCACCTATGTAAGTGACGGGTATAAAAAACGCAATGAAGGAACTGACTGGGTAGGCATTACTGTTAAGCAATTAGGAGAAAAAGATATCTGGCTTTCCGTTCGTTCCCGTGCAGATAAAAAGAAACCTACCTGTACTATGGACATGAAAGCATATCTACAATCTGGCAATGTCTACACAGGTGTGGCGGAAGGGAAAAATGTGGAGATCATCCTTGAAAAAGATGCGCTCAGTATTTCAACAGCAAATAAGGACGATGAAAGTGCTTTACATTTTTACTGTTCCGGCGGAGCCACAATAACTGGTACCTATAAAAAGATCAGTGATGATCTTGAACTGGATCCCAGCCAGGTAGACAAAACTGAATTTATTAAGGTGCTACACCTGCAGGATCTCAACTTTACTGTAAGCACTATGAAGGAAGGGTACGATAGGGAACTCTCCATTTATGTTTATGGCTCTGAAGTAAAAAATAATACTACTCATACAGAACCCATCAATGGATATGTATATGATGCTGAAGTAAATGATCTTAATGCTGATGGCATTCCTGAACTGCTGATCTACACTGTTGCAGAAGGCACCGGACGTTTTGGAAATGTTGTGGGTTATTCGGTTGACAAGGCAGGAAAGATGACAGCCATTGAATTTCCAGACGTAAATGAAAATTCAAAACTAAGCCCGGGTTATGGCGGACATGATGAATTCTCACTGGTGGAAAACACACTTATGCAGCGCTTTCCGATCTACAAAGAAGGCGATGCTAATGCAATGCCTACTGGTGGAACCCGCCAGGTTGCTTATAAAATGGTAAAATCAAAAAAAGGGTATGCTTTTGAAGTAGCTGAAATTAAGGACCTGGGGCAGTAAATAATTGAATAGTAATACAGATAGAAAAGCTGTCTTTGGGCAGCTTTTCCATTGTCCATAATTCAGTGACGTTTATATGTTTTCCTGGCGTTATGAATCACATCCAGCAACCCATTATGATAGCGATCATCAGCCAATTGCCAGAACATGATGCCTCCCAGTTTATTTTGTATCGCATATTCAGTTTTGTCTTTAATGGATTGAGCATCGTCGTAAGTAGCCAGAATTTTTCGTTCAGCATTAAAGGCATATGGAGCCATAGCTATGGGATCTCTGTAACTTACAAACCCCATGTTGTTGTTTATACTGTCTGTTAGTCGGGAATAAGAAATGCCACGGTAGAATTTTCCGGGCCGGTATAATCCGTTATTGATCGTATCCTCTACTTTGAACATCCGGGCATAAAAAGCTGCCCCTATTACAATCTTGCGGGGTGGCACCCCGGCTTCAATCAATTTATTCACCGCATTATCCGCAGATTGTTTTTGCTGAGCAGTAGAATATAAAGGAGTATGATGTCCGCTTACTGTGCTGTAGCCATGTACCAGGTCATAACTCATAATATATACCTTATCAGCAATTTTCATTACTTCTTTCCATTCAATGGATGAATCAATGAACTGATCAAAACCACCGGCGGCAAAGCTGATCTCCTGCTTTTTACCTAATGTTTGCCGTAGCTTTTTGATCAATAGGGTGAAGTTTTTTTTATCATCCGGAGTATATGTATGACCCGGATATCCGGCTATGGCAGGATACTCCCAGTCAAGATCGATACCATCGGTACTAAAATAAGCAGCCAGCTGCTTTACCGAAATAGCAAACTGATTTCTTCCTTCTTCCGTAGAAAAAACGGCAGAACAGGGTGCACAACCACCCCAGCCACCGAGGGAAAGAATGATCTTTAAATGAGGATACTTCTTTTTATAGCCCACCATTTTTTGAATACAGGCTGTATCACCTGCATTACTGATATGTAATTGATTTCCTTTTAGATGCCCGAATGAAAAAACCAGGTGTGTTAGTTTTCCTATAGGGAAACTATCCAGCCTTGTGGCACTTCCGGAATAATAACCGGTAATGCTGATCGCATTATTTTTTTGTGCGGTTACAACAAGCACTAAAAAAAGCATACCGGTTAAAAGAAAATACTTCATACAATTCACATCAAGATAAAGGTTTAAATTCTTTTGCAGTATACTGTGACAGAGTGATTGTTAACTTTATTTAACAGGATATGTGCAAAAAATGTAAAATCAGCCGCTTATCATTTTCCTTATAAAACAGTAACCTTTTGCTGTTTCTTTATGTCATGTTTTATCATACATCAAATATAAAAGCCATGAACAAGTTTACTTTAACCCTGCTCTCCCTGTTATTATTAATAACCGTGACAGTACAAAGTCAAAACAACGAGATCAAATCACTTACCACTAAAGAAAAAAAAGAAGTTGTTGATTCTTTCAGCAGCCTTTTGAAGAGTAACTATATATTTCCTGATATAGCTGATAAAATGAGTCAGCTGATCGCCGGTAAATTATCAAAAGGAGATTATAATATGATCAACGATCCTGTACAATTTGCAAAACAGCTGACAACAGACCTGCAATCCATTAGTAAAGACAAACACCTGAGAGCAGGTTATGACCCCCAGGTAGTAAAAGAATTAAGAAGCCAGTCCGGGAATGATAATGACGAAGTACCGGCCCGCTTTCTTGAAAGTATGAGAAAGGCCAATTATGGTTTTAGTGAGGTTAAGATACTGGAAGGAAATATCGGTTACCTCGATCTGCGTGGTTTTGTACATGCCAGATTTGGCGGCGAAACAGCTATAGCAGCCATGAATTTTCTCAGCAATGCTGATGCATTGATCATTGATCTTCGAAAGAATGGAGGCGGTAGTCCATCTATGATACAACTCATCACCAGTTATCTTTTTGGTCCCGAATCCGTTCACCTTAACAATTTCTACTACAGACCCACCAATGAGAATACCCAGACATGGACACTTCCCTTTGTTCCGGGTAAACGCAGGCCCGATATCCCGGTATATGTTCTTACCAGCAACCGCACTTTTTCTGCAGCAGAAGAGTTTACCTATAACTTAAAGAACCTGAAAAGGGCTACTATTATCGGAGAAACAACCGGAGGTGGCGCACACCCGGGAGGAACCATGGCAGCAACAGACAGGTTTACATTATGGGTACCCAGGGGAAGGGCTATCAACCCGATCACCAATACTAACTGGGAAGGCACCGGTGTGGAACCCGATATTAAAGTGGCCGCCGATGATGCCCTGGAAACTGCAAAAAAAGAAGCAGCCGAAAAAATAGCTGCTTCAAAATAAGGAATGCTGATTCAACTGAATGAAAAGAATTATATTCAGGAATTAAATTGCCATACACTCACTACTAAAACTACTGTTATGAAAAAGATCTTATTAGTTTCACTCATTTTGAGTGCTTCTTATTCTTTCATTTCCTGTAGCAGTAAGGAAACTGCTCAATCTGTTGCCGAAGAATGGTGTAACCTCAATGCCAAAGTAAAAAAAGCAGCTGAAGGCCCTGAATATGAAGCAGCAAAACAAGCCAGGAAAGAATATGAGGAGAAGATGGAAGCAAAGTATAAAGACAATGAAGCCTTTATGAAGGAGGTCAAAGAGATCGCAGAAAAATGTGACTAATCAAAAGCCGGCAACAATTGCCGGCTTCCTTTTTATTTTAATTATTTCTTTTATTACTCTACCACCAGTTTGGTGATCGTTTTACTGAGAATAAAATCTTTTTGTTTCAGCGAATAAAGCTCCAGCATCCGCCAGTTAGCAGTAACTTCTTTACCCTTTAGTTTTTCAGGGTCGGCTTTGTAATCATCTGCTCCGGGAAAATACTCCAGCCATATCAGTTTTGTTATCTTACCTGACGATTCTTTAATATGCAGGTATAACTGATCCTCTTTTTCTACTTTACTTATAACGCCGCTAATACTCCCTTTTACCACTTCTCCTTCACTCTCCTCATCAGTGTCATACTTCATAACGAGTTCGAGGAAATCAGGGCAATTGGTCACCAAGTTGATACCGATCTTGGTTCCTATCTGCTCTCCCAATACTTCACTATCATCATTCTCGTTGATCAGATCATCAACATTGATACCTTCTTCTTTGGCAAGCTCAGTTACATGAGCCAGCATTGCCTTGATAATACAGCCTTGCCCCCTTGTCTCAAAATCAGCACTGGTTTTTATCGAATCCTTAATAGCAGTAAGGCAATGACAGGCACTGTCAGACACTTTTTCTATGGCAGTTTGTTGTGCAAATACTCCCTGGAAACTAAAAAGAACGAATACTGATAAAATTATTTTATGCATATACTTTTTTAATATGTGCCACAAGATAATCCGGCAAATGATGGAAAAGAATTTTCTGACAAAATAAAATTCATACCTGGCTTGCATTATCCTTCCATTAAGCTGTTGATAGCAGGATCCTGTTTAAAATAATTTTGCTATCTTTTTTGCAAATAAGAGCAAGCAATAAACTTTACGATTAATGTCTATGATCATTGTTGCTACCGAATTGCATGTAAGAAGTTTCTGGAAATTCTTTCCGTTTGCAAGGCATGCTTCCCGTTCAATGAAGCAGGCTAAAAGGTCTCCGGGTATTATACATGCTTACTCCACCAACAGCGGTTGGCGGATCGGCTTCACCTTAACTGCATGGGAAAATAAAGAAACCATGATGCAGTTTCGTAATACCGGGGCCCATAAAGAAGCCATGAAACAGATCAGTCGTTTATCGCACCAATACAAAACATTGGTTTGGGAGGCTGATGCAGTACCCAACTGGAAAGACGCAAAGAAAAAACTGGACAAGGCAGATCTAAAAATTTTGAAATAACCCGCAGACCAGGTTCATAACAAAATGACCTCCTGTTCAGCTTATGATATAGACAAATACTATAAAATCATCAAAACAATCGATAAAGTTTATAGACCATTTTCCGGTAAATTTGTAACCCTTTCTCAAACAATTATTTTAATCATTATATCAATCCCAAAACATGGAAAATAGTAACGTATCAAGTAAAACAGCTGCCAATGGAAACGGAGAAAGCAAATGCCCCTTTCATAGTGGTGCATTGACCAAAGCTACCGGTGGAGGTACCCGCAACCAGGATTGGTGGCCCAACCAATTAAACCTTCGGATCCTTCGTCAAAATTCATCACTGTCTGACCCGATGGATAAAGATTTCAATTATGCAGAAGCATTTAAAAGTCTTGACTATGATGCATTAAAAAAAGATCTGAATAAGTTGATGACCGACTCCCAGGATTGGTGGCCAGCCGACTTTGGTCATTATGGTCCCTTGTTTATCCGTATGGCATGGCATAGTGCAGGGACATACAGAACAGGTGATGGCCGTGGTGGTGCCGGAGCAGGACAACAACGTTTTGCACCTCTCAACAGCTGGCCCGATAATGTAAGCCTTGACAAAGCAAGAAGATTGCTTTGGCCTATCAAACAGAAATATGGCAACAAAATATCATGGGCAGACCTGATGGTGCTGACAGGTAATGTGGCACTGGAATCCATGGGCTTTAAAACCTTTGGTTTTGCCGGTGGCCGTGAGGATGTTTGGGAACCAGAAGAAGATGTATACTGGGGGGCAGAAGCAAAATGGCTGGATGACAAACGTTATTCAGGTGAAAGAGACCTTGAAAATCCATTGGCTGCTGTACAAATGGGTCTTATCTATGTAAACCCAGAAGGACCCAACGGTAATCCTGATCCGATCGCAGCAGCTGTTGATATAAGGGAAACCTTTAAGCGGATGGCGATGGATGATTATGAAACAGTAGCGTTGATCGCAGGTGGACATAGTTTCGGAAAAACACATGGCGCAGCTGATGCCGGAAAATATGTTGGAGTAGAACCTGAAGCCGCCGGTATCGAAGAACAGGGTTTTGGATGGAAAAACAGCTTTGGTACTGGTGTTGGCGCAGATGCCATTACCAGCGGCCTCGAAGTTACCTGGACCACTACACCTACAAAATGGAGCAACAATTTCTTTGAAAATCTTTTTAACTACGAATGGGAATTAACTAAAAGCCCGGCCGGTGCACACCAGTGGGTAGCCAAAGATGCAGACAATGTTGTGCCGCATGCATTTGACAGTGGCAAAAAAATAAAGCCCACCATGCTTACAACGGATCTGTCACTTCGTTTTGATCCGGTTTATGAAAAAATATCCCGTCACTTCATGGAAAACCCGGATGAATTTGCAGATGCTTTTGCAAAAGCCTGGTACAAATTAACACATAGGGATATGGGACCTGTTTCCCGCTACCTGGGACCAGAAGTACCCGCAGAAGAACTGATATGGCAGGATCCGATCCCCGCAGTAGATCATCCGCTGGTCAATGAAAAAGATATTGCTGATCTGAAAAATAAAATATTGGCTTCAGGTCTTTCTGTTGCTGAATTGGTTTCCACTGCATGGGCTTCTGCATCCACTTTCCGTGGTTCTGATAAAAGAGGTGGCGCCAATGGTGCCCGCATCCGTTTGGCTCCCCAAAAAGACTGGGAAGCCAATAACCCCAAACAGCTTGCTAAAGTGTTGAAAGCATTGGAAGGAGTTCAGTCAGATTTCAACAGCGCCCAAAAAGATGGGAAGAATATCTCATTAGCCGATCTTATTGTGCTTGGTGGTTGTGCTGCCGTTGAAAAAGCAGCTAAGGATGCTGGTTATAATATTACAGTTCCTTTTA
>ERZ795053.5164-NODE-5164-length-13654-cov-21.608280_pt1 | contig 13654 bp, 5 predicted proteins | sample MGYA00375137_ERZ795053 | MGnify/ENA primary metagenome ERZ795053 (study PRJEB30182, sample SAMN05720284) | activated sludge metagenome | isolation source: Anaerobic digester | place: Hong Kong | collected 2014-12-17 ... | reverse complement strand
ATCGTGGTCGTCGTCGCCTGGTAGGGGTCGGGCGCCGGACCCTCCGGCTGGACGCGCCACAGCGCCTGCGGCGGTTGCTTGCGCAGCAGTTGCTTGAGATACTTCGACGTGACCTGCCCACCCAGGTAGACAACGAGATCCGGGCCAAGCCGGTCGAGCGTGGCGCCAACCTGTGTGCCCAAGGCGACGTCGGCATGAACCAGCGGCGCGACGTCGGGCCACAGGTTGGCGGTGATGTCGGCAAAGAGGGCGACCGATGGATCGGCCTGCAAGGTCCGCAGGGATCGATGCAGCGCCGGGTCGGCGGGCAGCATCCCCGCCACGATGAGCTTGCGCCGTGCCTGCTGCCACTGGCTGCGCAGCGCGTCCCACGCCGGCGCGTCGAGTGCGGGCCGCGCCGGGATGCGCACGGCGGCTTTGACCTCAGCCGGCACCTCGGGGCGGTACGAAGGCGGCGCATAAAGCGGCTCGCGCAGGGGCACGTTGACATGCGCGGGGCCGGGCGTCAAGCCCTGTGCCGCATCGAGCGCTTCGACCATGATACGCTGTGCATGCCAGCGCGTGTCGGCGTGGCCGTCGTCCATGGGCAGCGTCGCCTGGTAGCGGACGTGCGGTGCATACAGCCCTTGCTGGTGAATCGCCTGGTTGTCCTGCTGGTCGATCCACTCCGGCGGGCGGTCGGCCGTGAGCACCAGGAGCGGAATCTGCTGGTAAAAGGCCTCGACGACGGCTGGGCCAAAGTTCACCGCCGCCGTGCCCGAGGTGCAGACGAGGCCGACCGGGCGGCGCAACTGCTGGGCCATGCCGAGCGCGATGTAGCCTGCGGCGCGCTCGTCATAGACGACGCGCAGCGTGAAGTCCTGGCGTCGGGCCAGTGCGGCCGTGATCGGCGCCGAGCGCGAGCCGGGCGCAACGACAAAGTCGCGTACGCCCCTGTCGGCACACACCTGGATGGCCAGTTCGATCAGTGGAAAGATGCCGTCACTCATCGCTTGTCGTGATGGGAATTGACCGCTCAGCGCGCCCTGCTAGGCCGGCGCCTGCGGCGCAGCCGGCGCTGACGCAGGTTCGAGAACGGCCAGCATGGTCTCAGCCTTGAGTTCGGTCTCGCGCCATTCGGCCTGGGGCTGCGAGTCGGCGGTGATGCCGGCGCCCACGTAGAGGTGCGCGGCGTTCTCGCCCAGTTGCATACAGCGCAGATTGACGTACAGGCTGGATTCGCCCTGGATATGCACCGGTCCCAGGAAGCCGCTGTAGAAGCTGCGATCGTACCCTTCGTGGGCCAGGATGAAGGCGAGTGCCTGGTGCTTTGGCATGCCGCATACGGCCGAGGTCGGATGCAGTTCGTCGAGCACGCGGTTGGCGAGCGCCAGTCGTTCCGCTTCGGGCAACTCAACGCGGAAGAGGGTCTGCAGGTGTACGACGCTCCCCGCTGCAATTGTCTGCGGACCGCTTTCCACCACATGCGTGACACCGGCATCCCAGAAGAAGCCGCGCACGTAGGCGCTGACCATGTCCTGCTCGACCGTTTCCTTGCGACCCCAGGTCACGCGCTCCAGCGGCAGGTCGTTGGGCCGGCGCTGCGTGCCCGCCAGCGCCATGGTCGTCAAGGCCATGTTGTCCAGCGTCAGCAAAATTTCCGGTGTCGCGCCGAGCCACGTGCCCACGCCCGGCACCGCAACCAGCGAGACAAAGGCATGCGGATAGCGTTCGCAGAGCGCGGCGAAGACGACGGCCGGGTCGAAGCGCTCCGGCAGCGTGCGAGCCGCCGTGCGCGACACGACGACCTTGGCGATGCCAGTCTCGCCGATAAAGTCGATCGCGTCGTCGACCAGCGTGGTGAATTCGGCTTCGCCCGCGGCGCGGCTGCGAATCTGCGGCGCCACATACCAGCGCTGACCGCTGCCCATGTGCGTATCGTTCTGGAGTGCCGCCATGACCAGTTCGGCGCGTTCGGCGCGCTGGCGCGTGCCATTGGCGTTGCGCACGTGAAGTGCCTGGCCATCGAACCACAGGTCGGCGCGCAATTGCAGGGCGGCGCCGGCCGGCTCGGCCACAAAGGGCGCAAAGACGAAGCCCGGCTCACGCTCCAGCAGGTTGACGGGCGCAAGGCGCGGCGTGCCGGAGAGATCGACGATTGCTCGGGAGGCTTGCTCGTGCGGACGTCGCCAGAGCGCTACCGCGCTGCCGGAAGCGACCGCAGCGTGATAGAGCGCCGCCACGCGTTCTCCACGCTTGATGCTCATCTGCATATCTTGTTCCGCAAACCCCATGATCCGTTCCCTACCGCTCTCAACCGCGCAGCAAACCTGTTCGCTACGCAAAGATTCTACACGATTCCGCCCTGCATCTACGTGACATTGCGTACCTTCGTTGCATTTTTCACAATAGAGTACGAATATCACATGCAATGGTTGCTGTCAAAAGGGCTGCGCCAAAACGCACATACATTCCTGCACTCGCAGTTTGCCGGACCATTCCCGTCCGTCGAACCTGCTTGCAGCGTGGCGCCATTCAAGTCTAATATCGTACCATGAATGAGGCACACTCCCCGAGTTGGATAGTTGAATGTTGGCAGGTTCTTGCGCACGCAGGCGACGGAGGAGGTTCGGATGATCGCGATTACTGGTGCCGGTGGGAAGACAGGACGTGCGCTCGTGCAGGCGCTCGCCCGGCGCGGCGTTGCGGCGCGTGCCGTCGTGCGCAGCCTGACGGGCAGCGACGAACTTCGCGCGCTCGGCGCGGCCGACGTGGCGCAGGCGGACTTCGCCGACGTAGCGCGCCTGGCCGGCAGCTTTGCCGGGGCAGCGGCTGTCTACCACATCTGCCCGAATATGCATCCCGCCGAGGTGGAGATCGCCGGCTACGTCGTTGCGGCGGCACGGCGCGCCGGCGTCCAGCGTATTGTCTATCACTCGGTGCTGCACCCGCAGGTCGAGGCTATGCCGCACCACTGGCAGAAGATGCGTGTAGAAGAGATGCTCTTCACCGCCGGCCTCAACTACACGATCCTCCAGCCGGCCGCCTACATGCAGAACCTGCTGGCCTATCTCCCGGCCGTCTGCGGCGAGGGCGTCTACCGCGTCCCCTATGCGGCGCACACACGGCTGGGCATGGTCGACCTGGATGACGTTGCTGCGGCCGCCGCAGCCGTCCTTGACGGGCCGGACCATGCCGGTGCAACCTACGAACTTGCCAATGGCGAAGCCTTTTCGCAGGACGACGTCGTGGCGATGCTTTCGGAGTTGCTGGGCCGCCACGTTCGCCTGGAAGTCATTCCCCGGCTGGAGTGGGCCAGCGCCGCCCGCGCCGGTGGTCTGCCTGCCTATGCGGTCGAGACGATCTTCCGCATGTTCGAGTACTACGAGGCATACGGGTTCTGGGGGAACGGGACAGTCCTGGCTGCGCTGCTGGGGCGCGAGCCGATCACCTTGCGTGCGTGGTTGCAGCGCTACCTGCCCGACTACTGCCCATAGCCGCACCGCCACGCGGCGGCGAAGGTTCGGGCTAGAGTTCGCTGCCGAACCAGGCGACCGTGTGACCCGACGGTACCGCCTGCTCCGGCAGCAGATCTACAGAGGCACCGAGGCGGCGGGCCAGCAATCCGCGCAATTCCAGAAAAGGTAACAACTCCGGCAGGCGGGCGAAGCGCACAACGAGGATGGGCGCCTGGGGCGACACGGATTCGCCGCGGCACCAGCCGATCGCACGCACGCCGAAACTGTGGGCCAGCCAGGGCAGGTTGCGCAGCAGAAGTGTCTGGAGGTCGCTCTCGGTGTGCGGGATCGCAGCTTCTGCCGGCGCTGCCTGCGCGAGCACCGGCGCCGGCAGCACATAGCGCGTATTGCGCCCGCGTCCTTGCTGAATGATCCGACCCATTTCCACGAGTGCGGCCAGGCGGCGCGTGGCGGTCGCCTTGCTGACGTGGCCGGCCTCCATGAGCCGCCGCGGCGTGACGCTGCCCTCACGCCGCGCCAACTCCAGCACCAGGTGATCGTCATCGGTCAGTCCGGTGCCGTGCTGTGACTGGCCCGGTGCTTGCAACGGCACGGCGCTGTCCGGCAACCCGGCGGCACGATTGGGGAGCGGAAAGCCGAACCGCGCCGCGAGTTCGAGCAGATAACTCTTCTCGTCGTCGAATGCTTCCCGTTCAGCCAGGTCGAGCGCCGCCTGCCAGCAGGTCAGGGCGGCATGGTGTTCGTTCTCCTCGGCCAGTGCTTCTGCCAGGTTTGCCAGCGCGCGCAGTTCGATGAGCAGGGCGTTCATGGCGCGGGCCAGGGCAAGGCTGGCGCGGTAGGCCACAATCGCGGCCCGGCGATCGCCGGCCATGTGGTGTGCCAGCCCCGTGTTGAGCGACGCCGCCGCGGACAGCTCGCGATTGCCGAGCCGCTGGGCGACGGCGTGCGCCTCGCGGTGCGCCGCGATCGCCTGTGCGTGGTCGCCGGTGGCGGTGTATAGCAGGCCGAGATTGCCCAGCGATTTTGCCACTTGCAGCAGATCGCCGCTCTGCTCGCGCAACGCCAACGCTTGCTCCGCGGCGGCGATGGCATCCGGGTAGTGCTGCTGGTAGCGATGGAGCGCAGCCAACGCGTCCAAGATGTTCGCCCGCTGGCTGCGGTCCGGGTCGAGTTGCAGCGCCCGTTCCAGATCGGCCAGCGCCTTGTCCCACTCGCGCTGGTGAATGTAGAGCCACCCGCGATCTTTGAGCAGCGTGATCATCTCGCGATCGCCTGGATCAAAGCGCTCCTCGGCCTGGCGGTAGTAGGAGATCGCATGCAGTTGGTTGCGGATCTCATAGAGCTTGCCCAGGCGACGGAAGAGGGGCGCCTGGGCTTCCGGCGCCGTCGCACGCTTCATGGCGGAACGGCAGGCGCCGACGGCGGCGTCGTTGTCGCCCAGGGCGGCACAGACATCGCTCAATTGCGTCTGGACGCGCTGCCACTGCGGCGGCTCGAGTTGTTGCACGGGGAATGCTTCGAGTTCGGTGCGCAATTCGGCCAGTTGCAGATCGCCGGCAATGCTTTGCACGTTGTCGAGCAGCAGGCCGGCTGCCTCCGGCCAACGACCGGCAAGGCGCAGGTGACGCACAGCCGGGAGGGTCGACGCCTCGGCGTGGAAGAAACTCGCGGCGCGATGGTGGCGAACCTGCATCTGCGCGGCCGGCTCGCGCTGGTAGATATATTCGCGCAGCGGTGGCGACACCCAGAGGCTGTTGTCGTTGTCGCCGGCGAGGAGCAGGCGATTGGCGATGAGATAGGCGAGCGCCGGCTGGGTGTCGGGCAGGTTCTCGGCCTTGGCCAGCGACAGCAGCAGCGAGCGCGGGAAGACGCCGTCGAAAGCCGCGGCAATGCCCAGCAGCGTGCGGGCCTCGCTGTTGCGCGCCAGCGGCGCACAGGCGGCGCTCAGCGCGCGCTGTCTCAGATCGACGTCGGCGGCGCCCGAGCGCATCTGCCGCCGCAAGATGTCGGCCGCGGCCCGGATCGCACGGTTGCGCTCGTCAAAGAAGGTGTCCACCGAAGGGATGCCGGTCAGGGCGATGAGGGTCTCTGTGAAGCGGCCGCCTTCGACAAAGGTGTCGGGGTGGAGTGGCTCGACATAGCGATGGCGGAGGATGGTGTAGCGCCACCACGCCGGTTCGCGCCACGTCGGGTCATCCCAGGGCCGCTCCGTGCCGAGCGGGTGGTGCGGCGTCGCCGGCGCCAGTTGCTCGACGGCCCAGCGCAGCACGAGTTGCAGGCCGCGCCCGCGATCGGCTGCTGTTGGCGTCAGGTTGTCAAGCACCAAAGTCGGCTCGACGAGGGACGACGTCGCCAGGGGCGAGCGCGAGAGGCTGAGGACACTCCCGAAAGCTTTGTAGGCATCATTGACCAGGAGGGCGAAGTCGCCGTCGCTCAGCTGCAAAAGGCCTTGTTCTGGCGGTGCTGTCATGTGGTAGACCATTTGTCTGGAAGATGTCGGTGTATCGTATGTCTTACGAATGGGTAAAGAGTCGGATTGCCGGTATACTAATCCCGACAGGATCGTATCGTTATCCTCGACGTCTGTTCCCTGCCGGTTTGTTCCATTATACATGAGCCGATTTGAGCCGAAAAGCGACATGTGAATACCAGTGATGGAGGATTGCATGGATGATTATCTTGGTATGCGAAGCACATCCGCACCGAATAACGAATACACTGATGCAAAACCTGGTGAAATGGGTACCAACGGCGCACTTCTCACCGATGCTGCCCGCACTGCCGACGCCGCACAACCTATGAGCGACCTGGGCTCCTCGATTTTGCAGAGCTTGCTCTACTGGGAGCGGATCTTCGCGTATCAAGAGGGTGGCAGACCCCGACGAACGAACGGAGATACGGAATGCGCGGTCGAAGCAAAGTCTGGTACAGAGGGCGAGCCTATTTCGGCGTGATCTTCGGCGTGGTGGCGGCATCGCTATTGGTTGGCGTTCTGCTCGCCAGGCCGGTCGACGCGCAAGAGGCCGGCAGAGAGTCCGCGGCCGTCTTCTGCGCCACGCAGCAGGCCGTGCCGCGCGCGGAGTGCGAGGCGTTGCTCGAACTCTACCAGCGCACCGATGGTCCCCACTGGGTGCGCAAGGCTGGGTGGCTGGTCGAGCCGAATGTCTGCGCCTGGGCCGGTGTGACTTGCGCCGGCGGGCGCGTCGTCGAACTCAATCTCAGCGCAAACCGGTTGCAGGGGCCTGTCCCGCGCACGTTGAGCGCCCTGACAGCGCTTTCGTCTCTACAATTCCAGAACAACTCGCTGGCCGGTCCCATCCCGTTTGAGTTCTGCAAATTTCAGCCTCATCTTACCCAGTTGAATCTCGACTACAATCTGTTATCGGTACAGGGCGCGCAGGTGGCTGCCTGTGTCGACGCCATGGACCCCGGCTGGCAACTGACCCAGACCACACCGCCGCAGAACATCGTGGCGTCCCCCGTTCTCACCGACGGTGTGACGCTGCACTGGCAGCCGATCAGCTACACCGCCGACGGCGGCTACTACGAAGTAACGCTCTTCGGCAGCGCAGGGTTGACGCCGACGGCGATCTTCCGCACGCCCGACAAGCTGGCAGCGTCGATTACGATCACGGGGCTCGACGCCGGGCGTAGCTATGAAGCACGCGTCGCAACCTTCACACCTGCGCACGACGCGCAACCCGCCGATCATCGCAGTGTGGCGCCGGGAATCGGCTTCACCACGCTTTCGGCGGAGCGCGTGCTGGTCATGGTCTACTTCTCGGCCGACAACGACCTCGATCCCTATATCGAGCCAATCCTGGAACGGCTGCGCCGCGGCACTGCGCTCAACCACAGCGCGCGGGTCATCTACCTGGCCGACGGCAGCGGCGCAGGCGATAGCCGCATCTGGGAGATTGCCGGCGGTGTCGCCACTCTCACCGGTCGCGTTGCCGAGTGGTGGGGGCAGGAAGAACTGAACACGGCCGATGCCGGCGTGCTTGCCCGCTTCCTGCGTTCGGCGCGTACGGCGTACGGGGCGGATGCCACGCGCACCGTGGTCTCGCTTGTCGGGCATGGCGTGGCGCTGGCGCCGGAGCTGGCGTGGGTGCCCCCGACCGAGCCTGGTGAGCCGGCCCCTGCACCGCAGCCGGGGATACCAGCCCTGCCGCGCGGCATCGACTACACGCCGACTGACGTCACGGACGGTGCGTTCATGAGTACGCCCGCGCTGGGTGAGGCGCTTCTCTCGGCGACTGATGACGGCGCCAATCCCTTTGACCTGGTCTTCTTCGACCAATGTTTCCAGGGCAATCTCGACATCCTTTACGAAGTGCGCAGCGCTGCGCGTGTCTTTGTCGCCTCGCCCAACTATGCATGGCTGGTGGCGCCTTATCAGATGTACCTGCCCTATTTTGCGCCGGCTGCCACGCCCGAGGAGATGGCAAACGCAATCATCCGCATCTACCAGAACCGGCTGACCGACGGCAACCCGAACGCGATCTTCTGGGTGCGCGGCAGCGACATCGGTGCGATTGCCGATGCCGTGAGCAACCTGGGCGATGCGCTGCGTCAGGCACTGGGCGCGGGCAAGGCGCCGTTCATCTTGCAGGCCGCGCAAAATGGCCGCTATGCCGACACGACGCAGTGCGGCCGCGGCAACCTTCACCTCGGGCCGCCCGACGAACTGATCGGTGCGGAACGCCTGGCCGAGAATCTGCGCCTGCGCTTCTCCCAGGTCGATGCCGATGATCCGGCCGTGGTCGCCGCCGCCACCGCGTTGCTGCAAGTGCTCGATCGCGTGCCGTCGACCTTCCGCGTCGGCTATCCCTATATCGAGCCGAATGAGTTCTGGAACTACGACGACACGATTACCTTGCTGGCCCCGCTGCTGCGCGAGACGCCGGCCGGCATTGCGTGGCGGGCCAGCATCTACCGGCCTACCGTGCCGCTGTCCGCCGTGTGGACGCCGGACCCGCAACAAGAGGTGCTCATCACCCAGCCCTTCGCCTTTGTCCAGGATGGGCGCTGGGACGAATTCCTGGCCGAATGGTACACCGCGCCGATGACGCCCACCGTCGGCGAGTGGTGCAACTATGTGCCGCCGGCCGTGGTCATCTCCGGCACGGTGGAAGAGATCGACCTCACGGCCGTCCCGCAACAGGGCGGGATGCGCCTCGCCTGGTCACAGCCCGGCGCCAGCACGCCGGCCGCGTATCACGTCCTGGTGCGCAAGCCCGACGGCATCAATGAAGTTCTGCTGGCGATCGTCGACGCAACCGTGCAGGACTATGTCGTCGAAGGCGCGGCGAACGGCACGTGGATTCTGCGCGTCGCTGCTGTCGACGAGTCGGAGGCCGCCGTGGCGATCTCGCAGGAGGTCCAGGCGAGCACGATTTATCTGCCCGTCGCATTGAAATAGCACCGGCGCAGGCAGCGCTGCGCCCGCACAACAATAGACTCTCGAGCCATCCTGTAGGAGGACAGCGATCCAGTCGCTGTCCTCCTGCATTTCCGCAGGCGACGCCCGCCGCTGACCCAGAGTCTACCTTGGCCTGACATCTGAGCCGCTCCAAATCATGCAAATTGCCGCGCCAAAATGAGCCGATTGCATGACTCTATTTGCCAGTGAATGACGCGAAGATTGAATAAGCTGGTTGTGCAGCCACCCGTTCCCGCGCGGTGCGGGTGGTCAAAACCCGACATCCATCCAGCCGTTGTGGTTATAGCCAGCTAGCAGAAATGGAGATCGTCATGAGTACCAACACTCGCATCAACCTCTCCCCGGCTCGCGTTCCAGTCTTGTTCTTATTGGCCGCCGTCATCGCGGCGGTGCTCTTCGGCGGGACCCCCGCCTACGCTGCTACGGATGCCCTTCGCTGCGCGACCTTCGACGACTTGACGACGGGTACGCGCTACACGGTTGGCAATCGGTTTGCCAGCGCGCTCGAGTTTGAGGTGCAACCCTTCACGTGGACGAGCGGGACGACTACCTCGGCCGGCTATGTCGAGGTCAGCTCCGCACTTGGCGCCGCCGGTTCGGGCAGCGAACTCCTGGTCAATAACGCCAATGTGCGTTTGCTGCTGCCTTCGCCGTCCGGCGTGTCGGGGCTGAATGTGCGCTACGGCGAGTATGGTGGCAACGTGAACTTCGCCGTGAACGGCGACCTGCGCAACGTCGAGAACTTCGCCTTGCTCGACGGCGTCGTCGTCGGCGGCGCCCGGGTGAGCGTCACCGGTGGCCTGGGCCACGATTCCGGTGAGATCCAGATCGTCGGCGCCATTGCCAGCTTTGCCATCGGTGGCCAGGAGTTCTTCCTCGACGACCTATGCATCGTCAAGGGCGAGTTGACCGACCCGGTCGACCCGCAGCACCCCGACCGGCGGCCCGACCTCGGTGATGCTCCGGACAGCAGCAACGCCGGCGCGATCACGAATACGGCCTATGCGGCTGCCGGCACGCCCGGCCGCTTTCCGACCGTGTGGGGCAGCACCGTTGCCGGCAGCGCCGCCGGCCCCAAGCATCTCAACGACCGCATCGAAGGCATACTCGGCAGGGGCGTCACGGCCGAAGCCGACGCAGAACCGCCCGCCGCGGACGTAGATTTGATCAACAACATCCTGGCCGGCGGCGCCGACGTTGCCAACAACGATCGCATGGACGACGGCTGGCGTAACCCCGGCGCGCCGATGCAGGCGTGCCAGGAAACTACGGTTCTCGTCAGCGTCACGCGCGGACCGGCTGCCACGCTGGAGCGCATGTTCCTCAACGTCTGGTTTGACGGCAATCGCGACGGCGACTGGGAAGATGCCGGCACCTGCGAAGGCGAACAGCTTCCCGGCGGCAGCGCCCGTTCCTATGAATGGATCGTACAGGACTTTGCCGTGAACATGGCCGCCATCCCGCGCGGCACGACGGTGGAAATCCCGGTGACGACGCGGCTGATCTTCGCCACGCCGCCGTCCAGTGCCGAGAACCTGCACTGGATGCGCTTCACGCTGAGCGAGCGACCGGCACTTATCGCCCCGACGCTGGGCATGGCCGATGGGCGCGGCCCCTCTGCGCCGGATGCGTTCCTCTTTGGCGAGACTGAAGACTACCTGCGCCGCCACGAGCAGACCGGCCTGCCTGGCACGCTTGTCCTCACCAAGACGGTGGAGACAGAGGCGACGCCCATCCAGCCCGGCGCTGTGATGACCTACACCGTGCGTATCGAACACCAGGGCGGCACTGCGCCGGCCCTGACGACCATGGTCGACGAATTGCCGGCCGGAACGATTCTGGCCGGACCCGTGCGCGTGGTTGAAGAGGCGCCCTATGCGGCGCCGCTCGTGGCGCACGTCAGCCAGGATCGGGTCAAGTGGATGGGGTCGCTCATGCCCGGCGCCAGGATTGCGGTCGTCATCCCGGTGCGTCTGGTGCGCTGCCTGGGCCAGCCGGCGTCGATCGTCAATACGGCGACCGCGCTGCAAACGGATGGGACGCGCGTTTCGTCGGCGACGGAGAGTGCTGTGCAATGCCCGCCGGCGCCGCCGGTCGTTGTGACCAAGCGAATCGTCGAGGAGCGCAACGGCGCCGAGCATGAAGTAACCGAAGCCGACATCGTGCCCGGAATGGTGGTGCGCTTCCGCTTCCATCTGGCCAACAACAGCGCTCAGCCGGTCGTCGTGCCGTTACGCGATAACCTGCCCGATGGCATGGTCACGGTCGACGAAGGGGGCGTAGGATCGCTCTTCGACAAGGTCTTCCGGCTGGCTGCCGGCGAAGAGAAGCACTTCGACCTTCGTGCGAAGTTGGTGGCTGATGCCGCGGCGGGCAGCGAACTGGTCAATATCGCCCGCTTCATCGTCTGCCCGGTGAGCGAAGCGCGGGGCATCCTGTGCGCGTGGCCGGAAGATGATTCGCCGGCCGTCCAGGCGACGAACCGCGTGACGCTCCACGTGCGCGGCTTCGACCTGGGCGACGCGCCCGATTCGACCAACCACTTCATGGTCGGCATGAGCGCCTACGCCGGTGTGCCGGCAGATTTCGCCACAGTTGTCGATGCGTCGGCGCCGAGCCAGGGGCCGGCACATGCCAATCCGCTGCCCTTCCACCTGGGCAAGGCTGTCAGCCGCGAGGCGAATGCCGACATCGGCCCGGATGCAGACCCCAGCAACAACATCCTGCCGGCGGTCGACAAGGCCAACCTCGATCATCATGACGACGGTATTGCGGTCGGGCGTCTGGCGCTGCAACATTGCCAGCGCGCCGAGATTCCCGTTCAGATCTTCGTGAGCGCCGCTGCCGTAGCGCAGTTGGAGCAGGGCAAGGGGTATCTCAACGTCTGGGTCGACGGCACACGCAACGGCGCCTGGAGTGAGGCGATCGAGTGTGCCGTGCAGGGCGACGAGGCTGCACACTATGCCTTCGAGCACATCGTGATCGACTACCCGGTGGATGCCGCTGCGCTCGGCCCGGGCCTGCACACGCTGCTGGTGCCGACGAGCCAGGCCGTGCTCTGGCCGGCCGACCGCATCGAGAAACCGGCCTGGGTCCGCGTCACACTGAGCGAGCGCCCGGCAAACAAGACGCTGAGCGCCGCCGGCGTGGCCTATGGCGACGGGCGCGGCTACGATGAACCCTTCCGGCTGGGCGAGACGGAGGATTACCTCTGGCGCAATGCCCAGGATCCGGCGATGGGTTCGGATCTTTTCATCCGCAAGCAGGGCGTCGCCCGGCCGCACGCGTTGGAGGAGATGCAGGCAAACGCGACGGCCGAGTTCACCTACGGCGATCTGGTCTGGGTCATCGAGTATGCCAACCGCGGTCTGGAACCCGCCACGAACGTTCGTGTCTCCGACGATTTGTCGCAGGCCGGCGAGCTCACGAACCTCTTTGTCGAGTCCGTCCCGGCGGTGCCCTTTACGCGCAATGGCGTCTATCTGACCTTCGACATCGGCAACCTGGACCCTGGCCAGCATGGCCGGATCGTCATCAAGACGGGCGTACAGGGCGTCGAAGCGGCGACTGTCTACCGAAACATTGCCGTCATCACCGGCGATGACGATGTCAACCTGGAGAACAACCAGGCCACGGCGACGGTGGAACTGAAGCTGTTGCCGCCGGTCATTGTGGAACCGGGCAGCGGGACGACCTGTGACGGCGACGTAGTAGTGCGCGGCCGTGCGCTGCCCGGCTCCACCGTCGATCTCTACATCGATGGTGCGCTGGCGGCGTCCGTGGCGACGGAGGGTGGCGGCGTGTGGCGCTACACAGCCACGCTGGCCGACGGCGATCACGAACTCTACGCCGTCGCTCGCCTGGGCAGCATCACCAGCGAGCCATCACCCACCGTCTACGTGACCGTCGACAGCACGCTCGCCTGGAGCCCGCTGAGCCTGCGTTTCACGAACGAGCTTGGCTGGCAGCACCGGCCCGTCGACGAGTACGGCCGCACCGACGAGAGCGGCTGGGCGACGCGGCTGCGACCGGGCGAGCCCTATACCGTTGCAGTCCGGCTCTGTTGCAGCGAGAGCAATGCCAGCGTGCAGATGGTGATCGACGACAACCAGACAGTCGAACTCTACGACCTGGATGGCGACGGCATCTATGCGGGGGCGTTCGTGGCCGGCAGCGAAGCGCATACGGCCAATACCTTCCGCATCGTCGCCACCTGTGGCAGCGCGGCCGTGGAGGGGAGCGGGACCGTGCTGATCGATCCCGAAGGCGTCGTCTACAATGTGGGCAGTGCGCAGCCCGTTGCGGGTGCGACTGTCGCCTGCATGCAAGGCCACGCCAATGTGGCCGCCAGCAGCAGCGAGGCGCTCTTCACCCTGTGGCCGGCCGCGGAGTACGGCCAGATCAACCCACAGAGCACCGCCGCCGACGGCTACTTCAGCTTCATGACGCCGGTTGGCTCCTACCGGCTGGAAGCGGCCGGCAGCGGCTATCAGCCCTATCGCAGCACCGATATCCAGGTCGTCAGCGAAGCCGTGCGCTACGACATCCCGCTCACACCACTGGTTGGGGACGCAACTCGCAGGATCCTGATTACCGAGAACGGCTTTGAACCGGCCTACCTGGCGGTGCGACCGGGCGAAGTGGTGGAATGGGTTAACATGGCGGCGGACGGCCACTCGGCGGCAAGCTGGAAGAGTGTCGCCGGCGCGGCCGTCGGTGGGGCCAACTTTGACAGCGGCCTGTTGCTGGCGGG
>ERZ795053.5162-NODE-5162-length-13657-cov-5.277753_pt1 | contig 13657 bp, 10 predicted proteins | sample MGYA00375137_ERZ795053 | MGnify/ENA primary metagenome ERZ795053 (study PRJEB30182, sample SAMN05720284) | activated sludge metagenome | isolation source: Anaerobic digester | place: Hong Kong | collected 2014-12-17 ... | reverse complement strand
GGAAGATAACCTTCCTGATAATATATTCACCCTTGTCTATGTCACCTTTGTATTCGGGATTCAAGTCACATCTGTCAAAATCAAGACTCCCTATGGATTCGATGAAACTCTTCCTGATTGATTCAGCCTTGTCTTTCCATTGAGCCCGGCTGTTAATACTGTTCTTCTCATTTTCTTCCTTTTCCAATCCTTCAATAGCCTTCTGGCAAACATAATCAAACAGCTCATGCTCCGGATTGCAATAGTTATCAAGAAATCTTTCAAACATCCTTTTTCACCGACTTTCTGTAAATGTCTTCAATATTGGCTGCCATTATGGCAGCAGTAAACCTTTCCCTGAACACGTCCACGGATTTGATTGACATCTGACCATACATATTCTTGCTTTTCATCAGTCTAAGCATGGCTTCGGCAAGGGCTTTATCATCCTTCTGCGGTATTATCAGTCCTGTAACATTATCTTCAACCTGATATGGGTTCCCGCCGTAATCACTTGCTATTACCGGTTTTCCAAGGCTCATTGCCTCTATGATGGCAAGACTTGATGCCTCTGTTCCATATGAAGCATTGACAAGGACATCTGTGATATTGATAACCTTGTAAACATCCTTGATGAATCCTGCAAAAATTATTCTGTCACCCAGATCCATTGCCATTTTCCTCAGTTCATTTCCAGTATTACCTTCTCCTGCAATAAGAAACCTGGCCTTGGGTGCTTTTTCCGATACAATCCTTGCTGCTTTTATAAAATATCGGTGTCCCTTTATCTCTTCCAGCCTTCCGAGCATGGTGAAAACAAACTCATCTTCTTTTATTCCATAGCTCTCCCTTGTCTTTGACCGGCTTTTTTCAGTCATCCTTCGAAGCGGTTCCGTACCGTTCATCAGAACATCCACTTTTTTCCCGGGGATACCGGTTGATGTCAGGTTCTTCATGGACGCAGGAGTTATTGCGATTGCCCTGTCAGAGAACATTGAAAATACAGCCCACCCCAAAGCCCTGCCAATGAAACTCTTCGCAATGGGGTGTGGCTCATATACACAATGTCTCGTATACATGACAACTACATTCCCGCAGAGGGAAGCTGCAATGCGCCCCGATAGACATGCGTGCGTGTGAACTATATCAGGCTTTATTTTCTTAAGTAATTTTATCAACGGACCTATTGACTTCAGAGAAAATGATTTTGCCGCAAGATGCTCGAATGCAACAACCCTGATGCCCTTATCCCTCAGGATTTCAACCAAAAGGCTGCCTTTGGGTAATATTACCCAGTGTTCAAAATCCTCATGGCTGCAGTTGGAATAAAAGTTCTGAAGAACCTTTCCCGCTCCGCCTATATTCAGGTCTGTGATAATGTTTACAACCCTTGTCTTACCCATTGCCTGCCTCCGTGGATTTTTTTAATATATTATGAAAAACAAATGCCATGGCTGTGAAAAGCCAGAAAATCAATACTATTCTGTAGTTATAGAACACATTGTCAAACATCCCTTGTACAAGAATACCGGTAAATGCCGCAGTCAGGGCTGCACCCATATGCTTTCCTTCCGGCCGTGATGACAGTGCAGATGAAATGCTGTACTTCAGTGATTTCATTGTTATGAAGCCAAGGCAGAGAAAACCGGTTATTCCTCTTTCGCTCAGAACATTCAGGTAAAGATTATGTGGATGGGGTGCGATTATTCCGTTATACGCATATGCAGAATAAATTCCACTGAATGCTTTGGTTCCAAGTCCGACTCCTGTGAGCCAGTAATCACCCAGCATCCTGAATGTTCCAAGCCAGATGAACAGTCTGTACAGGGATGATGAATCCTCAAGATTGCCGATGCTCAGCAGCCTGAACATGATTGACTCGGGAAGCACAAATGGAAGAATGACCACTGCTCCAAGGAACAGCCACAGGAACCTTCTGTCTGCAATCAGAAAATAGATGAACACCCCGGCTGCGAGCCCTATCCAGCATCCCCTGGACATTGTAAGCAGCATTGCAACCACCATGGCAAGTCCCGCTCCAAGCCAGAATAATCTGTACAGGAACCTTCTTGATGTAAAGAAAAACATGAGTGTCAGGGGAATCATGAACAACAGGTATTCTCCGTACACATTGGGGTTTTCAAAGGTTGAATATATCCTTACAATGCCGGTGAACATTTCTGAATCCACCCATCCGGCCTCAATATTTCCTGTAAGGTATTGGTACAATCCATAAAAGGCTGTCAGCAGGGCGGAAAAGGCAAATAACATCAATACTGATTTCAATGAAATTTTGTCCTTTATAATTGTGAGGAAAAGATATACCGAGGATATGAAAACCGTATATATAAGCGCTATACGGATACTGTCAGCAATTGCAAATGAAAGTATTCCTCCCGAAAGTGTTATCAGAATGAAAAGGAGTACAGGACGGCCTTTTTCAATTGCTCCCTAAATTGTCATTCTCCCAAGGGAACAATTAACAATGACTGAAATCCACAATAGTAGTATCAGTCCTGCAGCTGCCATGGTTGGTATGAAGGCTATTGATGCCACCAGGGCAAGAACCCCAAGCAGAGGCCAAACCATTACAAGCGGAACAGCTATCAATGCAGCTATGGCAGCCAATGCATACACCGTAGGCAGGAATACTGGGAATATTGCAATAAGGATCCCCAAAACGACCGCGGTTATATAGTGTGTTTCCCCTTTTCGTCTGTCAGAAACACCAGGCACAGACAGGCTTCCTCCGGGGCCTAATACAAAACGAAATACTGCACTGTCTTCCAGGATTTCATATATTCCGGTTTTGAAAAGAATCATTGCCCCGCCTGAAACAACCAATACAATCGCCGCAATTATACTCCTTGGGCCTATTTCACTGAAAATCCCGGTCAGTGATATGTAAACAGCTCCTGCGGTAACTGAAATGACACCAAATGTTCTGAGTGGAAGAAACAGAATGTTTGAATAGAAATCAAAAAGATTTTTAATGATCCTGCTATTATGGAGAACCCTTGATATAAACACCGCAATGGGTTTTGCTAACATATATATCCCGGAGGACAGCTTATCGAAGAATCCCACCAAAAAACTTTGTGACTTCTCCTTCTCGACGACTGGATTCAGGAAATACCCGATTATTATGCTTTTCCTTGCTGCATTTTTTAGATATGAAGAAACAGCAGAAAGAATACCATAGGAAGTGCTGTCATAAATAATGGCAAGTAATTTTGAATATATTGCAGAAAACATCCTGATTATTGCACTATCCATCATCTGCTCCCCCCGGCTTTTTCCTTCATCCAGTTAAAATAATACATGAAAGTAGGTGATTTCATAAGGGCCATTGCCCCTGAATATACAATCAGGCCAATTATAACCACTGCAATGGTGAGGAAAAGCCTTATACTGAATGTAAGGCCATCACCTTTCATGAACAATTCCCTGAATGCGACAATGCATGCTCCCATGAAAACCGAACCCAGAATACTTCTCAGAAGTTCATTCCTGCTCCTTGATTCAATTATCCCTCCGTTAGCCCTATTGAACAAAACAATCATAACAATTGATGAAATCAATATTGACAGCGAAAATGACAGGCTGACAAAACCAATCCCCAGATCTGTTGCAAATACAATGATACAGGACAATACAAGGGTTGAAATCAAGGTAGCCAGGGATATTACCGTTGGAACCAGCACCTTTTTACCGGCATAATATGCCTTTGATGTTATCTCATACAGAGAGTATCCAAATATAGCAGGTGTGAATCCGGCAAAGGAAACCCCCATCATCCCGGCAGCTTCCTTCGTAAATTGTCCCCTTTCGTAAAGAAGTGAAATCATATCACCGCTTAGCACCAGGGCTCCGACAGACAATGGTATTATGAAGAAGCAAAGGTTTTCAAAGGCCCTCCTGTAGGTTTCCTTGAATTCCGTGGTATCGGGTTCAAGGGCCTGCCTTGACATCAACGGGAATAAATAATTCATCATTGCAAAAACGAATATTCCTGCCAATATCAGGTAAAGCCTGTTTGAAAGTCTTATGGATGTAACCGCTCCTTCACCAAGATATGAGGCAACTGCCGCCAGTATAAAAAGCGATACAGGCGTTACCCATGAACTGACAAGTATGGGCAGAACCATCCTGGACACCCTTTTGATGCCGGGATCATCAATGCGCAGGGACAGTGAATATTGAAAACCTTTTTTTACTATAAATGGGAGCTGCACAACAACCTGAAGCACCCATGCGAGCAGAAATGCAACTGCCAGTCCTGTTACCCCGAACCGCTCATTGAAGAAAATCAGATAGCCTATCATAAGTACATTCGGGAAAAGGCTTATCATTGCAGGAACGGTGAACTGTCCCATGGATTGAAGTATGCTTATCATGGAAAATGCAAGCCCCGCCATGGCGGCTGCGGGGAACATTATCCTAAGCAGTCTTGCAGCGAGCATTCTGGCTTCCGCGCCTGCTCCTGGTATGAACATTGCAATCAATTGATCTGAAAATAGAATGCCGAGGATGCAGACAAGGGATATTATTACGAATACTATATTCATGAATCTTGATGCAAAAAGAAACCCTTCTTCTTTTTTATTGTTCAGGTAAGTATTGTATACAGGTATGAATGTTGAAGTCACGGCCGCTCCGAATGCCAGGTCAAAGAATTTAAGCGGTATATCGGATGCCGTTGTAAAGGCATCAAGTACGGGACCAGAACCATAATAGCCTGCCAGGAACATGTCCCTGGCCAACCCGAGCAACTTGCTCAGGAGGATTATTATCATAATCAGTCCTATTGTCTTCACTGCCTTCTTATTCATCGAAAGGCTCTCCTTCAATCAATCCTACGGCAATTTCTGCGTTTCTTCTGCACTGCTCCTTGAGACCCTCCATCCTTGAGCTGATTCGTCCTATGTATTCATCCCTTTCGTTCATAATCTTCAAAACCCTGTTCTTTATATCATCTGCGGTTATATTCTCAATAAGTCCACCATCCTCCTGGTCCATGAGCTCAATGAAATACCTGACCTTAGGATCATAAACTATTCCAATGACCGGTATTCTTGCAACAGATGCATATATCAATGAGTGAAGCCTCATTCCGATGACCAGTTCAGCTGTGCTTATGATTGAGATAAGGTCCATGGCACTTCTTTCACTTTCAACCAGATATGCATTGTTTTTCATCATTCCTATTATGTCCTGGCATACCTTTGTATCTTTCTTTGAGTGAAGGGGAATGAAAACAGGAGTAAGCTTGTATTCTTCAAACAAATAATCGGCAATCTCTGCAAATATTGGATTGTACCTTCCCTCCAGTCCCTTCCATGGTCTTACAGAAAAGACTGCCCTTCTTCCATCGGCAGGTATTTTGTATTCAGACAATACTTTTTCATTAATCTCATAAGAAGGAAGTTCCAATCCCATGACAGGATCCGCTGTTATTGATATATACGGCTTGTTTACTCCAATTTCCCTGAGCATTTTATATGAATTCGGTTCACGAACAGTTATTACATCTGTTTTATTCAGTATCCTTCCGGCGATTCTGATTGATAATTTTCTTTGAAGCGGTCCGATTCCATTCGCATATAACATTACTTTCATACGACGCATGAAGGCATATTTCATCAATCCTGTGTAATACAGCATTGACTGGAAACTGGTAAGGTCCTGAATCAGGTTCCCACCTCCGCTTATCAGAGTTCCTGAATACTTGAATGCCTTTATCAGAGTAAAAGGATTTGAACGGCTGATGGCATCAACACCATATTTCTGTTTTGTCTCAGCAGGTTTCTTAGTCAGGACCAGAAGTCTTATATTTCTTTTTTTAGAACGAAGTTCATCTATGATGGATGACAGCATAGCCTCATCTCCACTGTTTTCAAATCCATAGTAACCTGACAATATTGCATGATGGTAACGCGGGGAACCCTCCATTACACCAAATGCCTTGTCATACATATAAAGTGCATCCCTGCACATTCTGTCCACCGTATAGTTTTCATTCACAGTTTCTAAATTCAACCCGGCATTTATTCGGCGCATTTCCTTGTTCTCATAAAGAAAGAGCAAATCCGTACGCAGCTTGATGTTTGAAGGCGAAGCCATTCCACGGCATGTCATGTTTGTTTCCATTGCCTTTTCGCGGCTTTCCTCATCCATTATTCCAAGGTATCCCATGTCTCCGCATAGAACCACCGGTTTTGCCATTGCCATTGATTCAAGGGCGGCCCTGCTTATACCGGTAAAAATGTCCATGACTGAAAGCAACCTGCTTATATCACTTCTTGGTCCCGCCAGTTCAACCAATCTGCGTCCGGCTTTTTTATTGACAGCCCTTACCTTTTCAGAAAGTTTGTCAAACTGGTTTCCTCCGCCGATGACAATTATCCTCAGGTTCTTGATTTCTTCATCCAGCTCATTTGCAATATCCGCAAGCATGAAGGCAGTTTTGGAACTTCCCCTGTCTATCCTGCAGACGGTGCCTATGACAAAGTCATCCGGTCCAATGGAAAACTCCTCCATTGCATCTGCATCCTTGTCCATGGGATGGAAAGTCCTTGTATTTATTCCATTTACGGTTATTCCGGCTCTGCCGCTATCATAATGGTAATTCTGTATAAGGTAATCCTGTACATCCCGGCTGACGGAAAGTGTATGGCTTCCCCATCTTGTGAATTTTCTGAACATCAGGGATGTCCTGAACTTATAATGAACCGTCGTTACAAATGGAATGTTGAGTTTTTTACAGATTATATTGCATATGAAAGCAGGTATCCTTGCATGGGCATGGACTATATCAATGCTGTTCAGAATGATTGCTTTTCTGATTCTGAAATATGACTTTACAAGGCTGAACGGATTCTTTGTGTGAAGCGGCGCTTTGATATGGGTGATACCATTCTTTCTAATACTTTCTTCATAAACACCACCATTTGAAATAATGAACACTTTATGACCGGCCTCAGCCAGTTTTTCGCTCAGCTCAACTATGTGGGTTTCAGCCCCACCGATTCCCAGTGACATAGTTGCCAGAAGGATTCTATTCATTTTTCCTCCAGTGATTTGACCATTCCAAGTGTACTGTGTCGTCTTGTGGAAAATTCAATGGTTGTGCCGTTGAATGCATTCCAGTTGTTTTCTACGATGAAACCATCCCCCGATCTGACCGCATTTGCTTCAATTACCAGGGTAATGACATAAAATCCATCTGATTTTGCATATATCCAGTTTCCGTTTATATCGTTTCCATATTCCCAGGCTTCTTCGGCCCTGACATCCACAATTGTTCCAATGTAAATATCACTTTCCTTGAAATAAACCTTTTCTCCCGGTGCAAATGCATCAATGTATAGTTCTTTCCATGTATCCTCGAGTTCAAGTTCATATACAACTTTCACCTGTTCACCGGCTGCTTCATTGTCATCTCTGATAAAAACCAAATAAATTCCGGCAAGAAGTGATACAATCACCAGAATCACAAACAGGTCAAATATGTTTATTTTCCCGAAAAGCCTGCCTTTGCTGACGAGTTTCATTGTCCTTCACCTCCGTCATGAACTTCAATTGCCGAAACCCAGCTTTTATATACATTGGGTCCTATCTGAAGGTAAGCTTCTTTTCCAATATCAATTCTATTGCCCGAAAGATTGATATACCGGTCCGTTACCTCTGCCTTGACATTGATCCTTACAACTGCATCATAGAGTCCCGGATATTCCTTGAGGGGCTGGCCGCCAGTAACAAGGTCGTCTGCTTTGTCCGCATGAGGGATTATTTCAACACTTTCTACAATTCCCCTGTAATAACCCTTGACCCTGTCATTGACCTGCTGACCGGGTTTTATCTGACTTGCGAAGTCAAAGTCAACCTTTTTTATATGTACTTCGTAGGTAATAGGATGATTGTCAGGATTCCCAAGTCCGGTACCATGGCTGCTGAAATACAACACAGCTGCAATCACAGCACCAATAACAATCAACACGATTACAATGTCAATGAGACTGATTTTCCCGAATAATTTCATGTCTTTGTCAATGAGTTTCAAACCAACCTCCGGTACGGCTCTGGATATAAAAATGGTGTATAACCGTCATGAACCATTATACACCACAGATGATTTTATGTCTTATACATCAGTTCCCATAATCATATGCCGGAACAGTTCCACATCTTTCATTTATATAAGCAATATTCCTGTAATTGCCCCATATGACGAAATCTTTCTTATACTGCTCTATTGCATCAGAAACTGAAACGAAAGGATAAAAAAGTGGCTCCAAGAAGTTTGCAGATGTTCCGCTTGATTTCCTTTCCCTGTAAGTGTAGTAGTGATTGAAAACGCTTTTTTCAAAAACAAGATTCTCACTCATTGAAGCCAGATACTGAAGGCTTTCGGGTATGCCGGAATAAATAATGTCATCAGAAGGATAAATTTGCCTTAACTCAGTCCATCCTCCTGTTTTTGGTTCAAGCGGTTCAACTCCTGATTTTGCAACGACATAATTTTCATTTTCCATTCCGTAGGTAAAATCATAATAATATTGGGGATCTGTCATTACTTCATTGAACAACTCCATGGTTCCGTCAATATCACTGATACTCTTTGGGAAAACATAGAAAGCGATATTACTTCTCAGTTCACAGACATTTTTAGTGTTTGTGTGAGTCAAATAATATCCCTGTTCATAATCATATGCCGGTCTTGTGCCAATACTTCGATTGAGTCCAAAATTATCGGGATCATATATATTGAAATACTCTGTGGCAAATTCTTTCTTTACATTCGTAAAGGCAGAAATAAAGTAATTCTTATCGTCTGAATGGTCATCATCGTTGTATGCATTGCCGATGAATCCAAGAAGCTCCTCACTCTGAAGCATCCTTATGAATTCCAGGGATTGGTGAAACTCCGGTGCAAATACAGCATCTTCATAGGTTCCTGTGTTTGGGTTGAATGAGAACATGGAATCAGATTGTGAATCTACATATACTCCGAATGCCCTGAATATATCTGCCAGCTGAGGTGTCTTGGCATGATCAATTACAAAAGGGTAAAACGAGTCATCAGCCTCCAATTCCTTGGACGAAAGAAGAAATTCATGAAATTCTGCTATCGTAGTGGGTACATCAAGCGCCAGTTCCTCAAGCATCCTTTTATTGTAATATCTGGGGATTATATATTTATCAGGAACCGAAGGAACTGCAAAGATGTGATTTCCCATGGTCAATGCATTGATATACTCACTGTCTATGAAATCCCTCCATCCGTATTTATCATAATACGAGGTCAGGTCATACACCTTATGTTCATCATTATATTCCAGAACATCTGAATTGTTCTTTGTGCCATATGGAAAGTCATAATTATAGTTCAGGAGCAATATACTGTTGGGGTCGAAACCTCCGGGTTTTCCTGAGTATTTTCCATAACTCAGCATAATTTCAATTTCATATTTATCTCTAAGATATTCCTGCCATCCTAGAATTTCATAATATGTTTTACCGGGGTATGAGGTTGTAAGAAAAATTAGATAATCGGCAGGATCGAAATCAATCGGGCTTTCGGTAATACTGACATCGGGACTCAATGTTATATCCGGTTTTTCTGTTATATCAGTATTATTCCCTGTACAACCAGAGGCAATGATTAAAATCAATAATACAATGGTCGTCATCCTTTTCATGATAATATCCCCTTTGCCTATCTCTGTATTTACACTAACACTTGAGTCTTGCTTTTCAGCCTTTTTCCCTTATATTGTGCCGAATCTACCCCGAATTGTCATATTGTTGAGCCAATAATTTATAAAACTCATGAATGAGCTGTAAATATCTTTTGTTGGTTTGCTTCTATTCTCACGGCTCAATTGTGTAATTGTATTGTGGCAGAGTGCCCAGTCTACTGTTCAATTCTTCCAGCTTTTCATAATCACCATATTTAATGAATTCTTCCCTGTACCTGCTCACGGCATCCTCAGCAGATATAAAAGGATACAGCAGTTCATATATCATGCTCGTTCTGACCGACCCCGATGAACTCCCCCTGTAGGTATAATAGCTGTTGAATACATTCTTTTCATAAAGCAGTTCACTGTTCATGTTTGCAATATATTCAAGGCTTTCTGGAATGAGGGACAGAACTTCGTTAGGCGAGGTTTTAAGCTGCCGTATTTCCGGGAAACCACCGATTGTTGGTTCAAGTGGAACAACCTCATTCTGCACGATTTTATAATTCTCGTTCTCCATCCCATACTGCAGGTCATAACGGTACTTGGAGTCAGTAACTATGGTGTTGAACAAATCAATGGTTCCATATATATTGTCTATCGAAAGAGGAAACATGCAAAATGCCATGTTGGACCTTAATTCACACACGTTTTTATCGTTGGTATGAATCAAATAATAACCAACTTCATAATCATATTCCGATCTGTTGCCGGGATCATCAATGAAAAAGTTCCTGCTGGAATCATATATTCTGAAATATTCAGTCGCAAATTCCTTGTCAATTTTTGTTATGTCTGCAATATAGTGATTGTTATGGTTGTCATCGTAGGCTTCACCTATTATGCCCAATAGTCTTTCTTCCTGCAGGCTTCTTATGAAGCCCAGTGCATCTGTGAATCCATCAGAAAAAACAGCATCTTCAAAGGATCCTGTATTGGGATCATATTCAGTAAGTAAACTACGTTGTGAATTTACATAAACTCCATAAGCCCTGAAAATATCAGAAAGAGACGGAAGTGCCGTCCATTCATGGATACACATGGGATAGAATCTCTCACTTGGATTGTTTTGCCTGGCGGCCTGCAGAAATTCATGGAAGTCACTTATTGTAGCTGGTACTTCCATTGAAAGTTCGTTCAATATTTTTTTATTATAGTATCTTGGTATTACATATTTGTCAGCTATCGAAGGAACGGCATAAATACCCCCTTCAATGGTAAGCCTTTCGAGTATGTCGGGATCAATGTTTTTGCCCCATCCATACTTGTCATAATACAAGGTCAGGTCGTACACATTGTCAGGATTACTGAAATCCAGTATGCCGGCATCATTCCCATAAGAAAACGGATATACGTGATTGTAATTAAGTAAAATTATACTACTGGGGTCAAATCCACCCGGTTTACCTCTGTACATTCCATAGCTAAGATAGATTTCAATGCCGAACTTATCGAGCATGTATTCCTGCCATGAGCCTATTTCAAAATATTTTAATTGATAATACGGTTCCGTTAGAATAGTAATATGATCTGCATCAATGAAACAGTCCGGTAAACCACCTGTTTCAACCTCTGGCTTTGAAGTCAAGTCAGGGGCTTTAGTTGCTTCAGAACTGCCGCTGCTGCAACCTGCAATGAAAACAGCAAGGGCAATTGAAACAATAAAAATCCTTTTCATGGCAATACCCTCTTTCCCTATCTCTAACTATACAATAACATTTATTATTTCCATTTTCGATGTAATATCCTGAACTGTACATCTGATTCTTTGTATTGTCACCTTTGCAGATTCATTATATATAAAACATATGAACATTTTATGAACAAACCAAGTAAATCTGACTCTTAGCCCAAATAATTACCCCTGAGGTGAATATTCACCTCAGGGGTAATTATTCGCAATCACGGTGAATTTTTAATGAAAAAAAGAAGCCGTCAGGCCTCTTCAATTGTCTTGGGTTTCTTTACAATTTTCTTTTTCTTTTTGTTATATCGTATTATTGCATTGGTCGGACACACCTGTATGCACTTTCCGCAGTTTATACATTTTTCGTAGTCTATCTTCGCAAGGAAGTTATCAATGGCGATTGCGTCAACAGGACACTCCTTTACACACTTTCCGCATGCTATACAGGCAACCTTGCATCCCTTCATGGCAACTCCGCCCTTGTCATGGTTTGAACATGTAATCGTAACTGCGGCATCCTCGGGAACCATTTCAATTATATTCTTCGGACATACACCCACGCATATTTCACAGCTCTTGCACTTGTCTTCCAGTATGAAGGCAACACCCTCAATCATGGCTATGGCATCGAATGGACATGCCTTCTGGCAATCTCCCATCCCAAGACATCCATAAGTACAGGCGTTGTCCCCACCATAGAGAAGATTTGCATCAAGGCATGTTTCCAGACCTGAATAGTCATATTCCTTTTTTCTGTTACCGAGTGTGCCACCGCAAAGCACTCTGGCTACCATCCTTGTTCCTTCACCGGCTGTTCTTCCTGTGATAGCCTCCAGTTCCTTGCGACAGGCTTCTCCACCTACGGTACAAAGGTTGATGTCACATTCTCCTGCTGCCACAGCTTCGGCATATGCTTCACAACCGGAATAACCGCACGCTCCACAATTGGCTCCGGGCAGAGCATTGATTACAAGTTCAACGGTTGGATCTTTCTTTACTGCAAAGAGCTTTGATGCAATCGCCAGAATCAAGCCAAAAACCAGACCGAGTACCCCAACCACTATAACCGCTATTAACAAACTTAAATCCATATCTTTTCTCTTTCCTTATATCAAAACGCAAACAATCCCTGGAATCCCATGAAGGCAAGGGAAAGAAAAGCTGCTGATATCAATGCTATTGGCAATCCCTTGAATGCTTCGGGAACATCCGCCGTTTCAAGCCGCTCCCTTATTCCTGAGAACAATATCAGTGCCACCGTAAAACTCAGTCCTGCGGAAAAACCATAAAGCACTGACATCCCGAATCCATATGACCTCTGGATGTTCAAAAGGGCCACTCCGAGAACCGCACAATTGGTGGTTATTAGCGGAAGATAGATTCCAAGCGACTTATACAGCGGTTTGATGAACCTCTTGAGGATTATTTCCACGAACTGCACTAGTGCGGCAACAACAAGTATGAAGGCGATAGTCTGCAAAAATGTCAGTTCATTGGGTACCAGAAGGTACTCATTGACTGCCCATGTAACAGCAGAAGCAAGGGTCATTACAAATACAACCGCTCCGCTCATCCCGACAGCCGAATCCATTTTCTTGGAAACCCCCAGGAACGGACATACACCAAGGAACTTCTGAAGGACAAAATTCTCTACCAATATGGTTCCCATGATTACAAAAATTATCTGTCTCATTCAGAAACCTCCTTGACAACTCCACACTGCAACGGGCATGATGCACAATCAGTCACTGCAGGTGATTTCTTTTTGGTTACCTTGTTGAAAAGCGCCATGAGAATACCAAGTACCAGAAAACCACCGGCCGGAAGAATGAATATCGTTGCCGGTTGGATGGCTCCGCCTGTTATGTCAAAACCAAAAATCTTGCCGGCTCCCAGTATCTCCCTTACCGATCCGATTATAAACAACGCAAGTGTAAATCCAAGACCCATTCCAAGGGCATCCGCTATTGAACTTACAATTCCGTTTTTACTGGCAAACATCTCAGCCCTGGCAAGTATTATACAGTTGACGACAATCAACGGAATAAATATTCCAAGGGACTTGTCAAGACTTGGAAGATATGCTTTCAAAAGCAGTTCAACCACCGTGACAAATCCTGCTATTACAGTAATATAAGCAGGTATCCTGACTTTGTCAGGTATTAGTTTCCTGAGCATTGATATAACAATATTTGAACCCAGAAGAACTACCGTGGCTGCAACTCCCATACCCAGACCGTTTTCCGCT
>ERZ795053.5160-NODE-5160-length-13662-cov-6.532079_pt1 | contig 13662 bp, 19 predicted proteins | sample MGYA00375137_ERZ795053 | MGnify/ENA primary metagenome ERZ795053 (study PRJEB30182, sample SAMN05720284) | activated sludge metagenome | isolation source: Anaerobic digester | place: Hong Kong | collected 2014-12-17 ... | reverse complement strand
TCAGCCTCTACGGGTTCGCGGTATCGATTCTGGCGATGGTGGTCGTCAGCCTTCTGACATCGAAGCCCTCTGACGAGGTCCTGGAGAACACGATGACGGGGCTGTACATCCGGAGAAAGTAGGCTTTTGGCGAGGCCGCGCGGGCGGCCTTGAGCCTTAAGCGATAGAATCTAATATGACGAGGGATAAGGGATGGGCCGGAGGGCCCGTGGTCTAGGTGGTTATGACATCGCCCTTACACGGCGGGGATCACGCGTTCGAATCGCGTCGGGCCCATCAGTCCCTCGTTTTCATCTTTCTCTCTCCTTTTCTGCCTCCTTTCGTCTCCCGGCCCTTTGCCTCCTTTTCTCTCGACAGATTTATCGGGTCCGGGGGCAGACCAAAGTTCGATCCCGATGGAGAAAGCGAGCCGACCCTTCAATAGCCGACCCTTCAACAACCGGAACCTCTTCTCAAACCACTATCTCGAAAACCAGATCAGGGCCTCCCCCGAGTGGGGGCGGTCGGATCACGAGGCGGCCTTCGAGAAGATCAGGAGGATATACGAGAGGGAGAGCGCCTTCGTCGAAGGCCTTTCCGAGTCGCAGCTGGAGGATCGGCTCTTTCGGAGCCTATTCGCCGTGATCCTGCCCGACTACGAGGTCCAGGGGGTGACGAAATCCCGGGAGTTTCCGGACTACGCCTTCTTCCCCGACCGGGAGGCGCGGGACCGGGCTCAGGCGAGAAAGGACACCGAGTCGTTCTTCAAAGGGGCTTTTGCCGTCGGGGAGGTGAAGAGGTGGGACGCCTCCCTGGACCGGTTCGGGAGGGATCGGCAGGACAAGAGGCGTAACCCGTCGTTTCAGATCTGGCTCTACCTCCACGAGACCGAGCCCGCATGGGGTATCCTCTCCAACGGCCAGAAGTGGCGGCTCTATCGGCAGGAGAGGTCGCTGGACGTCTACTACGAGGTGGACCTGGCGGCTATTTTGGAGGCCAGGGACGTTGAGGCCTTTCGGTACTTTTACTACTTCTTCAGGCAGGAGGCGTTTCTCCCAAACGAAAAGGGGGAGGTGTTCCTTGACGAGGTTCTCCGGGGGTCGGCGAACTACGCCCGGGAGATCGGGGAGAACCTGAAGGAGAACGTCTACCGGGCGATGAAGAAGGTGGCCGAGGGGTTCATCTGCTTCGGGGTAGTCCGAGACCTGCACTTAAACCCTCCCTTTTCGTCGCTTTAAGTGTAGATTAAGGTCAGAGAAGTAGCTTTAAGTATCTTTGCACGGGAACTATTCATGGTGTCTTAATATGCCAGTCAACTCTAATAAACCGGAACGATGGAAATCTGATATCAGCCGATCTGTAGATTTCTATAACGAATGGTTTATAAATTATGCTCCCAAAACATATCGTGATGTCCGGATTAAGGCAACAGAGCAAGTTGAAACCTCTTTGAAATTAACAGATAATCTAATGAATATAACTCCAAATATGTTAAAATCAACACCGTCCGTACTGAAAATACTACGCATGGCGACAGCTCCTCCACTTGCCAGAGATCGCTTGATCAATCTCTCAAAAACTAAAAAAAGCCTTGTGGAAAGAATGGAAATTGATAACCAAATTTCACCTCGAATGAGCAGTGCATTAGTCGATGAACAACTTCAAAGAATATGTGAAATGTTTTCCCAACTGGCCGACATAGATATCTTTCCATGGCTAATAAATATGGTACCACCAGATCAGGTTGATGTCCATCGTGCCGCTACGATTGTTGCTGATCGTCTTTGTGGATCAGAAGTAGATCCAATGATAAGGAATGAACAAGAAAATAGGCAACTTACTTGCATCAAGAAATGGCTTGAAATTCGTGGATATGATCATATTGAAACGCGCGATCACGCAAAGTTTGACAAGATGGAACCAGGAACTTTTACATTCCGGCTCAATGTTCCAGGTAAAATAAAAGGTGAGAATGGTGAGAGTAACGTCAACATCCCTGTTGATGTTGTCATTATGCCACTCGAGTCAAAAAAAGGGGATTTGCCGTTGTTGATCGAGGCAAAGTCTGCTGGGGATTTCACCAATGTTAATAAAAGACGTAAGGAAGAGGCAACGAAATTAACCCAATTAAAAAATGCTTATGGCGACGGGTTAAAATATATATTACTTCTTGGCGGATATTTCGATGCTGGCTATTTAGGTTACGAGGCAGCGGAAGGCATTGACTGGATCTGGGAACATCGTATAGAAGACTTAATAGAATTGGGTGTGTGAAATCTTTGGAAGAAATCAGTACCATTGAGCTACAAAGATTAAAAATCCAGAGTCAAATCGATTCGAAGAAAGCTCATTTAGACCGAAATAAGCTAGGCCAGTTCGCTACACCATCCTTACTTGCAAAGGATATCTTGGAATATGCTAAATCGATCTTACCACCGAATATTGAAATTACATTTCTTGATCCTGCTTTTGGCACAGGGTCTTTTTACTCAGCACTACTAAATACATTTGATACATCTCAAATTGTTGAAGCTGTTGGTTATGAAATCGACTTGGATTATGGGCAGCAAGCGATTAACCTTTGGGCAGACACTCCTCTGGAGGTACATATTTCAGACTTTACAAAAGCAACACCTCCAGAACCAGATACATTAAAAGCAAATTTGTTGATTTGTAATCCTCCTTATGTACGACATCACCATATACCTCCAGAGATAAAATCCGAACTCAAAAACAAAGTAAAATTGGCTATTGGCTTGAATCTTAGTGGTTTATCAGGACTTTATTGTTACTTCCTCTGTATCTCACATAAATGGATGAGGGAAAATTGTCTAGCAGGATGGTTAATTCCCAGCGAATTTATGGACGTAAATTATGGGAGATTATTGAGAAAATATTTATTAGATTCTGTGACTCTAATACATGTGCATCTATTTGATCCAAAGGATGTGCAGTTTGAAGATGCACTTGTATCGTCTGCTGTAGTATGGTTCAAAAATGCAAAACCCTCATTAGATCATAAAATCAAACTGACGTATGGAGGAAGTCTGAAAAACCCTAAAAATATGAAACTTGTATCCAACAACGACCTGCGGAAGATCAATAAATGGACAAGCCTATTTTCTAGGAATTATTGTAATATTCCTGATGATGAGCAAGTTAAATTGGGAAATTTCTTCACCATAAAGCGTGGCATAGCCACAGGGGCAAACGAATTTTTTATACTAACTTCAGAAAAAATAGATACATATAATATTCCTGCAGAGTTCTTAGTCCCAATTTTACCCAACCCGCGCAAGCTAAAAACAGACGAGGTTGAAGTTGATTCGACAGGCTATCCGGACTTAATACCTAAGCAATTTTTGTTAAGTTGCGACTTGCCGGAATATGTGGTGAAGAACAATTATCCATCACTCTGGAATTACCTGCAAGTTGGAATCGAGAAGGAGATCAATAGACGCTACTTATGTCGTCATAGATCACCCTGGTATTCACAAGAGAAGCGTCCTCCTGCACCATTCCTTTGTACCTACATGGGACGTAAAAATAAGAACAGCAATAAGACGTTTAGATTTATTCTTAATAACTCTAAATCTACGGCATCGAATGTTTATCTAATGTTGTATCCAAAGCCAGAACTCGATAGACTCTTCAAAAAAGAACCCAATATGGTTAAACAAGTTTGGCATGCACTTAATGAGATAGTGCCTGAAACCCTTGTTAGAGAAGGACGTGTATATGGTGGAGAGCTTTACAAACTTGAACCAAAAGAACTGGCAAGCACTCCAGCAGAGATTATATTGCCACTTCTAAATAAAAAAGTATTCCAGACACGAATAGATGATTATTCTAAATGACTGTGTACTTAGGTTGCAACTGATGCATCGATTATTAAAATTATTTTGTATAAACGAATAACGCTTATTGTAGGACTCTCAAGGCGAGGTGGCGATGGAGAAGCTCGCGCCGCTCTTGTTGCGGATCGGGGAGGTCGACCGGCTCATCGATGCGGTGGTGTACCGGCTCTACGGCCTCACCGAGGCGGAGATCGCCATCGTCGAGGCGAGCCTTTCGTGATCTCTTCGGGGTCGGGATTGTCGGTCGTCGGTGGCGTGCGTGGGGCGGCGTCTCCCTCTGGCCCCTCCGGGGACGGCGCCGCCCGGCGCGCGAACGCGCCGGGCGGTCGACGGGCGTGATGGGTAGAAGGCGCGTATAGACTTGTGTCTTTGACGTTCAACTTTTGCGGAAAACAAGTATTCTTACAATTGCTGCAAATATCAAGAGGGCAAGAGCATAAACTCCTAATATTAATAAAAAACCAAATGCAAATCCCGCTTCCGTAGGATCGGAAATCGAAACAGAATATGCAAATAGTAGTCCTACTATGATATACAAAAATGAGATTGTTAGGACTATTTTGAGCGTATATCGAACGTTAATCTTCAGGAGATCTGAGAGCGATTTATCGACACGCCCTCCAAAATCTTTGGCACGCCTAAAAAGATCCTTCATGGATTTTCCCATAACCCCTGCATTGGGGTCTACTTGTACATATATTTTTGTCCCATTTCGGGGAGTTTGAGGGCGGACGGGCTTCAGGAAGTATAAATATAATCAGATACATAGGGCGTCGGCGATGAAGATTGAGGAGACCCTGAAGTCCCGCCGGGAGGAGATCCTCGCCATAGCCGAGAAATACGGGGTTCGAAACGTCCGGATATTCGGCTCCGTCGCCCGCGGCGAGGCCGACGAGGAGAGCGACCTCGACCTTCTGGTGGAGCCGATGCCGGGATTCACCCTCCTCAAAAGCTCGGCCACGACCCGAGAGCTGGAGGGTCTCCTCGGCCGAAGGGTCGACGTGGTGAGCGAACGGAGCCTCAGGGAGCGGATTCGGGACCGGGTCTTGAATGAGGCCGTCCCCCTTTGAGGTCCGACCGGGAGCTTCTCCTCGATATCCTCGAAGCGATTGAAAAGATCGAAAGATACGCATCTAAGGGCAAAGACGCCCTTTTCGAGGACGAGCTGATCCAGACCTGGATCGTCTATCACTTTCAGATCATAGGTGAGGCCGCAAACCACCTTTCAGATAGTATTTCGGGATCGATCTGGAGCAGATCTGGGACACGACAAAGAACGAGAACGATCTTACCCTTCTGGACCCGGCCCCTCAAAATCGCACACCTTCAGGCGTTAACTTCGGTCATTTATATTTGACCTTCAAGTCTTTCAACGTATAGATGTCCGGCTCAGCTTCGAGAAATTCGGCCATAGAGGCCTCTGCCAGCTTCATAATCCCCCGAACCTCCTCCCCACATGTGAGATCGTCCACGGATCGAGGCTTTGAGCTTTGGGAGTTTGCAGCCTGTCTTCTCTCCTTCACTCCATCACCTGCCATCATGGAGATAAGAAGGCGTAAAAAGGGTAAATAACTTTTGGAGCAACCCAAAAAGCCGCAGGATGCCTTTCGTGATCACTGCTGGTTCGGCGGTCCCTGGTGGCGGGGGCGTGCGTGGGGCAGCGTCTTCCTCTGGCCCCTCCAGGGACAGCGCCGCCCGGCGCATTCGCGCCGGGCGGTCGGAGGGCGGGATCGAGATGGAGGGAAAGGTCGGTTGACAGATCAGCACAGTCATTAAAGATAGTTCTAAGCGGTCACGTACTCGCGTATCTCGACTTCAGCTCCTGCTTTTGCCGCCTTCTCCGCTGACGCGAGAAGTTCTGACGTGACCTTCTCGTCGACGTAAGCCTCGCCGCAGTTCTTGCAGACCTGGGCTGGCGCCCCCTTGATCACCATAATCAGACCGGACCGCTCCAGAGTGACGGTCGTAGTTCCTGGTTCCGTCGAGCCTTTTTTACAGATGAAGCATCTCATGATCTTCTCCAGGATAAATCAGAGTTTTTTTATCGGAGGATCTTTAAGCTATCTTTCTCCGCTTTCGAACTTCTGGGGCATCTGCGATGGCAGGCGCCTCTCTCGATCACGCCATCGATAAATTTTGGCCATCTCTTTTCACCTGCAGCCACTAAGGGACTTCTTACGCAACCTATTAGTATCTCTTGCCTTCATCCTTTTAATCGAGGATTGATATCAGGAGGACTCGAAATATGAAGCACCTGTTCGGCCCGGTTCCGTCCCGGAGGCTAGGCCTCTCCCTTGGAGTCGACCTCCTCCCCTTCAAGACCTGCACCCTGGACTGCGTCTACTGCCAGCTGGGGAGGACCACATGCCTCACCCTCAAAAGAGAGAAGCGGGTCTCTCCCCAGGAGGTCCTGGCCGAGATCCGGGCTCTCTCGGATAAGGAGGAGGTTGCCGGAAAGCAGTCAACGGGTCCGGTCGACTTCGATTATCTGACCCTGGCCGGCTCCGGCGAGCCCCTCCTCCACCGCGGCCTCGACGAGATCATCAGGGGGGCGAAGGAGTCGGTCGATAAGCCGGTCGTCCTCCTCACCAACGGCACCCTCTTCTTCCGCGACGATGTCCGGCAGGAGGTGCTGGAGGCGGACCTGATAGTTCCGAGCCTCGACGCCGCCACCCAGGCCACCTTCGAGAGGGTGAACCGCCCCCACCCCGACCTCCGGATCGATGAGATAATCGAGGGTTTGATCCAGCTCCGGGAGGAGTTCTCAGGCTCGATCTGGCTTGAGGTGATGCTGGTCAAAGGGATCAACGATGGCGAAGCCGCATTAATCGCCGAGGCGGCCGATAGGATCGGCCCCGACAGGGTCCAGCTCAACACCGTGGTGAGGCCCCCGGCCGAGCCGGTCCAGCCCCTGACTCCGGAGGAGATGGAGAGGATGCTGGAGCTATTCTCCGGCGCCGAGGTGATAGCCGATTGGGAGAGATCCCTGTCGGAGAAGACTGAGGTGGAGATCAAAGACCTTCTATCCCGGAGGCCCTGCACCCTGGAGGAGCTGGCAGCTCTCACCTCCCTTCATCGAAACGAGATCTTGAAGTACCTGGAAGTCCTGGAAGGCGAGGGCGAGATCAGACGGATTCGGAAAGGAGAGGTCATCTACTTCCAGGCTCGGGGAGGGTGAGACGAAATCCGGCCCCGCCGGACAAGTTCGAAGATCAAACTTCAGCCGAACTAAAACGATTTTCAAAGCTCAATGATGGTGTTACCATGGAAGAATGCGACAGCAAATGCGAGTCCTGCGCCACAAGAGGGACCTGCACAGACCCGAAAAAAGAGATGGACGAGCAGATGCGGGCCGTCTCCGCCAGGATGGGAAGGATAAAGAACAAGATAATGATCGCCAGCGGCAAAGGCGGCGTAGGCAAGAGCACCGTCGCCGTCAACCTCGCCCGCTCCCTCCAGTCCCTGGGATTCAGGGTAGGGGTCCTGGACGCCGACATCACAGGCCCCAGCACCGCGAAGCTCCTCGGCGTCGAGGCCTCGAGGCTCTCGGGCGGGCCGGAGGGGATCGAGCCCGTCGACTCGAAGGGTCTGAAGGTGATATCCATGGCCTTCGCCCTCTCGGGCACGGACTCGGCCGTCGTCTGGAGAGGCCCCATGAAGATGGCGGCGATAAAGCAGTTCATGTCCGACGTAAACTGGGGCGACCTCGACTTCCTCATAATCGACCTGCCGCCGGGGACCAGCGACGAGCCCCTCAGCGTCGTCCAGCTTTTGCCGGACCTATCCGGGGCCGTCATCGTCACCACCCCCCAGGAGGTCGCCCTCCTCGACTCTCGGAAAGCGGTGAACATGGCGAAGTCGATGAACGTCCCCCTCCTCGGGATCGTCGAGAACATGAGCGGCCTGCGATGCCCTCATTGCGGCGAGGTTCTGGAGATCTTCAAGACCGGCGGTGGAGAGAGGGCTGCCGAGGAGCTTGGCGTCCCCTTCCTGGGAGCGATACCTCTGGACCCGGAGGTGGCCCCCCTGGGCGACAGCGGCATCGCCTTCGTGGAGAAGGAGACCGCAGCAAAGAAGAGCTTTGAGAAGGTCGTCGACAGGCTCCTCGATGAGCTGAAGAAGAGGCGATAGGCGGGGCACGAGTCAGGCAAAATAGAATTGTCGGAATGGAGATCAGCGATTATGAGCGGGGGGCGCGGGAGAAGAAATACCGCTCTGGCAAGGTGGGGATGGCTGCCCCTTCAGGGCCAAAGCCCGAAGGAGAAGTTCAGCGCCAGAACCCCAGCCCCCAACGCCGAGCTGAAAGCGATCACCGTCTTTGGGTTCAGCTTGATCGCCGTATCGTCTGCCTCAAAGTACCTCATGAGACCGGCAGAGGACATCAGTCCGCTGCCCTCAGATTTTTTCTTCGCCATGATCTCCCCCTATTCCGACGACCACTTCAAGTACTTTCCGGCTCATTTGCTCCATCCGTCCCTCTCACCGAAGGGGTAGCTGTCCGCCGCCCTTTCTCCTATCGACCTGGTCTGGTTCAGGCACGGGCTGCCTTCGCAGGAATGGTCAGACCAGTAATTTCCGCCTTTGAGAGCGCCCCAGTCCCAGAGGTTATCGCCGTCATCCATCGCCTGGACGAGATTGTCGATGATGTTGTTCCTGTAGACTATGCATCCGCCGGACCCGTTGACGTAGATTCCGAAACCATTTCCGATGACCGAATTTCCGGTGATCTCCGTATCGTTGGAGTCCAGAACCCTGATCCCGGCCTCTCTATTCCCTTCGGCGAGGTTCGATAGGACCTTGTTGGCGTCCGATCCTCTCAGAAGAAGGCCGTCCCACTCATTTTTGCTGAGGTTGTTCTCTCCGATGGTGTTGCCGTCCGAATCCACCAGCATTACGCCGCCATACCGATTCTCGCAGGCCTGATTTCCTCGGATCTCGTTTTCGTCAGAATCCCGGATCAGCATTCCATAACCGTTGGATACGACGTTGTCGAGGATCCTGCAGCCCCTCGACGAGTATAAGAAGAGACCGTCGTTGGTGATAGAGCTACCCTCAATTGTCAAGTTTTCGCACCCTGCGATGGTGACGTGTCCGAACTCCCGGCCCGAGATCACCCCGTCCGATCGGTTGTAGAGATAGAGAATGGGGTCTCCATCGATCTGGTTGGATTCTGAGATCTGATTGTTGAGGCCATCCCCGGTGGATTCGACATTCAGCCCCAGCCTCACGCCAACCAGGGTGTTCCCCTCGAACCTATTCGTTGGGGAATCTTTGATCAGTACCCCGGAGTTTGCGGTCTCGATCTCGTTATTTATGAAGACGTTGCCCATAGACTCCGAGATCATCAATCCGACATCCAGGTTCGAGAGCCGGTTTTCTACGATCCCGTTCTCGGTCGAAGAGAAGAGGACGATCCCATTGGTCGAGTTGGTGATTGAGTTGTTCTGGATCAGGTTTTTCAGAGCGGTGTCGAGGACGATGGCGGTGGTGGCGTTATTTACGGTGGAATATCGGATCAAATTCGCCCCCGAGCCCATCTCTATGAGAAAGCCGACGCCGCAGCCTTCAACCTCGGACCCAGAGATATCGTTCTCCAGGCTTTCCGAACGCATATCGATCCCCCGACCGCATCCCTCGGCCCTGCAGCCTGAGATGGAGTTGTTGGAACCGGAGTTGAGGAGGATTCCCGAGCCAGGAACCTCCGGTGAACCTCTGCAACCCCTGGCTACGTTCCCCTTCACCGCGTTATCGCTTGATGAAATGATGACGATCCCACAGTAGCCGCCATCCTCCTGGTTATTCTCGACCAGGTTTCCGGAGGAGCCGTTGAGGTAGATGCCGTGCACGTTATTGACCAGGGTATTCTTTCTTATCTGGTTAGATTCCGACTCCGCGTAGATCCCGGGGCCTGCAAAGTCGGATATGGTGAGACCTTCGATGATGCAGCCGTCCGCCAGAACCTCTATCCCGATGTCGCTTCCGTCTCCGGCCAGGCTTATGATCCCCTCCTCGCCTCGCGGGGGCATCAACGTGACGCTCTTGTTCAAGACGATGTGCTCCCGGTAGGTTCCGGGCTTCACATAGATCGTATCTCCGTCGTTGGCCACCGCCAACGCCTCGCCTACGGAATGGTACTGGGCAAAGCCGTCGTCGTCGACGATGTACATCTTGGCCTCGGCTCCGAGAACGAGGCCGATAGAGAGGGCGATCAAGATCGCTAACGTCCATCTCAGCATACGTCCACCGGGGCATAGATCACCTCAATCCATTAATACGTTTTTCCATCAAAGTTGGCCGAAAATGCCCGTCCAAAAATCTTATCTACGGTCCAAATCATAGGGTCGACGTTGGTGATCGGGTTGACAAAAGTGGATTCTCACAAGCACTGCATCGTCTGCGGCAAGACCATCGATGAGACGGAGACCTTCTGCGACGAGGTCTGCGAGTCCAAGTACAGATCCGCCCAGAGACGCCAGACCCTCTTCTTCCTGGTCTTCATAGGGCTATTGATTCTGATGCTCATCGTCCCCGTCATCCTGAAGGCCCCTCAAGGTTGATGGCAAATGAGAAAAGATGCGGCGTTACTTCTGATGATCTTCATTCTGGCCGCCCCAGCCCTCGCTGAGCGGGGAAGGGAGTACATCCAGGTCCGGGAGGTGACCATGTCCCTCGAGGATGGCGACGCCGTATTCGACGTGAAGTTCGGCCTCGACCCCTTAGCCCGGCTATACGTCCTGGCCCTGGGAACAAAGCACATCGAGCCTGAGCTGATAGACCTATTCTACGACTTCGGCAACGTTACGGTGACGAGAACCGAGCCTCACCGGGCGGTCCTGGTATCCAGGGGGGCGGGCGAGCTGAAGAGCGGCTACTATCTCTACGATTCGAGGCTGCTCCGCCACGAAGTCCCAAAGCTCACGGTGATCTATCCAGAGAGGCTCACCCGGACGTTCTACCAGGTTTCAGCCACCCCGAGCGTCTTCTCAGAGGCTTGAAGGACGAATAATATGGTTTGCTTTCTTTTCGCGAGGCAGATCCTGGCCAGGTCCCCTCCTTCAACCCCTCCCCAAAGCCCGACTTCATCGCCGATAACCTTGATTCCATCCATGAGGGGCCTCTGACTCCGGGCCGAGCCGTCTCCAGCGACCGGCTCGCCCGGGTCCGGAGGATCTCGGGGCCACCTCCGATATGGTGCCGCCGAACCGGCCGCTTGCGAGCATTCTTCCGGTTCATGCTATCTGACCGGTCTGAGAGGTCGGACCAGGAATATGGAAACTCTGATATCGGACCACGATCAATATTCACGCAGCATGAATCCAGAAGCTGTGACATTCACCCCCATAGGCATAGTCCACTGCGACTTCGGAGAACCGTCCGACCCCAAGACCATGAGAAACTCCCTCTGCACCCTGGAGATCGACGAGAAGTTCCTGGACGCTCTGGAGGGGATCGAGAAGTACCGATACATCTTCGTCATCTACCACATCCACCGCGCCCTGGGCTACGACCTTCTGGTCCATCCCATGGGCGACGAATCGATCCCCAAAAGGGGGCTCTTCGCCACCAGAACCCCCAGGAGGCCAAACCCCATCGGCCTGACGGTGGTGGAGGTCCTGAACGTCGAGAAGAACAAGATCACGGTCACCGGCCTTGATGCCCTGGATAAAAGCCCCATCCTGGACATCAAACCCTATGAGGAGCATTTCGACTCTCCGCGGGGCGTCGAGGCGGAGAAGGACCCCGAGTACAGGCCGAAGGATGGCTGAGGCGTCCAGCGCGTCCAACCATCAGAAAGATCTTAATATAGAGGGACAATAATGTCAGGGGTGAAAATATGAGATTGAAGGCCTTTATGCTGTTGGCGATGATGGCGACGATGGTCGTGGCGTTTGCATCTGATGGAGAGGACGCTGAGATGGAGTACACCGTGAACATCGCCACCGACGAAGCCCTGGGCGCCTTCCTCGTCGATGGTGAAGGGATGACCCTCTACACCTTTGCAAGCGACGTTCCTGGCAATAGAACCAGCGCTTGCAGCGGTGAGTGCGCAGAACGGTGGCCCGCCTTCTTCGCCCAGGAGATTTTGGTTCCGCCGGAGTTGAACAAGACCGAATTCCAGGGCTTCGAAAGAGACGACGGCTCCATCCAGACCACCTACAGGGGATGGCCCCTCTACTACTACTTCGAGGACGAGGCTCCCGGCGATGCGAAAGGCCAGGGCCTGGGAGACGTCTGGTTCGTAGCCAGCCTTTGAAGGACCCTGCCCCGGATAGCCCGGGTTTCGGGGAGCACCTCTTTTTTTTATGACCCGAGCTTCAGACCCGATCGTCTCTCGGAACCTTTAAAACGTCGAACTGCATGATATGAGCACGGTGATAAAATTGAACTTTCCAGCCGTGCTGGCTCTGGCGACCGCGTCAGTAGCCCTAACCGTCGGACTGGCGGCCTCGGCCTACACCATCGATCTAGCCTCAGCCGGAGGCTTGGGCGAGTACCTGGTGGACCAGGATGGAATGACTCTTTATTACTCAGCGAGGGACGATCCTGGAAGCGGGTCCAGCAGCTGTGGCGACGCCTGTATTCAGTCCTGGCCGCCCTTTCATACAGGCCAGATCATAATACCTGTGGACCTCAGCTCCTTCGACTTCGGGACCATATCCCGGGAGGACGGATCCGTCCAGACCACCTACAAGGGATGGCCCCTCTACTACTACGTCGGAGACTACGTCCCCGGCGAAATAAACGGCCATGGGATGGATGGCATCTGGTTTGCAGCAGGCCCCAACCTCATGCCCTGACCAGCATGCCCTCCTTCAGGCTTGATGGACTGGAGGATAATCATATGGCTGCACCGTGTCGATAGATGACGAGGAGGAAGTATCTGCAAGGATCCGGAGCGTTCAGATACTGGGAGGTGGACCTTCTCCGCGGCATCGCCGTTGTGATGATGATCTCCTTCCACGCCCTCTACGACCTGGACTTCTTCTCGGTGCAGCTTCCCCTCGACGTCCACTCTGGGCCGATCCCGAAATTTGCCGAGGCCACAGCCTCGATCTTCCTCCTCCTGGTGGGCGTATCCCTGAAGATCAGCTCCGCCAGGGCCATCAGCAGAGGCGAGGATAGCTTTCTCCGATACCTCCGCCGGGGTGTCAGGATCTTCTCCTGGGGGATGGTCATAACCCTCTCCACGTTCCTCTTTTTGGGAGAGGGTTTCGTCGTATTCGGGATCCTCCATCTCATCGGCCTGTCCATCATCCTCTCCTTCCCACTGCTGAACAGGCCTCGCTTGGCCCTACCTCTTGGATCGATGGCCATCTTCGCTGGCCTGGGGCTCCGACTCATCTCCATAGACTCGTTCTCGCTTCTATGGCTGGGCCTTATTCCCCGCAACTTTCAATCCGTCGATTACTTCCCCCTCCTCCCATGGTTTGGCGTCGTGGCGGTCGGGATCTTTCTTGGTGAAATCCTCTATCCCGGGGGAAAGAGGAGGCTCTTTCTCCCCAATATTTCTATGAAGACCCCGGCAAGGCAGATTCTCTTTCTTGGAAGAAACTCATTGGCGATCTATCTTCTGCATCAGCCGATCCTCATCATCTCCATGGAGATGCTGGGCGTAATCGATATCGGTTCGCAACTCGCCCTCCAGATGGCCTGATGCAGCTTTTGCAAGGCGGGGGCATCCATCCAGGAAGGAGGCTGACCAGATCAAATCCGATATGTGTCAAAAAGCCAGACGATCCCGCCATCACCAGAGCTGCTGCCAAAAAAGGGATTGGATGACTGGAATTGGATGACTGGAATTGGATGACTGGAATTGGATGACTGG
>ERZ795053.5159-NODE-5159-length-13665-cov-4.713593_pt1 | contig 13665 bp, 1 predicted proteins | sample MGYA00375137_ERZ795053 | MGnify/ENA primary metagenome ERZ795053 (study PRJEB30182, sample SAMN05720284) | activated sludge metagenome | isolation source: Anaerobic digester | place: Hong Kong | collected 2014-12-17 ... | reverse complement strand
ATTTAAGTGCGACTTATTTGAAGAGATCCTATTCTTGCTGGTAACACTGGCTGTACCCGTAGCAATATGGCTACCATGGGTATCCCCTGTTACCGCATCAGAGTGGGTTCTCTTCCTACTCAAGGTTGTTCTTACAAGTCTCTTTTTAATTTATGCTTGCGTGATCATTATCTCAATAGTCAAAACCATAACCCATATGAAAAAGAAAGATGAACCTAAATCAGAATTACGAGTGCTGATAGATAAAGCAGAAGAAGATTCTGAGTATGATAGATAAGGAGGTATACCTGTGGCTATAACAATAACACTAACATCCAAATGTAAGTGTGGCTGTACACTACCATATAAGACAACCACACTAATGTGTATGGAGAAACGTGCCTGCCCTAAATGCGGCAGGATACATACAGTAGACTCCACCCCCATTGATTGGGACAAAATAAAAACAAAGTAAAGGAAGACAATTATGATAAATAAAACTAATTGGAAGTTGTGGAGGAATAGCAATGATTAAGAACATTATATTTGTAGAAGACGGGTCGGTAGACGTTAACGAACTTACTGAAAAGTTAACAAGCGATACGCAAGTAATTATATATCGGCAAGGTGCGATGATACCTAAAATTGAAATACTGTCAGAACCGATAAATACTGTTAACGACATAGACGAACAATTAACAAAACGGAAGTATAACGAGTTATGCATTCGTTGTACAGATTTGCTTAATGAAATTTATATGGACAAATCGTTAACAAAACGAACTAAAAAGCGCATTGAGACGTTCATAGTTAACTATTTAGATTAACTTTTGATTGATTTTAATATATAATAATAGAATGATTTAGAATTATTCAATTAGATATGCCAAATCATTCTATTATATATTAAAATTGATTTAAGTTGATTTAATGAGGGAATTAAATTAAAAAATTGAATATATTATATAATGACCTAAAAATAAAAAACAAACCTGGAGGTTAAAATGAAACGAAAAAAGATAGCAAACAAATCAACGGTTTTGCTGGTTACGGTTAACGAAGCCACTTCTACATACACCGTTGAGAGTCCGAAAGGCTCGTCAGTAAACGAAATGGCGTTTGCAGTAATGGTTACAATACGAACCTTTTAGACAGGAGAAGGAAACGCTACGACACGAAATCCTTCATGTTTTCTTTAACGAGAGTGGCTTAGATTGGAATTCAATGTCTTCTAATGGAGCATGGGCTAGAAATGAAGAAATGATTGATTGGTTTGCACTACAAGGACCAAAGATACTTAAAGCCTGGCAAGAAGCCGGAGCACTATAATAAATAAAGGAGACTAAAACATGAGCGATGTGTTAAAAAAAGGTTTAGACGATACGAATGAGTTATATCCAGACCTTCAGAACGATACATCAAACCCCGTACAAGATTCAAAAATAGCTAGTGTACTAGGTACACAGAAAGAAATTAATAAAGCACCGGTGATATCTAAGACTGTAGATCCGCTGACTGCTCCAACAATTCAACCTCCGAAACCTTCTAACGCGTATGAGGATATGGATATTTCCGTAGCCCGCTCTCAAGGTTATTCGGAAGAAGCTGCTGGTATAAGTCACTCTACTGATCCCACTTCCTTAATTGAGGAAGAAGATAAATCAACGGTGTCTTCTATTTATAAGTCTTTACTTGGGGTTACTGAGTATAAAACTCTGAAGACAAAGGTAGGTTTAAAAGATACTGACTCATTTACCGAGTTCTATAAACGAACTGGCTATGTGCCAAAAGGCTTTGAGCAAACAGCTAAAGCTTTAATGGCTGAAGAAGAAGACAAGAAATACTATGCTGAGTATCAAGCAGGTAAGTCTGGCTATAGAGATTTCTTAATGAAAGCTTATGGATATGATTTACTTAAAGCAGATGGGCATGATGTTAAGTCTCCTTTGTATTGGTATAAGCGCGCGAAGGATAAAGAATTCTCTTCTGTGCTGGATAATCCTACATATATGTCATCGGTAGAATCCAGAGCACAGGAAATGCTGGAAGCTGAAAGTTGGTATGACTTATCTACATCTGCGATATCTGACACAATGCTCAGTGGGTTAGTTACAGGAGAGGAACTTTCCTCTGCCAATATCTTAGAACTCTTCCCAGAACTAGAAGAACTTTCTAAGTATTATGAAAATGATGTTGAGAAAGTTATAAAGTATTATAAGGCAGGACTCATAGACTCCTCTGTGTTTGATCCCTTCGTTGATACAGATGAAGATGGTCAACCAGATTACTACCTTCACTTAAATGGAAAACTATATGCAGTAGAAGGTTCCTCTGGTACTGGCACAAATACTTGTAAAGTATATTGGGAAACAGATGCCGAAGGAAATAAAACTATCGACAGAGTAGTTGTTAGTAACTTCTTTGGTGATGGTACCTTTAGTGAATTAGCTACTTCTTTCTCTAGTGGCTTCTTTAATATGTTCTCAGGACTTATTGATATTCCAGTTATGCTGGGAGGATTGATAGGTTCGATATGGGATCAGGATAATTTCACGGATGTTTATGCTTGGTGGGAAGAACAAAAGCAACAGTCCCTCCTATTAGGTGCCAACAATACAGTTGACTTTGCTCCAGGCTGGGAAGGCGATGACATAGCTAGAGGAGTAGCATCAGGCTTTGGTTTCATTGTAGGCATTATGGCTACCTGCGGTATAAGTGGAGCTTTAGCTAAAGGTGCATCTATTGCATCAAGTAAAGCAGCTTCCGCTACTGCTGAGGCAGCCGTGGCTAATACAATGAAAGCCTCTTTTAAAGCAGGGACTCAAAAATTTGCAGCCACATCACTTAAAGTTGCAAGTAAAGCTGTTCAAGTTTTGAATGGTGTTCGAGGCGGCGTACCACTTGCAGCATCCTCCATAGGTACAACTGCGGTAAAAGAAGGGCTCATAGCTTCCGCAGTATTAAGTACACGGGATGCAATCCAATCCGCTATGACATTAAAAGCTAAGCAGCCTATGTATGAATCTTTAGGTATACAGATATCTGATGGAGAGATTTGGGCTAAAGCTTTAACAACATTAACCACAGATTTTATTATCTCGTCTTCTCTGCGTATAGTAAACAATAGAGGTCTTACTTCAAGAATATCTGAACTACAAAGTGCTTTTGGTAAGACAAGTCAAAAAGTTTCTGCAGTTGCTGGACGAGCAACAGTACGCACCTTCCTGGATAAGATGCAATTCTCCAATGGGCGCGCGATTACTGATACTATCGCTGACCTTATTGAGAATAGTATGACAATGACTACTGCTGCATGGGCAGCTCAATCCGGTTTGGGTTGGGGAGAAGTATTTAAAAATACAGTTATAAATCCTCAGTTCCTTGTAACAAATACGTGGATGACAGGGAAGAACCTGGATATTAAAATTAAAAAAGATGCGACTACAGGAGCTAGATTTTATCAAGGTCCTGATAGCGTTAAGTATGGAAACATGCTTGCATATATTAATAATGTTTCTGAGATCCCGGATACCATCCTATCCATATTGAATGCAGAGGCAGCTAAGTATAGAGCCTCCGGGGATACTGAGAAAGAAACGTTTATTACAAATATATCGAATAGATACACTGAAGAGTGCGCTGGACGGTTCGGCAAAAATGTACAGTCTCAATTAGATGCTGAGTTTTATGCCTATGCAAAACTACAGCCAGATGAACTACGTCAAGAAGGAGAAGCTATTAAAGGATCCCCTATTGATAATATTATTGTAGCTACAGCACGTTTAAGTAAATCTTTAGAAGATATTGAAATTAAAAATGATACTACTAAAGCATTCTTTGGAGATACTAAGACTGCGTTACAGAATAAAGATGTCATTGCTGCCGTAACTAAAAAGATCATGCAAACAGGATTCAATACTTACATGCTAAAGCAGTCTGCGCTATATATGGATCTTTATACTGAGTATACCAAGACAACCTTTAACTTAAAAGACAATGCTCTATTAGGAAAAGGTGAAGGCTTATTTAGTCTTGACATGACTCCTGAGAAATTTGTAGAATCTTTAGAACCTGCGACATCTATACGAAAGGCAGCTTCTGCTTCTGTATTGCAGCAAAATATAAACGCATTACTGAAAGGTGTTGGGTTTAAATATTCTTTAAGTTCCCCGACAGCCCAAGCAATACGGAGTATGTTCTATAGTAAACAGAATGATTTAACCAAGCTTGAAACTATAAATCTTTATGACTATATTGGAGATGACTCAGAAGGAAGCTTCTATGTAAGAAGATACTTGGAGAATACCAGAAGTGAAAAAGGTGTTGAGTCTGCAGAAGAAAAGCTGAATAATTATAATTTAACTGAAGATAGTATCCAAACATTAAAAGACATCGGCATTCTTTCTAAGGATTCTTTAGTCTTAAACAGAGGAGCCACAGTAATTTCAGTAAACGGAGATAGATGGAATGAGTTGCAGCAAGATGCTAGTGCAACTCAAATCGCTAAGTCCTTTGACTGGATAGCAAAGCTTTCACAAGAAATGGAATCTCCTCTGGTTATAAAATGCTCACGCGAAGACGGACTGAGTGTTTATGTAATTCCTGATTATTCTGGAGTAGCTGGTCTACAAACACTAGATCAATTATCCACAACGCTTAAGTCTTTAGTTACTCTACAAGTTTCAACTTCTTCGGATGCGCTCAAAGTAGCTTTAGATTATCTAACACTTATGTATGGTGTACCTGATGCAGAGAGCCGTAAAAATATTCCGGCTATTTGCCAAGACAGAGTTGTAGTCAATGAAGAAAAGAACACAATAAGTTATATCCCCGGGGAAACTTCTTTGCATAAACTTGCGGAGGAAGGAAACGCAGAAGTAAGAGCATGGCTTAAAGAAACTGATGCTGCTATGCTGCTCGACTATCTTAATAATAAATTAGTAGATAGAAAGCAGGCAGCGTATATAATGTCCATACTCGATATTACCTCAGATGATTTAAAGACCAAGACAGCACAGGATGTTACACTTCAACGTTACTTCAAAATCTTTGAAGGCTTAACCGGTATTAAAGATATCTATGCAAAAGAAAACAAAGATAAAGAGGACATACGAAAGATTACAGAATTCCTAACAGCTTTTCATGATATAGAAAAATCTGATGGTATAGGACCAACCTCCGCACTGCACTATTTAAAACAAGACGGTGTGGTATCTGTAGAAGATATCTCGCGTCTGAAGGATGCTTATGTAAATTTTACATTAAGCCAACCGAATCCAAACTTATTAAAGGTTTTAGAAGCGCTAGGGACTTCCTTGGAGAAACGTCTCTCGGAAAAAAACTTAAGAACCTTAAGAAATAATGAGACTGATATTGAAAATAGTATCATACGATCCTTAGCTAATATCTGTAATGTGACTTCAGAAGAGATAACTAGAACATTCACACAACAAGATATTAAATCCTATAGGAAACTTGTTGGTACTAACTTTAGCATATTTAAAAGCTTTGGTATTAAACAAGCATTATTTAAAGACTTATTGAATGATTCGGTTGGCTTAACTAAATTAGTGGAGTACTCTAAACAGCCTGTCCAAGATGAAGAGCTAACAAGATTATGGGATACTCTATCTAAAGATAAGCCTAACATTCACTATACTAAAGAAGATTTAAAAAAAGCTTTAGATGAGAAAATAATATTCAAAGGTTTAATTCAATATTACGCTGTAAAAGAAAATAAATCTTATGCTCAATCCATCGAAGAGCTGTATGAGGATTTAAACAATCGACTTGCAGCATCAGCGTTTAACAATAAAACACCTGAGGAAGTTACAGCAATCAAGGAAGAAGCTTTACTAAACGCGCCTGAAGCTTTGTTCTTACACATTACTCAAGAATCTCATGATGTTGAAAGCTGGATACGCACTCGCTTGGATTATTATAACAGACGTAATGAAGAACTTCCTGGGCATACTACAGTACTGCCTGGAACTAATACTATAAGAGTAGACTTAGCTATGCTACTTCCAGCAGGCTTACGTACTATGTTTAATAAGCTTATTAAATATAATTCAGAAGCTGTCTTCAACCAGAGCCGAAAGATAGTAAACCAGTTAAACACAGCCTTTAATAGTGTAACCACTCAGCAGCGTCTAGCTTATTTAAAGAGATTACAGTTAAGCCCAGAGTATTCCTCAGGCATTATGATGTTTGATATATCTAATGTTGCAAAACGAGAAGAGTTTATTAATATAATGGGCAACTTAGGATATTCAAAGCCAGAGATAAATGGTATGCTTAAAAAACACACTAGCTCCATACCTGGAATTATCTATGACTATGCTCCTAAGAATGCTATTCTATTATCTAATACTAAGAATATTAAAGACACTCTTGATTCCAATACAAAGATTGAGTTCTACCCAGCGGGAGAGGGCTCTACTTTGGATATGACCATGGCGCTTTGGGATAAGTTTAGATACTCAATAACAGAATTACCCAAGCGCAGTCAATCAGATACAGATACCAGTTATAATAAAAAAGTTATAGCTTATCTATCTGACATCTATGCTCCGGAGCTTCAACAAGATGATTCCATTAAGCTAAGCCAAATAGCTCAGCTCTATTATATCTCTTGGAAACTAGGCAAAGCCGCCGGAGATCAAAGAGATTCTGTTATACTGAGGACTGTTAATCTATTCGACACACTTCAAGTAGAAGGGGAGCTAGCTAGTTCCTTTACCTTACTTAATGCTATTGATATCATTAAAGACTTTTATTCTTCAGGTAAAGCTAAAGGCTCGATTATTAATCTGGATCAAAAAACTTATGACGCTATTAAAGATACCAAAGATAAAACATACGAACCATTTAGAAAAAGTTTTGTTTATACTTTAGATGACTCAAACAATGAGTATAAACTGTATATCAATGATATTACTTCCTCCTTCAATTATAAGACTCTGGCTGGATACTTTGATAAAAGCTTGGATCTTGGCAGATTGTTTATACTGCCATCATTTGAAGAAACGAAAGAACTATTATCCATTAGTATCTATGGCAAAACAATAGATGAAGGTAATCTCCTAGCTGGAGGGGACACACTTTATAGTTATCTTGCATATAAGCTTGGAATACCTGCGGAAGACTTTAAAGAATTTATTTATAAAAAGAATAGGTCCTTGCTCTCAGATGCGAAAGGACCAGCTTCCGAAGATACTATCCTAGAAAAATATGCAACTAAATTACAAGAGCTGGATGAACAGCTTAGAGTAAGTACCCTAGAAAAAATACAGACTGCCTATGATATATCCGAGGATGTACTTAAGCTGGTAGATACTGCAGAAAAACGCACCAAGCTTGGACGCGCGATTAGCCAAGAACTTAAAGATAAAGGCTACAATAACCTTGGCTATGATAAAGGCAACGCCATTATAGACTCTTTAAATAAAGAAGTTATATTAAAAGCTGCTGGGTTGAATCTTACTGAGAACAATTTAAACAAATTAAATGCTTTACTCGCTACATTTAATGAACCTATTTTGTATACTCCGACTGATCAAGACGGTATCATTCCTAAAGCTAATCCTCATATTGATTTGAGATACGCTCTTGAGACAGATGCAGAGGGGCACTTCTATATTAATCTAGACAATCTGCATTTTGTTAGAGGAGAAAGTATTAAACTTCTTGTTGAAATACTTAAAGCAGAACCAGCATATGTAAGAGACTATGTACTGGACAAGCTAAAACTATTGAGACTTGTAGATGATAATGGAGAAGTTGTCAAAGATGGCATTAAACCTATTGGAGAAAAGGCTTCCTATCTTTACGGAACTGAAACAACAAACCTCATTGGCATAGGCAGGGCATTCTATGGCACAAAAATAACTATAGATAAATATAGAGAGTTTGTAGAAAACTCATTACATAATCGCTTTAATGCTGATAAAGCGTTGCAGATTAAAGCTTCCAACATATCTCATACAGAAGCTAAGGATTCATTAGAGTATTTAATCTACTCTAAACTAATGGGTAAATACTTAGCAACCAACCTCAACAACCCCGGATCTTATTTGTATAACAAACTGGATACCGCTGAAGCAAGCAGCACTATGGTGCACTCTATAGTACGCTGTGCTAAATACATTTATTCTAAGTTAGATGATGTCTTACCTATAGATACATTAACAGACTTAGCTACTCAAATGTATATGGCTACATCCGGAGCAGATATGTCTTCTGTTTATTCACGTCTATGGACGGTAGCCATAAATGAGAATGGAGAATATGAAGTAAAAAGTATTCATCAGCGCGGCGCAGACCAATATAAATCCATAGCCAAGTCTTTATTTGAACAAGGAATACTTACGGACAAAAATAAGAACGCTTATATATTTTTAACAGATAAAAATATTATGAGTGCGACTTCCGCTTCTGATGGTTCTGATATACTCGTGTTTAAATTAAATGACACCATACCATTAAATTACGGAGGGGAATCAATCAGAGATATTATCTTACGCAACTCCGTATATAATGCTATGCAGGAGTACTATATTACTAATAAAGCTAGTCTCTTTGACGATGTGGATACTAATAAAATTGCTGCGCTTCTTGTAAATTATCTGGATATCACAGACCTGCAGAAAAACTTTATTAAAGATTTTACTGCAGAGACTGAAGCTTTGCTAGATGTAAAAGGTATTACTTCAACTACAAAACAGTTTGTATCTGTACTAGCAAATACACTAGTGGATAATTTTGAATCCTTACAATCAGGAGGAACTACCTTTAACGAAGCAGCACTAAGCAACTTCTTTAAAAACTCTGACTATATGCTAGAGAGTATGGTAACTGCAGATGAGGATGAGCAACTCACTTTAGATTCCTTAAAAACAAAATATAACAAACTCACTCAGGATGTTGCAGATGCCTTGTTATACACAATAAACTATGATGCAGTGCCAGAAGATTTAAAGGCAGCCCTAGAAACAGTTAGTCCTTATCTAATAGATCCTGCAGATGCTAAATGGTTAAATACTTTAGAATCAGACAATGCTACAGAGCAAGCATTAGGTATTCAAAAACTCAAAGCAAAACTACAAACTCTTGCTACAGATTCTCCTGAAATAGCTAGAGATTACTTAGCACGTTTAGTAACACAAAAGTTTTTACTTAGAAAAAGAGGTAAAGATTTACAAGCTATACTGCTGGCGGATAAGAATTTCTTGCCCGGGGTTAAGAAAAAGTATACAGCATCCAAGGATTTAAAAGACTATGAAGTTCCTATAGCTACTGCTAATGGTGCAACGGTAAGAAACATTCAAGATATCTCAGGAAAAGGAACTGTTAACATAGCTTTTGATATAGAGAACTTCTACAAGACCACAGCTTCTAACAATGTTCCTATCTTTGATATCTCTTTTGCAAAGTATAAAAATAATTCTGACTCCTTCCTAGATACTGATGCAGACAAAGTAGGCACACTGCATATCCGAGTTATATATGAGGACATTATAAAGGATCCCAATCTTAAAGGATACCTTACAAACTCAAAGAATGTAGACAACTACACACGAAAAGATGAGCCCGGAGTAGTGACCTTCATTGTTAAAGATGCAAGTAACATGGAAGGAATTACTTCACAGATAAATAAAGCTATAGATAATTTTGTAGGTGCTGATACAACCGCCACTTTAATTGGACACAATAGCAGATCAAAGGACGGGGATCTGGTTAAACTAAAGGCAATGCTTGGGGATTCCTCTGTGATATTTAGGATGGATCATCTTGATACTTTGCTGGATCTGCAGAATGTAGCACACTATGATTTAAAAGATCCTGCTCTTAAAGAATCTCTGGATGCCTATAGAAAACTTAAAGGAATTCCTGAGGGCAACCATATAGCTTTAGAAGATGCGGAACTTACATATACACGCTGGTTAGATATCGCGCGCAACTTCGTTAATGTAAAGAAACTTACAGCTTCCATATATAAGGACATTAAAGACACAGCTCAAAGATTAGATATTAATTTAGATATCTTTGATAATGATGGGGAAGTTAAAAATACTTTCCTGCAAAAGCTCTTTAAGTCCGGTGATAAATATATATTGGAGGATATTAAAAACCGCTTCGCCATCTCTAAAGGAACTCAGGAGTTCTTAGCTGCCTATAAAAAACGAGGAGACTTAAACGGTACATACTTAGGACGCATGTTAAAGTATGTGAATGCTATAAACGCAGAAAGAGAGCGCCGTGTAATGTCAAACATTAAACAAGAGATGCTGGATCATTTGAGTTCTCCTAAAATACAAGGGCTTATAGACTATTCCCAGAAACGAGTTCCGGATCCCGATAATGCATCTAAACAAATTACAGGTTCTGAAGCAACAGCAAAATTAATTGCTAAGATAATTTCCCCAGATGCTTCAAACAATTTAACAATAGATTCTTTAAAGGATGTTACTGATAAGTTGCATCATGTATTGAATTCCGCTAAGCTCGACTTACAAGACTTCTTGGAATTATCAAACGAAGCACAAAATAATTTATTAGAGAAAGCTTCCATAAATATAAAAGAATCAGTGATAACAGCAAAGGATGTTACTACATTAGTAGATTCTTTATATTCTTCTGGAGAGATTACAAAACTACAAACAGCTTCTTATATGTCTAAGAATAGCTATTATACTTATGATGATAAGCAATTTATAGGACCTATAGTTAAAGCCTTTGGGTTGGACTCCCTTACACCAGAAGCTAAATATCTTATGGAACAAAGACTAACAGCATTAAGAACGGGTAAGGAAGTTCCAAAAAAGAAAGACACTCCTTATATAACTCGTACAAATTATACTAAAGCACTAGATGAGTTAATGGATTCTTTTTCCAACAATACTTTTGATGCTGTATATACTATGCCATCAGGAATTAGTGTAGGAGAAAAAATAACTCTAGCTAATGGCAAATTAGAAACAGTTAAATCTAATTGTTGTTACATGACTGAAAGCTATTTCAAAAAATTCTATGGAGCTAGCTCAGAAGATCTCCGAGCTACATTAAACCTAGGTGAAGATGAGCCTTTGTACATTCAGATAGATAGAAACCCTGAAGCGCGACATGGTGTTCTTCATACATATCCAGTTAAGATTTTACCCAGCACCAGGCGCTTTCAGTACAATCCTGTACTATTAGCTACAGATGTATTCTATGCCTATCATTCCGGAGATTTTGATTCAGATAAAATATTCCTGTTGCCTCCCTCTAAGGAACTGCAATCTATTGGAGCAACACTAACGAAATACCAGAATGCTTCTTGGAATGCTTTAGACTCTGTCTTAGAAAAAGCCTTCCTTGCTACAGAGACAGGTTCAACAGAAAAATATTTCCTATCTATGGATCAAATAGACTCAATACAAAAGGCAGTAGAAGAAGTTAAAACTGGTAATATTACAGCAGATGAAGCAAATAAGCAATTAAATGAGACTTTTAATACATCTGGGGAAACTTATATTTTTGATATCATAGACCTAAATCAAAAACATTTTGTTTACTCTGATTGGTTAAAGGATAGTGCAACTCAAGAAATAATACGACAAGTCAGCTTAGATTCACGTCTTGCCTACCAAGCATTATCACAGAAAGATACCTTAACTGGTTATGCAGATAAACTTAAACGCCTTCTTCCTGGTAAAACATATACTGCGGATAATATCTCTGAGTTTCTATTGTACTCTTCTATTGCTATCACAAAAGAAACAAGAGCTAAATTAGTTAAAGTATTGCAGTCTTCAAAAGGTACTGAATTACTTAATACTATGAACAGCAGTCTAGAAGAGCTTGTAAAGAATATTTCTAATCCTGCGTATACTGCCTTGCTCGATGACTTTAAGATAACCAGTCTGAATAATCTTACTACGAGCAGCAGTCTAGAAGAGCTTGTAAAGAATATTTCTAATCCTGCGTATACTGCCTTGCTCGATGACTTTAAGATAACCAGTCTGGATAATCTTACTACTCCCTCCAACGATTTAAAAGAAAAAGAATCCCGCGCCAAGAATGTTGTTGATACTTATGTTAGACTTATTCAAGACATAGAGAGTGAGTATAGAGCTGAGGATAGCAGCAATTATAATAGCTTACTCACAGATTCTTTAATGCAAAAAGCTAAGGCTAAAGTTATTCAAGAAATAAATGTTCTTAAGGATTTTTATGAAAGCCGAGCTGCTGCGGAAAGAACTGAAGATCCAGAGGATATACGAAACTACACCACTGAAACGCTACAGTCCAAGTCCTATGAAGATTTATTAAAGCTTAAATGTAAAGCAATGAGCGACATAGCGACAACTAAGAGTTCTGTGTATGCAGGTTCCCCTTATCGCAAAGATGCTGGTAAGTTATTCTTAATAGCGGCACAGGATAACGCTGAAAAATATGGCAGCTATATTACAACACGAGAAGGTGTAAGAGACTTAAACACTTCTCGTCCTCAAACAATAGTACTTTGTGATGAACTGGCAACTGATACTGCCCATCAATTAGAAACCTTTGATGCTTCTTATCTTAAAAGGTATTCACGCAAGTTCACTACTAAAGAACTAACTGCAATAACTAAACTAATTACTCCAGGATCTAATAAAGTGTCTGAAGATATCGTTGTAAAAGATGATATCATAGCACAATCAGGAGATACTTTAATAGGAACATTCCTAGAAGACAAGCCCATAAAATTGGAAGACTTAGCAAATCTTACAGGCGCAGATAAGCACAAAGAAATCACGTTCGCTTTTATAAGATCTTCTGATGGCAAACTAGATCAAGTTAAAATAGGTGTGCCCGGCGGATCTTCTATGAAGTTAACCGTAGCTTTTAAAGGAGCTACTACTGGGTATCGTAATACAGATAAGTTTATAGCTGAATATAATAATACCCACGCAGATAAAGTTTCTTTTGCGTGTAATTCCTCTGCCCTGAAAAAGGCTGACACCTATGATGCTTATCAGCATATTACACCTAAGTACTTTGACTCTAACTTTAAAGAATTGGATTCCCCTGATAAGAGTAAGCCTGCAGGAACGGTATACACAGTATTAGAAACACCTATAATGTTAGCGGAATCTTCACAATTCTATAATCAATCCCTACAGAATAGACAGTTTAGTAGCATATTCTTAGTGGACGAAATACAATCAGCAGATGCTTTCTATAAGCTAGGAAATCTATATGTATATAAAAACGCAGAGGGTAAGTATGTCTTTGATGAAAGTATTAGAAACAACTTTGAAATCATAAAACAAAACTATCGCTCTCCTGAGCTCTCTTATTCAAATGGATACCAGATGTGGGGCATTCTTAGATATATAACTATTGCAAGATTGGCTGGAGATTCAGAAATACAAATCTCTGCGGATATTTCTAGTATGCTGCAAACTCAAGGACTGAGTTCTGTACTCGAAAATATTATAAATAATAAGTGGTTGCAGGTACCAAAAGAAAAACAACAGAGCCTGATTGAAACTAAAGATCCTTTAATGCTCTATTTATTTGGAACTCTAAAAAATAAAGTTCAGAACAATGAAACAACTAGCATATTGAGTGATACTACAGATACACCTTTAACTGTCAAATTATTTGGAACTCTAAAAAATAAAGTTCAGAACAATGAAACAACTAGCATATTGA
>ERZ795053.5156-NODE-5156-length-13674-cov-4.013143_pt1 | contig 13674 bp, 15 predicted proteins | sample MGYA00375137_ERZ795053 | MGnify/ENA primary metagenome ERZ795053 (study PRJEB30182, sample SAMN05720284) | activated sludge metagenome | isolation source: Anaerobic digester | place: Hong Kong | collected 2014-12-17 ... | reverse complement strand
GACCGATGCCAGCGCCGCGGCCATTTACGGCCTCTACACTGCGGCGGTCTACGTCGTCGCACTGCCCGGCGGTTGGATCTCGGATCGCCTGCTCGGCGCGCAGAAATCGGTGTGGATTGGCGGTATCGTCATCATGCTCGGGCATTTCACGCTGGCGATCCCCTCCATTTATGCCTTCTTTGTCGGGCTGCTGCTGGTCACGCTGGGCACCGGATTGCTGAAGCCCAATATCAGTGCGGTTGTCGGCGAACTCTATCCGCCCGGCGACGCAAGGCGTGACGCCGGCTTTACGCTTTTCTACATGGGCATCAATCTCGGCGCTGCGATCGGGCCACTGATCTGCAGCACGCTGGGCGAAAGCGCGCTTTTCGGCTGGCACTGGGGATTTGCTGCTGCCGGGATCGGCATGTTTTTCGGGCTCGTCTATTTTCATTTCAGCCAGCCACTGCTCGGCGAGGCAGGCAGATACCCGTCGCTGCGCACCGAGAACCCGGCAGACCGACCGGCCCTGCGCAGCGCCTGGCGGCGCGTGGGGATTGGTCTCGCCATAGTGCTGGGCTTGGCCGGGCTGCTGCTGGCGGGCGTGGTTGAAGTCGATGCCGTCACGCTGGCTGGCCGTGCCACCGTCGGTATCGTCCTGTTTGGCGCACTCTACCTGGCCTATCTGTTGCGATTCGGCAGCCTTGACCAGGGCGAGCGCAACCGGGTGATCGCGATATTCATGCTCAGCATGGCAGCGGCCATGTTCTGGGCCGGTTTCGAGCAGGCCGGATCGACCCTCAATCTGTTTGCAGAGCGCTTTACCGAGCGGAACTTCGGCGGTTTTGAAATTCCCACCGGCTGGTTTCAGACCCTGAACCCGGTTTTCATCATCACCCTGGCGCCGGTCTTCGCGACGCTCTGGATCCGGCTCGCAGCGCGTGGGCTTGAACCGCGAACACCGGTGAAATTTGCCTGCGGCCTGCTGATACTGGGTGCGGGCTTTGGCGTGATGATTGTGGCAGCCGGCCTGGTCGGCAACGGCGCAAAGGTGTTGCCCACCTGGCTGATGATGACCTATCTGCTGCACACCATCGCTGAACTGACCCTGAGTCCCGTCGGACTCAGCATCACGACCAAACTCGCGCCTCGTCGCTATGTCGGGCAGATGATGGGCGTCTGGTTCCTGACCTCGGCGATCGGCAACCTGATTGCCGGCCTTGCTGCAGGACGCTTCAGCACCGATGCCATCGATGCGATGCCGGCACTCTATACGCAGATCGTGCTCATGACCGGCGGTAGCGGTATCCTGCTGCTTCTGCTGTTGCGACCACTGCGCAGACTCATGGGCGAGGTCAGATAGCCGACCGTTCAGGCTGCGCGGATAATGGCGGCCCTGCACATCGATCAGGGAGAGAAGCCCGATGCCCGCTTACATCGTCTCAGTGGTGGAAGTGACCAATCCAGGTCCCAACTTCAGGAAGTACACCGAAGAATCTGCGCGACTCGCGCACTCGCATGGCGGCAAGTATCTGATCAGGGGCAAGTCGCCCAGCGTCGTTTCGGGCACCCTGCTCGAGAAGAAGGCGCTCATCATCCTGGAGTTTCCGGGCATGGAGAATCTCCGTGCGTTCTACGACAGCGATGAGTACCAGAAGGACTGCAAGCCGCTACGTGAGGGTACCGGCATCTACGACATCGCCTTTTTCGAGTCGCCGGCACCGGCCAAGGCCTGAGGCCGGTCCGTGGCGCTGTTCATGCAGCGGCGTCATTCCTCGCCGACAATCATGAAGCTCGCATCGGCCTCGGCGACGACGCTCAGGTCGCTCGCCTTCAGTGCCCGACCCTGCATGAAGGCAACCTTGCCTTTGCGTCGTATCAGCCGGCCTTCCAGCAGCACCGTCGTGCCGGTTTTCAGCGGCTGACGGTAGCGAACCTCGCATCGTGCCGTATGTGCCCGCGAGCCCTTGAGAAACAGCCAGTTCGCCATCACGTCGTCCAGCGCGCTGTAGAGAATGCCGCCGTGGGTCATCGTGTCATAGCCGACATGATCCGGTCCCGGCGTGAATTCGGCACGGCAGGTGTCCGTGTCATCGATACGGAACAGCAGCTGCAGGCCTCGTGGATTGCCCGGACCACAGACGAAACAGCGGTTGGCATCGGAACGTATGCGTTGTTCGTTCAAGTCCTGCACCTCTTTCAGGCAGCACGACAAACCTGACTTGTCACTCGCCCCGCCAGGCTCTTATGCTAGCCCGCACCGTGCCCGAAAGCACTTGTGCAACCCCGAACCGCCCGCGGGAGCATGCCGTGACCTACGACCAGAACAATATTTTCGCAAGAATATTGCGCGGCGAGCTGCCGGCACAGAAGTTCTTCGAGGATGAGCGGACCGTCGCAATACTCGATGCGATGCCACAATCGGAGGGCCATTCGCTCGTCCTCCCGAAATGTGCGGCGCAGAACATTTTCGAACTCGATGCGGAGTTTGCCGGCGCTGTGATTCGCACCGGACAGAAAATCGCGCGTGCGGTACGGGATGTCTTCCAGGCAGACGGCATCACACTGATGCAGTTCAACGGTGCTGAAGCCGGGCAAACGGTATTTCACTTCCACCTGCATGTGATTCCGCGCTACGTGGGCCGCCCCCTGCGCAGTCACGGGCGGAGCTTTGCTGATCCGGAGGTGCTTGCCGAACAGGCGGCCCGGCTCCGCGCGGCTCTCGAGAACCGATAGCTGCACCATCCATCATCGGGCGCGAGGCGTGCTTCAGAATGCTCGGGCAGCTGCGAAACCGGCAGTGGCCGCTGCAACGCCCACGGTCACCTGCAGAAACACATTGATCAGCGCAGTCATCGCCTGCCCGGAGCGCAACAGCACCAGTGTCTCCAGGGAAAAGGCGGAAAATGTCGTATAACCGCCCAGCAGGCCGACCACGGGCAGCAGCCGCGCACCGGATCCGAACAGTTCCCGATACTCGACCAGACCCGCAAACAGCCCGATCAGCAGCGAGCCGGTGGCATTCACTGCAAAGGTACCGATCGGCAGCATGACGGCGGGGAACAGATGCTGGACCCTGTCGCTCACCAGGTAGCGCAGTGCGGAACCAAAGGCGCCACCGGAAGCAACCAGCAGCAGATCACGAAAATTCATCGCTATTTCACCCACTGGTGCGGATTCAGCGGCTGGCCGTTGCGCCGCACCTCAAAGTACAGCGCGGGCCGGGGTTGACCGCCCGTATCACCCACATGTGCGATCACCTCGCCGGCGGCAACCTGCTCGCCGACCTGATGTACCAGATCCTGATTGTGACCATAGAGACTAAGGTAGCCTCCGCCGTGATCGATCACCAGTAACTGGCCCAGGCCGGGCAACCAGTCCGCATACACGACCCGGCCGTTGCGCACGGCGATGACATCGCTGCCTGCAGGTGCCGAAATCAGCACGCCATCCCAGCGCATCTGACCGCCGGCGCGCGACTGGCCAAAATCAGCCAGCAGGCTGCCCTTCACCGGCCAGCGTCCCTTGCCGAGCGGTTTTCCTGGCACCACCGCGGGGCCTTTCTGGTTGCGGGCAATCTGACGCTCGATCTCGCGGAGCAGGTTCTCAAGCGTGCGGGCTTCGCTGCGTGCACGGCGGAGCTGCTGATTGCTGCTGCGGAGCTGCTGGTCAAGATCACTGATGACGGCAGCGCGCGTACTGCGTGCCTTTTCGAGTTCCGCCAGCTGCTGCCTGCGTTTGCCTTCGAGGCTGGCGAGTGCAGCCTGCTGCTGTTCGACCTCAACCCGGTCACGATTGAGCATCTCGAGACTGGCCTGCACCGAGGCCAGCAATTCACCGCGCTGACGGGCAAGGTAGCCGAGCCAGGTCAGATGCCGGCCGAGCGCACGCGCATCCTGCTGATTCAGTGTCACCCGGAGCATCTCATTGCCTTCGCTGATATGGGCGAGCCGCAGCTGGGCAGCCAGATTCTCCCGCTGACGATCAAGCTCTGCGCGGGTCTGTTCCATCTGACGGTTGAGCTCCGCAAGCTTCTTGCTGACCACCGCCAGCTCGCGCCGGGTGGCGGCCAGCTGCCCACGCAAGCGGCTGGCCTCATCTTCGGCTGCACGCAGCTGCTTATCCAGGTCCTTCCGTTTCGCCTGGTCACGACGGGTCTGTGTTTCAAGACTGCGGATCTGCTCACGGACCCGGGCCAGTTCATCCTCGGTCTTGCCGGGATCACGCGCAGCCGCAACCGGCTGCGCGACGAGCAGCAGAAGGCTGAGGCCCACACAGTGCAGCAACCGGCTCATGGGGCGGGAGTGTAGGGGATGGCGTGTGTGTTGACGACGGCCCCAATCCGGCCATGCTCCGCCGTCCACGTGGTTATAATGCGGCCCCGGCAAGGTCAGGCACTATGGACAGACTTCTTCAATTTATAGCCGCTAACCCGCTTCTGGTGGGGGCGACGCTGCTCATGGCCATTGCGGTAATAGCCACAGAAATACAGCTGCGCGCCCGCATCCTGCTGGAGATCTCGACAGCCGAGGCGGTGCGCATGATCAACCGGGGGGCGACGGTAGTCGATATTCGCGACAAGGCCCGCTTTGAAGCCGGACACGTCGTCGATGCAGTGCTGATGGCGCCGGCCGATCTGGCCAAAGGCGAAGAAGGGCGTATCAAGAAAAAGCGCGGGATTGTCGTCGTTTGCGAGAATGGCAGCCAGAGTTACCGCGCGGTAAAAGCGCTGCGTGCGGCGGGTTTCGACGGCGCATTCAGCCTCAAGGGTGGCATCGGCAGCTGGCAGCGTGACAACCAGCTGCTCGTCACCGGGCAGCGTTGATACGCCGGAGCAGGACGTGAAGGTCACCATCTACACGACGTCCGTCTGTCCCTACTGTGCAGCCGCCAAGACCTTGCTGAGCAACAGACAGGTGAATTTCACGGAAATTGATGTCAGCACACGGCCGGATCTGCGCGAGGAAATGATCAGGCGCAGTGGTCGGCGTACCGTGCCACAGATCTTCATAGGCGAGACACATGTGGGCGGTTACGATGACCTGGCAGCGCTGGACGGGGCAGGCAGGCTCAATGCCCTGCTGCAAGAGAACCGGGTTTGAGCGATCAGAGGAACGGGAATATGGCTGAGGGACCGGTTAACGGCAGTGGTTCAACTGTGGACATCGAGCGTACCTTCAGCTTGAGGAAGCTCTATATCAAGGACTTTTCCTTCGAGGCGCCAAATTCGCCGGCCTTTTTTTTCGAGCAGCACCAGCCGGAAATGAACCTGAACATACGCACAGCCCACAGCGACCTGGGCAACGGCAGCCTGGAAGTCGTACTGCATATGACCGCCCAGTCGGTCATCGGTGAGCGGACGGTATTCCTGATCGAGATTGCCCAGGCAGGGATGTTCCAGATCAGCGGATTCAACAAGGAAGAGACCCGTACAATCATCGGCGTACACTGCCCGAATGCGCTCTATCCCTATGCGCGTGAGGCCATCTCGTCCATGGTGCAACGGGGTGGCTACCCGCCGCTGGTGCTCCAGCCCATGGATTTCGCCGCGCTGTTTGCACAGGCAAGTCAGGATACGGCAGCCGCACAGGCCAGCCAGGGCTGACCGTGGCCTCATCCGGTGTGACTTCCGGCACTGATACCTCAGACATCGCCGTTTTCGGGGCCGGCTCCTGGGGCACGGCACTCGCTGTCCAGTTCGCACGGGCCGGCCATCAGGTCACCCTGTGGGGCCGCAATGCCGCAGAGCTGCGCAAGCTGGACGAGCAGCGCTGCAACGCGCGCTATCTGCCTGGCATCGCTTTTCCCGAAAAGCTGCACCCTGATCCCGATCTCCACGCGGTGATACGCAAACATCAGGATCTCCTGATCTGCGTGCCCAGCAATGGTTTTCGTGAAATTCTCCTGGCGATCCGCCCCCATCTGCAGCCGGGAGCCCGGATTGCCTGGGCGACAAAGGGCTTCGAACATGATTCGGGGCAATTGCCACATCAGGTCGTCAGGGAGGTACTGGGCGGTGCGATTCCCGTCGCTGTGCTGTCAGGGCCGACTTTCGCCAGCGAGGTCGGCGCAGGACTGCCCACCGCAATGACGATCGCAGCCAGCGCGCCGGGTTTTGCGGCAGAGCTCGCGGTCCGTCTGTCGGGTTTGAATTTCCGCGCCTACACCTCCGACGATATGGTCGGCGTCGAGGTCGGCGGTGCGGTCAAGAACGTGCTTGCCATTGCCGCCGGTATTTCTGACGGTCTGGGCTTCGGCGCGAATACGCGCATTGCGCTGATCACCCGCGGCCTGCTTGAAATGACCCGGCTCGGTGCGGCGCTCGGCGCACAACCAGCCACATTCATGGGTCTGTCTGGCATGGGCGATCTGGTGCTCAGCTGTACCGACGACCAGTCGCGTAACCGGCGTCTCGGGCTGATGGTCGCAGCCGGAAAGAGCCCTGCCGAGGCAGCCACCGCGATCGGCCAGGTGGTTGAGGGCCTGTTTGCTGCGGTATCGGTCAGGACCGTCGCCGCACGCCTGGGACTGGAAATGCCGATCTGTGAACAGGTCTATCAGGTACTGCACGAGCGACAACCGGCCAGGGATGCGGTGATGGCCCTGATGGCGCGCTCGCTGAAGCCCGAAACCGATATGGAACTGCGCAATCTCTTCAGCCGGAGCGCGAATACCCTGCCCCTCGACTGAGTGCGCCTCTCAGCCGGCACCGGCGAATTCCAGCTGCCGCCAGGCCTCATAAGCGACTATCGCCGCCGCATTCGACAGATTGAGGCTGCGACTTCCATTGCGCATCGGAATGCGCAGCTGCTGTTCGACCGGCAAGTCGCGGAGAACCCCGGCCGGCAGGCCGCGATGTTCCGGCCCGAACAGCAAGGCATCGCCCGCCCTGAACCGCGCCTCCGTGTAGAGCGTCCTGCCGCGAGTCGAGAGGGCAAACACGCGCGGCCGGCCCAAGGACTCCAGGCATTCAGGCAACCCGGCATGCTGCCGTACAGACGCCCATTCATGATAATCCAGTCCGGCCCGGCGAAGCCTTGCATCGGCGAGCGTAAAGCCCAGCCGCCCGACCAGATGCAGGCCGATTCCCGTGTTGGCACACAGGCGTATGATGTTGCCCGTATTCGGCGGGATCTCCGGCTCAAACAGAATCAAGTCAAGCATTCCTGTGCCCTCTCCAGACACTGAACAAGTTCATCCGCGCGCAGCACCCGATGCGCGACTCTCCAGCACCTTTTGCGGCCTGGCATTCGACTCGCCGATCGTGCTGCTCTCGGGCTGTGTCGGCTTTGGCGAAGAGTACACACGGGTGGCAGGCTTCTCTAACCGCGATGCCGGTGCGGTGGTACTGAAGGGCACGACTCTCCATGCCCGGCTCGGCAATGAACCACACCGGATTTTCGAGACGCCCATGGGCATGCTCAATGCCATCGGCCTGCAGAATCCGGGCGTCGATACCGTTGTAAACAGTATTTTGCCCACACTCGATTTCAGCGAGACCCGCTTTATCGCCAATGCCTGTGGTTCCACTCTTGAGGAATATATCGAGGTTTGCCGGCGCTTCGACGACTCACCAATTGACGCCATCGAGATCAACATCTCCTGTCCGAACATCAAGCAGGGTGGCGTGGCCTTCGGCAATTCACCGGATATGTCCGCGCGAGTGGTCGCGGCCTGCCGGGCGGTGACCAGCAAGCCGATCATCACCAAGCTGTCCCCCAACCAGACCGATATTCGCGAAAATGCACGGCGCTGCATCGAAGCCGGCACGGACGCGCTGGCCGTAATCAACACGCTGGTCGGTATGGCCATCGATGCGGAGAAGCGGCAACCGGTCATCGCGAACATACAGGCCGGACTTTCAGGCCCTGCGATAAAGCCCATTGCACTGCTTAAAGTACACCAGGTTTATCAGGAAGCCAGGCGGCACCGGGTACCGATCATCGGCCAGGGCGGGATCGCGAGCGCTACCGACGCGCTTGAATTCCTGATTGCCGGCGCCAGCGCTGTCGGCATCGGCACGGCGCTGTTTTACAACCCGCTGATCTGCCGCGAGATCAATGCCGGCATCGTTGATTATCTTGAGCGACACGGGATCGCCGAAGTGGCCGACCTGGTCGGCAGCCTGCAGACCGGCTGCTAGCCGTCGATCTTCCGCTCGCGAATTTTCCGCGTCAGGGTATTCCTGCCCCAGCCGAGCAACCGCGCAGCTTCCTGGCGATGACCCTGTGCATGGGCCAGCGCTGCGCGGATCAGGGTTCGTTCGAATTCCGGAAGCGCCGTGCTCAGCAAGGGCTCGGCATCAGCATCCTGCAGGGTTGATTCGGCCCACTGGCCGAGACGCTGGGACCAATCTGTGAACCCGCCGCGGAGACTGGCCTTCCCGCCGAACTCTGGCGGAATATCCTCGACACGTATCTCGGCACCGGGCGCCGTAACCATCATGCGCCGGCAGGCATTTACCAGCTGACGGACATTTCCTGGCCAGTCGAAGGCGCAGAGGCAAGCGACCGCATCCGGAGCAATCCGCTTTGTTTCGACACTCAACTCCCGCGCTGCTTCACGCAGATAGTAGTCAAGCAGCAGCGGCACGTCTTCGCGCCGCTCACGCAGCGGCGGCGTGATGATGCGGATCACATTGAGACGATGGAGCAAGTCCTCGCGAAAGCGACCGGTCTCGACAGCCGCCTCCAGATCCTGGTTGGTTGCGGCGATCACCCGGACATCGGCGCGGATCGGTGTCTGGCCGCCAACGCGATAGAACTCGCCTTCTGCCAGCACGCGCAGCAGCCGTGTCTGCAGTGCCGCAGACATGTCACCGATCTCGTCGAGGAACAGCGTTCCCCCGTCGGCCTGCTCGAATCGTCCGGTCCGGCGGCTGTCGGCGCCGGTGAACGCACCACGCTCATGGCCGAATAATTCAGTCTCGAGGAGTTCCGATGCGATTGCGGTTGTATTCAGTGCGATAAAGGGTTGCTGGGCGCGAGGACTGTGCTCATGCAATGCACGGGCAACCAGCTCCTTGCCGGTGCCCGATTCACCGGTAATCAGCACCGTCATGCTCGAACGCGACAGGCGGCCAATCGTGCGGAATACCTCCTGCATGGCTGGTGCACGGCCAATAATGGCGGACATGGGGCGCTCAGACTCGACGTGACCACCCGTCGTCTGCATTCCAACCCGCGCTGCACGCCGCACCAGTGCGATCGCGTCATCTACATCGAAGGGCTTGGGCAGATATTCAAAAGCCCCGCCCTGATAGGCGGCAACGGCACTGTCGAGATCAGCGTGCGCGGTAATCACGATGACGGGGAAGCTGTAGCCCTCGCGGCTGAGGCGGCGCATGGCCTGAAGGCCATCGGTACCCGGCATGCGGACATCCGAAATCAGCACGTCCGGTCTGGCCTCGCGCAGCGCGTCGAAGAAAGCATCAGCAGAGTCGAAAACCCGCGTATTGATACCTTCGTTGGTCAGGGCGCGATCCAGAACCCAACGCACGGAGGCATCGTCGTCGACCACCCAGACCGAAATATCCTTGCCGGTCATGTCTTGTGTGTCACTTCACTGTGGATCGGCAGCCTGACCATGAATACGGTCTTGCCCGGGCGTGACTGGAACTCGATCAGGCCACCATGACGACTGACCAGGTCCTGGGAAATCGGCAAGCCGAGCCCCGTGCCATCGGGACGGCCGGTGACCAGCGGATAGAAAATGGAATCGGCAATCTCGGCCGGTATGCCCGGCCCGTCATCCTCGATCTCGATGCTTGCCACCAGCTTGTGCCGGATCTGGCCGATGGCAAAGTTGCCGAGCACTCGCGTACGAAACACGATGTGACCATCAGGCCCTGCTGCCTGCATGGCGTTGCGTGCGACGTTGAGCAGGGACTGGATCAACTGGTCTGGATCAGCAGAGAGCGGCGGCAGACTCGGATCGTAGTCGCGTACCAGTCGCACCGCATCGCGTTGTTCGCTGGCGATGAGGACGATCACGCGCTCGAGGATCTCATGGAGGTTCAGCAGCTGGCGCTGCGGGCTGCGTATCGGACCAAGCAGGCTGTCAGTCAGTGAAGTGAGCCGGTCTGCTTCGCCGATGATGATCCGGGTGTATTCACGAAGCTCAGGCGTGGGTAACTCACGCTCCAGAAGCTGGGCGGCACCACGCAGACCACCCAGCGGATTGCGGATCTCGTGTGCGAGCTGGCGGATCATTCGGCGACTGGCGTCATGCTGGCTGATCAACGCGTGCTCCCGGTCAATCTGTCGCCACTGGGTCGCATCGAACAGTTCGATGATCAGCTTGCCATCGCCAGTGCGGCAAGGGCTGACCCGCACAGCCAGGTCATTGGCCGCGGGACCCTGTCGGAACGTCGCGACACTCAGCAGCTGACCGAAGCTGCGGCCTTCAGCCCCTGCTCGCTGAATCAGTTCATGGAGGTCGCGTAGCTGCGGAACCAGTGCCTGAAGCGGGCGCCCGAGCCCGTGACGCGCACTGAGGCCAAGCAGATCTTCGGCGCCAGGATTGAGGTAGTTCACGGTGCCGTCGGCATTTATGCCGACGACAGCTGTCGTAATGCTGCCCAGGATGTCAGCAGGCGGTGGTGCCGAATCCAGAGCCGGGTCGACCGGGAAACGACTGCCTACGGATTGACCACCGGGTTCGTTCCCAGCGCAGACTGCTGAACGTAGAAGGTCACCGGAGCGCTCTGCATCAGCGTTGCACCCGACTCGTCCTGGATCGTTCCCTGCAGTGTGTGCTGACCCCGGTACACGTCCGAGAGTCGGGTCCGCGTGCTCCCGGGCTCCAGCTCCGCTACTGGTCGGCCGTCCAGGAGCAGCTGTACCCTGTGTCCCGCCTGCAAGGGTGGTTGCAGAGCTACAGCGACGTCCAGCTGGCCCGCGATGTTCCACAGTGTCTCGTCCTGTCCTGGTACCTGGATAGTCAGTGAATCGTATGCAGTCGCGACCGGTTGGTTCGGGGCTGCCGGCGGCGTACGTCTTGGTGATGTACCGCCTGCAACTGGTGTGGAACCCGGTGGGGTGACATCAATGGCAACCCGATCAGCGCCCGGACTCGGGCGGTCCGAATAATGGACCTGGCCCTCATCGTCTACCCATCGATATACCTCTACTCCAGCTGATGCAGCAGCGGAGAGTGCGAGGCACAGGATCATGACTAAAGCCTGCATGCGCCAAGCATAACTCCAAGCCAGCTGAACCGACCAGCATCCGGTCCTGAAACCGGATGCTGGTCAGAGGCATATTGTCAAAGGCTGTAGTACAGCTGGAACTCAAGCGGGTGCACCGCCATGCGAACACGCATCATGTCTGCATACTTCAGGTTGATGTATGCATCGATGAGGTCGTCGCTGAATACGTTGCCCGCCTTCAGGAAGTCGCGATCCTTGTCGAGCGCCTCAAGCGCCTGCTCGAGAGAGAAGCAGACCTTCGGGATCTTCTTGTCTTCCTCGGGCTCAAGATCGTAGAGATCCTTGTCCATCGCATCGCCAGGATGAATCTTGTTCTGGATGCCATCGAGACCGGCCATCAGCATCGCGGTAAATGCGAAATACGGATTGGCGGTACTGTCCGGGAAGCGCACCTCGATACGCCGGCCCTTCGGGTTGGCAATAAAGGGAATGCGAATTGACGCGGAGCGGTTACGTGCCGAGTACGCGAGCATGACCGGCGCTTCGAAGCCCGGTACCAGGCGCTTGTAGCTGTTGGTACTCGGATTGGTCAGCGCATTGATGGCACGCGCATGCTTGAGAATGCCGCCGATGTAATACAGCGCGGTCTGCGACAGGCCACCATAGGCATCACCCGTGAACAGGTTCTTGCCACCTTTGGCCAGCGACTGATGCACATGCATGCCACTGCCGTTGTCGCCGACGAGCGGCTTCGGCATGAAGGTCGCGGTCTTGCCGAAAGCGTGCGCCACATTCTGAACGACATACTTCAGCATCTGGACCTGGTCGCCTTTCTGCACCAGGCTGCCGAACTTGACACCTATTTCACCCTGGCCGGCGGTCGCGACCTCGTGATGGTGCACCTCGACTTCAATGCCCATCTCCTCGAGCACCAGGCACATCTCGGAACGGATATCCTGCTGTGAATCGACCGGTGGCACGGGGAAGTAGCCGCCCTTGATACCAGGACGATGACCCGTGTTGCCGCCTTCATACTCCTTGCGCGAGTTCCACGCGCCTTCCGTCGAGTCGATGTAGTGATAGGCGCTGTTGGTGTCGGCGCCGTAACGCACATCGTCGAAGATGAAAAATTCGTTTTCCGGGCCGAAAAAGGCCGTGTCTGCAATACCGGTGGATTTCAGGTATTCCTCGGCACGCCGTGCGGTCATGCGCGGGCAACGCGTATAACCCTGCATGGTGGAAGGTTCATAGACATCGCAGCGCAGGTAGATCGTGGGGTGTTCGGTGAATGGATCGACTACTGCCGACGAAGGGTCAGGCATCAGCACCATGTCGGATTCCTGGATGCCCTTCCAGCCGGCAATCGAGGAACCGTCAAACATCTTGCCGTCTTCAAAAAAGCTGGCATCGACAGTCTTGGCGGGGATGGACAGATGCTGCTCTTTGCCGTGAGTATCGGTGAAGCGCAGGTCTACAAATTTGGCCTCTTTCTCTTTGATGAGGCTTAGAGCTTCGGCGGGGGTCATGACGGCTCCTTGGTTTTTCGGATAAGCATGTATTTCCTGATGCGGGGCGCCAGCTGAAACCGCCCAAGCTGTTTTTGTGTACCGGGGCAAGTTGCTTCTGAAGCGCCCTATCCTAATGCACGACCTATGCCAAGCGCGAGCCTTAGATAAGACATTGATTTATATAGTATTGAAAATTTCTCATCGCTCAGAACGCACCATAAGCGGGCGCCAAACTATCGGTGCGCTACATATTGGTGCGCACTGGTCTCCGAGACAGCCCCTTCTACCCGCTTTGTGGCTATGCATCCAATCGAAGCTATACTTCGGCGCCCATTTGCGCATGGATCCCTCGCTTGACTCAGGCTAGCCCTCCCCGGACATTCCAGGACCTTATCCTGTCCCTGCAGCGCTACTGGGCCGATCACGGCTGCGTGGTATTGCAGCCCTACGATATGCCGATGGGCGCGGGGACTTTTCATTCGGCGACTTTTCTTCGGTCGATCGGCCCGGAACCCTGGAGCGCGGCCTATGTGCAACCCAGCCGACGGCCTGCCGATGGCCGCTACGGCGATAACCCCAACCGCTTGCAGCACTACTACCAGTTCCAGGTCGTACTCAAGCCTTCGCCGATCGATATACAGGAGCTCTATCTGAACTCGCTGCGTGCACTGGGCATCGACCCGCTGACGCACGATATCCGTTTCGTCGAAGACAACTGGGAATCGCCGACCCTCGGGGCCTGGGGTCTGGGCTGGGAGGTCTGGCTGAACGGCATGGAAGTCACCCAGTTCACCTATTTCCAGCAGGTTGGCGGCCTCGATTGCCGACCGGTAACCGGAGAGATCACCTACGGACTGGAACGGATCGCCATGTACCTGCAGGGCGTCAGCAGCGTATATGACCTGGTCTGGACTGATGGCCCTTTTGGCCGCGTCACCTATGGCGACGTCTTCCATCAGAATGAAGTGGAAATGTCGCGCTACAACTTTGAAGCCGCCGATACGGACGTGCTGACGCCACGTTTCGATGCCGCCGAGC
>ERZ795053.5154-NODE-5154-length-13677-cov-5.456100_pt1 | contig 13677 bp, 10 predicted proteins | sample MGYA00375137_ERZ795053 | MGnify/ENA primary metagenome ERZ795053 (study PRJEB30182, sample SAMN05720284) | activated sludge metagenome | isolation source: Anaerobic digester | place: Hong Kong | collected 2014-12-17 ... | reverse complement strand
GTCACCGTTAAGTCTCGGTCTCGTGTCTCGTTGTAGTACTAAGCCGGCGTTGTAGTATTAAGCCGGCAATGAAATACTATTCAATGAGTAGATCTCTAATGAGTAGATCGTTAGCAGCCGCACTGTACTTTCCTCGTTGTACTTTCCTCGTTATTGGCAACCTCAAGACGCGCAATATCAGACGCGCAATATCAAACGAACCGCTTCATTCCAGTTTTTTGATTGAAACCTTGACCAGTGCTGTGATGAATCATCGCGCCGGGGGATTGCAGTTGCGACGTGTCCTGGTCTATGGAGAAGATACAATTGCAGACACAATTTGCAAACACAATTTGTCGTTGGGTGGCCGACATTAGAACCCAAAACAGAAATGCTTATCATTTGAAAGTATGAGTTGAGCGCTAAAAGCAGTACACCATGACTTCTGACAACTCACCCATTTCCCAGATGAGCCAAGAGAAAATAATGCGCCGCTGCCACCTCTGTACGGCCGTTCCAAGGAAACAAATCCCTCCGTAGGGGCGTGCCCTTGCGGTCGCCCCTGGGGCACCGGCAAGCGGATGCCCCTACATGGGGGATTCAAAATCTTGGAGCAGCCTAAAAGGCCGATCATTCTACCCAAAGGCGCATTGCAGCGCATTGCAGTGCATTGCACGTACACAACTATACCCGTATCTATACCCGGCTTGGGAAAGACGATAGAGAACACCTTTCGTTGGTCATGTAACAATGGAATTCAGCAAGATATGGTTCTACTGGATCTTATGCACTAGCATCAAAGGTTCCGCAACTTTCCCCGAAACACCCATACAAGTACGCAACCGGCAGGCAGGGAAATGGTAGATAGGGAATGGTAGATAAGGAAATGGTAAATAAGGAAACGACAAATAGGGAAACAAATCTATGAAGAGTTGGCATCACCTTCGCAGAGGCTTTTTCGCCCGGATCAAGCATTTCTGGCCTGGCATATGGATATTGCTACTGGGCACAGCACTCAGCAGTTGCACCGCGACTCCACCCCTCTTCGATGCACAAGGACCCGCTGCTGCTCACATTACTAACCTGTGGTGGCTCTTATTTTGGATGGCAACCGCGGTTTTTCTCGTGGTGCTGGGATTTCTGTTGATGGCCTTTGTCCGCCGCCCCCCGCACGAAAGACGCAATCACACGCGCCAACATGATACAGCAAGAGTGTATGCCGAAGAGGCAACGGTGACGCGCCGGGGAACGCGCATTGTCGTGCTGGGTGGTATTGTAATACCGCTCATCATTCTTTTCGTTGTCTTCGGCGCCACCATTTGGACGCTGCGGGCGTTGACCACCCCGGCCATTGAAGAGGAATTGACAATCCACGTCGTGGGTCAGCGCTGGTGGTGGGAAGTGCAATACCCAATGCAGCAATTCGCCACGGCCAATGAAATTCATATTCCCGCCGGTGAGCCAGTGCGTCTCGTGTTGAGTTCTGCCAATGTGATCCACAGCTTTTGGGTTCCTGCGCTACAGGGCAAGATGGATCTGGTGCCCGGCAAGGTGAATTCCCTTTGGCTACAAGCGGATGAGCCAGGGGTCTATCGTGGCGAGTGCGCTGAATTTTGTGGTGTCCAACATGCCAAGATGAACTTTCTTGTCATTGCGCAGCCGCGTGCGGAGTACGAACGCTGGCTGGAACAACAACAGCAACCGGCTGCCCAGCCCACCGCGGAATTAGCCCAGTTGGGCCAACAAGTCTTTTTTGAAGCCGGCTGCATGGAATGCCACACGATCAAAGGCACCGATGCCACCGGCAAATTGGGCCCCGATCTCACCCATGTGGCCAGCCGCCGTACCCTTGGCTCCGCAGTGCTAACCAACAATCTCGGCAATCTGGGGGGGTGGATCTCCAATCCGCAACACAGTAAACCCGGCAGCTTAATGCCACCGTCGACGGTGACCGGTGTTGAGTTGCAGGCGCTGCTCGCCTACCTCTCTACGCTACAGTGACCACAGACTTCAAGATTCGCTCACATGGGCGGCAAACTGAAATTGCACAATTCCCCGAGAGGGAAAGCGCAATTTCCGCCGCACACCTAGATGAGCCCCAATATCCATCCGAACATTATCCATCCGAACATTCCCTGCTTCCGCTGGGCCACAACCGAAGGTTCGAATCGATTTGAGACGAAAACAGGTCCACCAAATATCAACGAACGCAACGCACTCACGATGGAGTACTGCATGAGCACCAATGGATCGCCAGTGAACGAAACCACAATGCCACGTCGCACGTTGGTGCGCGGTGAGGAGACCGTGATCGCGCCCACCGAACCGCTCCACGATCGCCTTTCACGCCTGTGGGATGATCCCCCAGGTTTCACCGGCTGGTTTCGCGCACTCCAAAATGATGCCTTGGGTGGGCGCATCATGGGGACCGCCTTTACCTTCTTTCTCATCGGCGGCATTATGGCACTATTGATGCGGATGCAACTCTTCCGTGCCGAAAACACCTTTCTGGGTCCCGATACGTACAACGAACTCTTTACCATGCATGGCTCCACAATGATGTATCTCTTCGTTGTGCCCATGCTTGAAGGGTTCGCGATTTTTCTGCTGCCCTTTATGTTGGGCAACCGTGAAATGCCTTTTCCGCGGCTGGGGCAGTTCAGCTATTTCACTTTTCTGCTCGGCGGGATTCTCTTCTACACCAGCTACCTCTTCAACGCGGTTCCCGATGCCGGCTGGTTTGCCTACGTTCCCCTGAGCGGGCCAACCTACTCCCCTGGGTTGCCGCTCGATTTTTGGTTATTGGGGCTGGGGGTCGCTGAGGTGGCGGCGATTGCGGCGGGCGTGGAGATTATCATTGCCATCGTCCGCATGCGTGCACCGGGTATGACGCTAGGTAAGATGCCGGTGATGGCCTGGGCCTACCTGATTACCGCCGTGGCTATTCTCTTTGCCTTTACCACCCTGTTGATCGCCAGCCTCCTGCTGGAGTTGGACCGCAAGATCGGCACCCAATTTTTCAATCCCGATGTTGGGGGTAGCGCGCTCCTCTGGCAACATCTCTTCTGGATCTTTGGCCACCCGGAAGTCTACATTCAATTCATTCCGGCCACCGGCTTCATCTCGGCGATTGTGCCGGTCTTTGTGCGCCGGCCGCTCATTGGCTACAAATACATTGTCATTGCGCTGGTCACGACCGGGGTCATGAGCTTTGCCCTGTGGGTGCACCACATGTTCACCACCGGCCTGCCCCAGGTTGCCATGTCCTTCTTTGCCGTCGCCAGCATCTTTATTGCCATCCCCGCCGGCATCCAGATCTTTGCCTGGATCGCCACCATTTGGTACGGACGCCCCGTTTGGCGCACTCCCATGCTCTTTGTCATGGGCTTTATTATCACCTTTGTGATCGGTGGTCTATCCGGCGTGATGGTCGGAGTCGTGCCCTTTGATTGGCAAGTCCACGATTCGTATTTTGTGGTCGCTCACTTCCATTATGTCCTCATCGGCGGCGTCACCTTTCCAATTTTCGCCGCTCTTTACTACTACATGCCCCTCTTCACGTCTCGCATGCTCAATGAACGGTTGGGGCGCTGGCACTTCTGGCTCTTTTTTATCGGTTTTCACGTGGCCTTTTTCCCGATGCACATCAGCGGCTTTTTGGGCATGCCGCGCCGCGTCTACACCTATGAAGCCGGCTTGGGTTTAGATATTTACAACATGATCTCCACCGTCGGCGCCTTTATCATTGCGCTGGGCGTGCTGATCTTTCTCATCAACTTTTTCTACAGCATCCGTCGTGGCAAAGCGGCCATAGCGAATCCGTGGGGCGCCGACTCATTGGAGTGGGGCACAGCGTTACCGGCACCGAACTACGGCTATGCCGAGTTACCGATCGTTCACACCCGCCATCCCCTCTGGGAGCAGGAGACGCTCCACCGAGGCGATGCGCCACTCAAAGCAATGGTGGAAGAACTGGCCCAGTGGCCACTCCATTGGCGCGCCGCCATCACTACGACAGCCCTGGAAGCCAAACCGACTGAGATCTTCCGCGTCTCCGGCCCCTCGATCTGGCCCGTTGTCACGGCTGTGGGGGTGATCACCATGTTTGCCGCTGAGATTTTTACCCTGCGCATTCTGGTGTTGGGGGGACTCATCACAATGCTCATTGGGTTGTTGGGCTGGCACTGGCCCGACACCGTTGAAACGACCGAGCGCGAGTTGGCGTTTGAGCGTCGCCATAACATTGCTGTCTACCCCAATGGCAGTCCAATGATTAACCGCTGGTCGATGTGGCTCATGATCCTGCTGTTGGCGATCAGTACGGCCCTCTTTCTCTTCAGCTACTTCTATATTCGGCTGCAACATGCAGGCTGGCCTTACGGCAATCTGCCACTGCCCAATCTGCTTTGGCCCCTGATCACGACGCTGGGTGTATTGGGAGCAGCCGGTGGTATGGCCTGGGCCAACCGCCGCATTGGAGCTGAGGACCAGACGGGGCTGCGGCTGGGCTTGTTGGCCGCCTTTCTCGCCGGGGCCGTTGCCGTGGGTGCCATTGTTTATGACCTACTTCAGCTCCCCTTTGACCATACAAGCAACGCCTACGGGTCACTCTACTACACCTTGACCATCTTCGCGGCGGTGATCTTACTGGGCGGGTTGGCGCAGAATCTCTTTACACAGATCTGGGCTTGGGCCGGTCGCTACAGTGCGCGTGAGCATATCGCCGTCGACATCGGGGCGCTCTACTGGTACGCCGCGATTGCCTTTTGGATAGCACTCGGTGGCACGGTCTATTTGTCGCCCTATGTTGTATGAAAAGATGGGCATGCAGAAGAGCCAGGGAACGCAGGGAGACGGAAGACGAACGCCTGACAGGGCAGTCGTTTAAGAGACGCGAGAAGAGACGAGGACTGAATGACAGAGATGATAGTGCGGCAAAATCAGCAAATATCCAATCGTTCGCTTTGGATCGGGCTCTTTAGCGGGCCGGTGATCTATAGTCTCTACTTTGTCACCGGCTATCTCTTTGCCGAAGCGACCTGCACTGCCGACCTGTTGCACTTCCGCATTTTGGGGCTCGAAGCGGTCTCGTTCTGGCTCATAGTGTTGACCTTGGGTGCGGCCGTGGTGACCGGCTCCTGCATGGTCATGGCATTGGGCAATTGGCGACGAACCCAACGGGATGAAGAGTCGCGCCACCCCGAACGGAGCTATCCGCCCTTTATGGCCTTTGTTGGCGCCTGGCTGAATGGGCTCTTCACCCTCTTCATTTTGTTGACAGGGGTGCCGTCGTTCTTTCTCGTCATCTGTGACTGGATTTGAGTATGAAGCGGATCTGTTCTCTCTGGCTTGTGGTGCTCTTTCTCGTGGCGGGCTGCCGCCCATCGTCGGCGCCGGTCCCGGGTATGCAACCGGCTACGTTGCCCTTCGACTACCCTGTGTCCCTCGACACAATTTATTGGGCGACGCCGGTCTATGGGGCGACAGCCTTTGTTGCGCCTGATCCCCCAGTAGGCGCAACAGGCAGCCCCGCGCCAACGCTCACGGCAGAGGCATTGATCCAGCGAGGGGCCAAGCTCTACACCGGCAACTGTGCCCCCTGCCACCGCGGCAATGGTGAAGGGAATTTGGGACGTTTTCCGGCCCTCAACGGGAACGCCTTTGTCACCGCACAGGTACCGACGCCTCTGATTCGCACGGTGCTCTATGGCCGGGGAGTGATGCCGGCCTTTGCCGCCACCCTCTCAGATCAAGAGACAGCGGCGGTCCTTTCCTATATCCGCAACAGTTGGGGAAATGACGCAAGCGTGATCCATGCCGCCGCCGTGCAGCAGGTTGAACCGGTGGTACGAACGACGGCAACACCAAGTGTGCCATAGACTTACCCACCGATTGGAAAATTTTAGGATGGATATTTATGAAAAGGAGATATTTATGCCGAACCCACGAAAGTCCCTCTCTATGCTCGTTGCAGTCGTCGTTTTGTTGGCCACGGCAGTTGGGGCACTGTTGATCAAACAGGGCGCAGAGGCCAACATTGCGGAGGCCCGGGCTTTGGCGCAAGATGCCACGGCCACCCCGGCCGAAGAAGCAACTTCCGCTCCCGCGGAAGAGTCGACAGCAACGCCCGCGGAAGAAGCCACCTCCCCACCGGAGGAAGAACCAACGGCCACCCCGGCCGAAGAAGCGACGACAGCCCCGCAGGAAGAAATGGGAGCAACCAATGGCCTGGTCCAAACTGCCTACATCTCGCCGACGGAGCGCTATGCCGATGCCGCGTTGACACCGGGGGAGAGCGAGGCGATTTCCATTTCGATTGCGTTGGTCAAAGTGGCGGATGGCCTGATCGACCCGGTGAATGTGGTCAGTGCCCATGATGGCAGTGGGCGCCTCTTTGTGGTGGAGCGCAATGGCATTGTCCGCATTGTGGACAGTGACGGCAATCTGCTTGAGGAGCCTTTCCTCGACATCAGTGATACTGTCCAGGCCGCCTTCCTCGAACAGGGCCTTTATGATATCGAGTTCCATCCGGATTATGCGAACAACGGTCGCTTCTTTGTCCACTTTGCCGAGATTCTCCGCAACGGCGACTCGATGATCGTCGAGTATGCGGTCTCTGCCGAGAATCCCGATCAGGCCGACCCCGATAGCGCCCGCGCCATCCTTCAGATCGATCAGCCATGGGCCAACCACAATGGCGGCGAGTTGGCCTTCGGCCCCGATGGCTATCTCTACATCGGCAGCGGTGACGGTGGCTGGGAAGGTGATCCACTCGAAGCGGGACAGAACCTCAACACATTGCTGGGGAAATTGCTGCGCATTGATGTGAATAACGATGACGGCCGTCCCTATGCCATCCCTGAAGATAATCCCTTTGCGTCCTCACAATCGCCCCAGGTCGTGACGCTCTTTGGTATTACCGAGGAGCAGTTTTCACAAATTCACACCGAAGCCCGTCCTGAAATCTGGGCCTACGGGCTGCGCAACCCCTGGAAATTCCACTTTGATAGGACAACCGGCGACCTCTATTTGCCGGATGTCGGCCAGAATCACTGGGAAGAGATTAATTACCAACCGGCAGATAGTAGCGGTGGTGAAAACTACGGCTGGGATTTTCTCATGGGTACCCACTGCTTCCCCATTGAGGCAGACGCCTGCAGTGCCGTCGGCACGCTGCCGGTCGCCGAATATTCGCACGAATTGGGCTGCTCTGTCACCGGTTTGGGAATCTACCGCGGTGAAGACTTTGCCAATCTCGATGGTATCTACTTCAGCGGGGACTATTGCTCGGGACGCATTTGGGCACTGACCCACAACAGCGGTAGCCAGTGGCAATACAGCGAGGCACTCGATACCAATCTGCAACTGACCGGTGGCGGCGAAGGCGAGGACGGCGCGATCTATGTCACCTCGTGCAACTGTAACTATGGTGGCCCTGTTCCCGCCGAAAATCCGCCCGGATCGCTCTGGCGCCTTGTGCCTTCTAACCAAGTTCCCGAAGGCGCAGAGACCGCGGCGGTGCAGTAGAGTACTGGGCTCTGGCGTTTTCCGTCAACATGCGAGTGACGACCGACGACTGACGACCGATCAGTACTCCTGTGATACAAGAATGCGCCACTGTGCGGCAGAGAATTTCCAGAGCTATACCCAGTTCTATACCCGGATTCGCGTGGCTGGCACAGGTAGGTTTGCAATACAGATGATACGCTAACTATCGTTGATGTAGACAGGTAGAATTCACAAAGTCACATGCTCATATGGGCGAAGTGGAGAAACCGTTGCCATTCTCACCGAGAATCTGCCCGATTTCACCCAGAGACCTATATGAGCATTCTCAAATGTAAACTGCCACTGAACAAACATAGCCCTGAAACCATGTGGTAAACGCTATCTCGGGCATGCGGGTTATTCCCCCAAAGCCGTTTCTGCCGTTGCGATAGCACGCCATCGATATGAAATCGATGACGCACAGTGAACTTGACCTGTCTCACATCAACAAAAGTCAAGCAAATGGAAACATCGAGAATTTCGTGAGTGGGAACAGAGTGCTGGGCACTGGTGAATTCTTGTATCACAGGGGTAACGATCGGTCGTCGGTTGTCACTCATATGTGACGGAAAAACGTCAGCGTCCAGCAGAGCGAATATGAACAAAGCCAAATCTCACGAAGATAGAAAGGGAGCAGTAAGCATGAATCAAATTAGAAGGAATACCTTCATCCTGTCGCTTGTCGTAATCATCGCGCTCTTTGTTAGCGCATGTGGCAACGATGAGCCTGAAACAGTTGACACGCTGCCGGCCTCAGAAAGTGTGGTGGTCGATGAAGGCAACAATGTGGACACGGAAGTAATTACTGACACGGAGGCAGGTACAACTGACGATGTCACCATCGTTGATACCGAAGATCAGAGCGCTGAGGCCGATGTAGTCGCCACGAGTGTCACATCGGAGACGATCACCGACACCGATGTCATTACGCAGATCCAGGTGCTGACCGAAACACAGAGTGCGGACATCATCACAGAAACGACCGTTATGACGAATGTAGATGTGACGATCAATACGGACACGGAAACTGACACTTCGACCGATGTTGAACGTGCCAGTGTAGGTGACGCCAATGCCGCCGGCATTGTGATCATTGCTGACAGCGCCGGCAATGAGGTTCTTGGCGATGCGCTCAGTGGCACACCGCTTTTTGCCGGCCAAGAGGGTTTCCTTGTCAACGACAATTTTGAACCGCTCACGACTGATGAACAGATCGTCATGGGTGAGGGATTTGATCAGAATCTCTTCGGTGAGCAGGAACAAGATGGTGTGCGCCAACTCACCTTCAACAACTACTACATTTACCGCTACGTGGGACCAGTTGATGCTGACTGGCGTACGCAGGCAGATGAATTTGGCCTCTCACCCCTCACGCCCCAGGGCGAACCGGGCGAATTCACTGACTAATCCCTTTGCTGCTGCAAAGACCATGAATGTGAGCGAATCTACCACTAAAACTAATTGTTCACTCATGGTCCTTGCAAAGCAAATTGATAGTACGTGAGATATGGCGTGCGAACAATAATTCGATACTACTTAAAAGAAAGGACAGGTTTATGATTTTATTGAAACGACCACAGACTTGGATTAGTACGATGATGGTCATGATACTGCTGCTGGCCGGCTGTGCCACCATGGATCAACCGGCTGTTGTGGTAAATCCAGAGACGACGGATGGCCAAGACACAGCGACGATCACCGACACCACTACCGTGACGGAGAATGTCGGCAACGACGTTGCCACCGGCACCAACGGTGTTGGGAATGCAGCCAATGTGCTGGTGACCGCCTCTTCCATCACCGACTACAACTTTGAAAACATCGATGGTGAAGTGACGGGGAGCATTCAGGATGTGCTGATCGACGTCAGCAACGGCAATATTCCGTACGTTACCGTCGAATATGGTGGCTTTTTGGACATTGGCGACACTGAGCTGCCCATGCCGCTGAACGCCTTTGTCTGGGGTCAGAATGGCGAATTGGTTCTCAACTTTGATGAGACACAACTCGAAAACTTCCCGGATCTGGGCACGGGCTGGCCAAACACCACCGATGCCAATTGGGATAATGATGTAGCCAATTTCTGGAACGGGATTGGCTTGGGTAACAACACAGACTTTGCAGCAACTGACTCCATTGTCTTCGCCGACGATCTGATTGGCTTCAATATCAGCGACATTGGTGCCGGTGCGAATACCATCGATGACCTGTTGATCGACCTCGGCCAAAGTCAGGTAAATTATGTTGTCATGGACGCGGTTGCCACGGCTGGTGTCAATGAGGTCATTGCGGTTCCCTTTGATGCCTTTGATGTAACAGCCACTGGGAATCTGCTTACTTTCCGTGAAGGCATCGACAGCGCCGCCATTGAAAATGCCCCTCGCTTTAATCGTAACGATTTGATGGCCGGCAATCCCCAACTCTACACGGACACCAATACCTACTGGGGTGGCCTGGGTTATGGCAACAACCTTGGGGTAAATGACGGTCAAATCGCGCAAGACAACACCGTTGTCAGTGAAGAACAAGGATTAACTGTCGGCGATACAGTTGGCATTGCCGGCACCGAGAATATGCTCGTCCGTGCCTCGACCTTGCTCGACTATAACACCACCGATCTGAACGGTGAGAGCATTGGGGAGATCGAAGACATCCTGATCGATGTGCAAACAGGTGGCATCCTCTACGCCACGCTCGAATATGGCGGCTTCCTCGACATTGGTGACCGCGAAGTGCCGATCCCGCTGAGTGCCCTCTCTTGGGTAAGCGAAAACGAGCTGATGCTCAACCTCGATGAACAACAGCTGGAGAACTTGCCGGATCTTGGTACCAATTGGCCGGACGTTACCGACGCCACGTGGAACGATGAGATCAACACCTACTGGACTGACAATGGCTTCGACGTCGGCTATGGTGCAACTGGCAGCCAAACCATCATGTACGCCTCCAACCTCATAGACGCAGATCTGGGGGATGCCGGTTTTGGCGCCAATGGCTCAGTCGAGGATCTGTTGATTGACCTTTCACAGAGTCAGGCTACTTGGGTCGTCGTGAACTATGGCGATCTCTTTGGCAATGATCTGGTGCCAGTGCCGTTCAGTGCCATTGATGTAAGCATGGTCGATAATGGCTTTGGCTTTACTCCGAATATTGACCTAACCACCTTTGAAGGGGCACCACGCATTGACAGCGCCAGTTTTGACCAAGCCGGCCTTGTCGACAGCACCTTTGATGATGACATCGTTACCTACTGGGAAGATGCCGGTTACACAGTCGGTGTTAACCAGAACATGACGCAATAACAGTCTCTTGGATGGCCCTTCGGTTGACGCTTCTGCATTACATCACTAGCCTTAACCACTAGCCTTAAAGATGGTACTGAAGGTCCACAAATACCCACGGCGATCGAAATTATTCGATCGCCGTGGACGTTCACTTTCATTCCTCCCGCAACAGCAACAGCGCCAGCTTGCCAACACATAGAATCCACCCGTCAATTCGGTTGTGGTCCAGCGGGAACAGCGAATGTGCAGGTAGACACAAAGGAGAAGATTATGACCGTCCCACCAAGAGAGCCTTATAACGACCCCTGGCACCGCCGATATTGGGGGTATTCCAATCGTCCCTACAGTGGCTGTGGCTGCCTCTATTTGATCCTAATCTTTCTCCTGATTTGGTGGGTCGTCAGCCTTTTTGTGCCTGGGATCGCAATTTGGAGCCCCTACTTCTAATTTTTGCCCCAAGCCCACACAAGCACGGTGCCTGCGTTATCAATGCTCAAAAAAGGAATGCGGGTAGCAAGAGGCAAACACCGTTCTTACAATTCACAACTCGCTATCAAACGTTAGTATTCAGCAGCAGACATCCCTTAATAGGTCCGCAACCGATTTTTAGCTGGATTTTTAGCTCAGAGGAAGCCTTTATGTTCTACACCCAACCAACATCTATCCCCATCGGCCAATCGCCATCCCTGTCATCCCCACACCGGAGGATACAACGATTTCGATGGCACGGTTTGTTTGGGTTCATTTGTATCGTTGCGCTTTGGATCTCAACTCTTCCCATGGCTGCCCACGCTGCGGCCCAAAGCCCCTGTCAGGCGACCGAGACTGTTGTGGCCGGTGATACCCTACGCGAAATTGCCAACCGTTGCAACACCACCGTGACTGAACTTTTGGCCGCCAACCCCCAAATTCGCAATCGTAACCTCATTTATCCCGGCCAGGTGCTCACCATTCCAGGCGTGAACAATGAAAACCCCAACAATGGGAATCCCACTGAGGCCAATGTGGTGATTTCGCCGAACAGCGGACCGCCCAGTACGGTCGTCTCGATAACCGGACGCAATTTCCCCCCCAACACCGGTGTAATGGTCGGCATTGGGGAGACCGAAGCAGAGCCAGTCGCTTCCTTCGATGCGACAACCGACGCCAATGGAGCTATCAATACCCAGATCGCCGTGCCGGATGATGCACAAACCAACCAACAGTTTATCGTAGTGATCTATGTGCCGGGCCAAGGCGGGGATCGCGCCACCTCACAGTCTTTTACCACCACAAGCGGCGAGGAAGACACTTCTTCGGTTACCATCGCACCGTCTGAAGGACCACCCGGCACCATGATCCAGTTGCAAGCCGGTGGCTATGCGCCGAACACTCCAGTGGAGATCGGCTTTGGGCGCGTTGAGTCGGAATATGATGTCATCGCCCAAGCTGTCACCACTGCCGACGGAGGTCTGAATCGCCAGGTGCGGGTTCCTTCGTTCGCGGAGCCCAATGATCGCTTTGTCTTTGCAGTGGTGCCCGCCGGTACATCCGATGAAGCGTTCTCCAATGTCTTTACCGTCACCGGCGACGGTCAAAGCCCTGATCCGCAGATAACCATCTCGCCCCGTTCCGGTCCCCCTGGTGCCAATGTTCAAGTCGCAGTGCGTGATTTCCCCGGCAACACACGCATCAGCTATGGCCTTGGCGTGCCCGGTGGCCAGTTGCTCGACCTTTTTAGTGCACGCACCAATCGTGACGGTTCCGTCCAACTGACGTTGCAAGTACCGGATGTGGAGCCGGGCACCCAATTGGAGGCGCTTGCATTCGTGCCCTACGAAGGGGGCGCCAACGCTCGCTCCGCGCGCTTTGACGTTACCGAGCGCAATGATGATGGGGAGAATCTCTTTACCCGCACCAACATCTATCTCATTGCCCTAGAAGATGCGGGACAAAGTGGCATGGAGATTGGCTGTGGAGACAGCACCGTCCCCGTGGAGGTTGAGATCGAGCCGACCGTTGCACCATTGACGGCAGCACTCGGTGTCCTCTTTGGCATCGATGGGCGCTACTATGGCCAATCGGGTCTCTACAATGCGCTGTACCGCTCCAATCTACAGGTGGATCGCATCGACATTGCGGATGGCGTTGCCAGCCTCTATCTTACCGGTGATCTGCAAGTTGGTGGTGTCTGTGACGAACCACGGATTCGGGCACAATTGGAGGAGACTGCGCTTCAATATTACACAGTGGACGAAGTACGGATCTATATCAACGGGGAACCACTCTCCTTTTAGCCACGCTTAGTCACGATTAGTCATCAAGGCTATTTCAAGAAAACGAATCCTCCAGGTGACGCTCACTGGCCAGTGACCGTCACCTCGCCGGGGCAATCTATTCTATGGTTCGGCCTAAGATACTGTTGGACGAAGAGAGATCATGTCCGATTTGATCACCCCCTTTGCTGAGTGGGCCGCCGCGACAATTGAGTTGCTCGGCATTGGCTTAATTGCCGTGACCGCGCTTTACGCACTCTTTCTCGCTGCAGTACAACGCTGGCGCGGCTCACCCACTGCCAATTTGTTTTACACCACTCGGCAACACCTGGGACGCGGCATCCTCCTGGGCCTCGAATTTCTCGTGGCTGCCGATATCATTCACACCGTCGCCGTCGAATTAACATTTACGACCGTTGGTGTGCTGGCAATCATTGTTCTAATCCGGACATTTCTCAGCTTCACCCTCAACCTGGAGTTGACCGGACGTTGGCCCTGGCAAGAAGGATCTCGAGAAGGGAAGCACGATGAGAAACCTATCTCATAACGTTGGACCACGCTCTCGCCATGCCAGATTTGGTTGGCGCAAAGTGCTGTGGAGCATAGAGGTC
>ERZ795053.5153-NODE-5153-length-13678-cov-4.924760_pt1 | contig 13678 bp, 11 predicted proteins | sample MGYA00375137_ERZ795053 | MGnify/ENA primary metagenome ERZ795053 (study PRJEB30182, sample SAMN05720284) | activated sludge metagenome | isolation source: Anaerobic digester | place: Hong Kong | collected 2014-12-17 ... | reverse complement strand
ATTATACCAGGGATGAGATCCCTCTTTTTGTCACCGATTCCGGCACGTTCATCACTGTCTTGTATAACGGGGAACCGTTCAGACCCTTTGACGATTCGGGCACCATTGCCCTCATACCCTGCACAGAGGACGGAAACGGCCTGAAAAAGGCCTTTATCCCACTGGGCTTCAATGCTCCCCGGGGTGTCTATACGGTCCTTCTGGACGGAGACGAAAGCCGGGCGTTCCGTTTTCTGGTGACAAGCCGGGCTCCCGGGCCTCTCAGCGAGCCTCTGTTTATGTGGAGTGTGGAGAACGGGGGACGCTACGACCACCTGGAAGGAGACTACCTCAGAGACCCGTCATTTTCTCCTGAGAACATCGACCGCTGGGTGGAGAGGATCGGATTCAATACCCTCTATTTTATGATCGGCCAGACCAATTCCTCCCTGAAGAGCGTGGACGGGGAGAATCCCTGGATCCCCGGCCCCCTCAACACCTGGAAAGGCTTCTCCGCCAGCCGAAAGGCCCGGTATAAAGGAGGGTATATCGGAAGTTTCCTCTCCTTCGGAAACGGCAACGGAAAACTGAGACAGTACCGTTTTTCAAAGGATTTCGATGATGAGAAAAAGAGGATCTTTACCAACAAATTCATCTCCATCACAGATCCTCAAAGAGAGGCCGACATCATCGCATTGGCCAGGGAACTGGATGAGAACGATGACATCGACTTTGTGGGCCTCGACTATATCCGGATGGGCCCCGGCGGGTTTGAGCACTATCAGGAGTTCGCGGATATCTTCGGGATCACGTTGCCCAGGGGGACAGAAGAGGAGAAGATGTTCTATGTGGGCTCCCATGTCCGTCTGGGGACGATTCCCGAGTTCAGGGAAAAATGGCGCTATTTCAGGGCTTTCAAGACAGCCCAGGTCATCAAAAAGGTCAGCCGGGCTGTTCAAAAACCCCTCTTTGTCTTTACCCTGGGATGGGAACAGGGCCATTCTCACGGCCAGGATCCGGTCATGTTTTCAGATGCCGGAGCTGATGTCATCATGGTCATGTTCTATGAAGCCACCCATGGAGAGCACGACCGGATGATGGAGAGCTGGCAGGATTATCTCAAAGAGGCCGGGCCCCTTCAGATCCTGGCAGGCCAGGATGTGGACGTGGTCCTCAATGACGCCGCAGATCCCGCCCGCCAGGGCCCTGAAGAGATGCTCCGGCGCTACGAGGAGAACATCAGAGTCCTTTCGGCCAAGGGACAGATGTCGGGATTTTTCCTTCATGACCTGGTGAGGACCTTCAACGGACGTATTCTGCCCCACTATTCCGAAGAATGGCTCTTTGCTGCAGGAACGGTCCGTCAGCGTTTTCTCGAAAAGAGGGGCTCTGCGCGTGTCCTCTCGTCACTCAAAGAGAAAAAGGGCGGATTTGTCTGGAGTCTTTATAATACGAGTGACAACAAGGTCCTGATCACATCCATGGATATCTTCCCCGGCCTCTGGCCCTCGTTCTCCGTGGACGGAGAAGAGATCCCCCCGAAGGGAACCCTTGAAATACATCTGCCTTACAGGTATAGTAATAAAAGATTGAAGCGGAACTATATTTCCGTATATGCTCTCCTGAGTGATGGAAGCCGGATTACGGATATGCTCTACTATCCTGTTCCGTAAAGGAGGAATCGTCGATGAATGAGAAAAAGAGTGTCCTCATCGGCATAACGGGTGGGATCGCAGCCTATAAGATCGCCTCCCTGGTCCGACTCTTCAAAAAAGCCCAATGGAATGTCATCGTTGCCATGACGAAAAACGCCATGGAGTTCATCACGCCTCTCACATTCGAGACCCTGTCGGGCAACCCGGTGATCACCGACAGTTTTGAAAGAAGCCTTCCCGTCTACGGCTCCATGGAGCATATCTCCCTGGCGGATTCCATCGATGCTTTTGTCTGTGCCCCGGCGACAGGGAATATCATCGCCAAGGCCGCTTCCGGCCTGGCTGACGATATCCTGTCCACGACGATCCTCGCTCTGAAAAGCGAGACACCTAAAATCATCTGTCCGGCCATGAACGTGCGGATGTACGACAATCCCGCCACACAGGAGAATCTCAGGACATTGCGCTCACGGGGATTTCTCATCATCGAACCCGATGCCGGCGAACTGGCCTGTGGTGTGGAAGGAAAGGGGCGTCTCCCCAGGGAAGAGCTGATCTTTGCTGTGACAGAACGTGAAGTCTCGGGGAAACCCCTTGAAGGGAAGAGGATCATCGTCACAGCGGGAGCCACAGTGGAAGCCATCGACCCGGTCCGCTACATCACCAACCATTCATCGGGGAAGATGGGGCTGGCTGTCGCTGAAGAGTGCTGGCGCCTGGGAGCCCATGTCCGGCTCATCAGCGGGCGCGATGCCGTCTCAGGAGTCTCGGTCCCCCAGGAAAGGGTCTCCGGGGCTGAAGAGATGAAAGAGGCCGTGATGACGCTCATCAAAAACGAGGGAGCCGATCTTGTGATCATGACAGCGGCTGTGGCGGACTATACTCCTGAAAAAAAAGAAGACCATAAGATCAAAAAGGGGGAGGAGACTCTCACACTTCGCCTGAAAAGGACCCCTGATATCATCTCTATGATCAAAAAAGAGAGTGATGTCCCGGTTATCGGATTTGCCGCTGAATCGGATCGTGTCCTGGAGTATGCCGGAGAAAAACTCAAAAAGAAGGGACTGGCCCTCATCGTTGCTAATGACATCACTCAGAAAGAGGGGGGCTTCCGTTCAGATTTCAACCATTGTTATCTCATCACTCCGGACAAGACTCGGGAGCTGGATCGGATGACGAAGCGAGAGGTCGCCCGGCATCTGGCTCAGGAGATCATTGCTCTTTTCGAAAACAAGGAACGATGATGGCTGTCCGACCCCTTGATGAACTTGTCAATTTTCTCATAGAGCAGGGTTTCATAACATCGATTCCTCATCGGGCGGAATACAGCGATGAAGACCTTCTCACAACAGTACTGGACCGGTTGAAAGAGAATATCAATTACGGGAAAGTCTTCCGCCAGATGCAATCTCTCCATGAGCTGATCCCCGGATCGGTGCAAAAAGGGTACCTGGAGACGGCTTCCCTTGTCCGGGAGAAGGCTCTGGAGCTCTTCCCGGCTTCTGAAGCTATTCTTTTCTCCTGTCAGGGGGACAACTGTGATGAGGAGTGTTTGAGCTACCTGGATCCCCGGATCTCAAAAGAAGCCCTTCACCATGATCTTGCCTCAAAGGGTTATTTTTCCCGGGAGAAGGACGGACTTTCGACTCTGATCCTGGCTTTCGATGCCGGGGGAAAAGGCCCTGATGTCCTCATCCTCAAAGGAGAGACAAGCGCTTTGACAGCTCCTCCCTTTATCAAGATGGCTTCACTCTTTTCCTTTTTTGCTTCCGCCGCTCTCACAAGCGGGCGTTCCTTCGACCTTTTAGAAGCGAATACGGACGAAGGCCTGAAGAAAAAACTCAAAGAGGAGCATGAAAACCTCAAACTGACAGAAAACCTGGTTCTGCTCAGCCAGTTTACCGTGGGCCTGAATCATGAGATCAACAACCCCCTGGCTGTGATCAAAGGGGCGCTTTTTCTCATGAAAAAGAGCCTCGACGATGATCAGGATGGCGTGATCACAAAAAACATCAGCCGGATCGAGGAAGCCGTCTCTGCGATTTCCGAGATCGTCCAGAACCTGGAAACGTTAAAACGGAAATATAAGATCAAAGAGTATCTGAAAGATGTCCATATGGTCGATTTTTCCATGGGTCAGACAAAGGAGGAGTGAGATGATTCGCGACAAGGACAACGAGTATTTCGAAGAGGTCAGCGTGCGACTCAATGAGCGGATGGAGTATCTGAAAAGAGACATGAACCTTCTCCTCCGCAATTTAAGTGATATCAAAGACAGTGTGGTCCAGCTGACCGGAGAGATCGAAAAAGTCACAAAGATCAAAAACTAGGAGGGCCTATGTCCTATTTCAAGGTCACCGGAGGGCGCCCCCTGAAAGGGGTCATCACGCCGGCCGGAAATAAAAACGAAGCTCTTCCCGTTATTGCAGCTTCCCTTTTGTCAACACAGGATATCTTCCTGGAGAATGTGCCTGATATCAAAGATGTCCATGTTCTCCTTGACCTCATCCGCTCCCTTGGCGTCACCGTGGAACGGATGGGATCTCACGAATGGAGGATCAACGCCTCATCTGTGGACTCCAGCGATCTTGATGACGGACTCTTCAAACAGCTGAGAGCCTCACTGACCCTCATCGGGCCGGTTCTGGCCAGAAAAGGGGAGGTGAGCTGCCCTCTTCCGGGAGGAGACAAGATCGGACGGAGACGGATCGACACCCACCTTCTTGTCATGGAGCAGCTGGGAGCGTCCATCAATCACGACCAGGCCGCAGAACGTCTCTTTTTCTCTGTGAAGAAAGATGGCCTTGAGGGAGCATCCCTCCTCCTGGACGAACCCTCGGTGACAGCGACAGAGAATGCCATTATGGCCGCGGTCAAAGCCCGCGGGCGTTCTGTCATCTATAATGCCGCGTGTGAGCCTCATGTCCAGGGACTCTGCGCCTTCCTCAACAGTCTGGGTGCCCGTATTGAAGGGGCCGGGACAAACCGGATCACCATTGACGGGGTGAGCGAGCTGTCAGGGGGGCGTTATCGTATCCAGTATGATTATATCGAAGTGGGGAGTTTCATGTCTCTGGCTGCTGTCACCGGCGGAGAACTGACTGTCGCTGATGTCTTCAAAGACAATGAGGAGTACTTTACGGTGATCTCCTCGGGATTCAAGCGCCTGGGGCTTCAATTTTCGAGGAAAGGGAAGGACCTTTTCATCCCCGGCGGGCAGATGATGCAGGTGAGGCCTGATTTTAAAGGCGCGATCCCCACGATCAGCGACGGCCCGTGGCCCCTTTTTCCCGCTGACCTGACATCGGTCATCATCGTGGCCGCGACCCAGGCCGGGGGAAGCGTTATCGTTCATGAGAAGATGTTTGAAAGCCGGATGTTTTTTGTGGATAAACTCAAATACATGGGGGCCCAGATCGTTCTGTGCGACCCCCACCGCGTGGTGATCATCGGCCCCTCTCCGCTTCTGGGCAGTGAGGTCGTGAGCCCTGATATCAGAGCAGGGATCTCGCTGCTCATCGCAGCCCTGGGAGCCCGCGGCACTTCGGAGATCCATAACATCGTCCAGATCGACAGGGGCTATGAGCATATTGATACGCGTCTTCAGGCCCTGGGAGCTGAGATCGAGCGGATCGGGGAGTAGGGGATGATCGTCGTCAGAGGCGCGGTCAACATCCCCTCCAATACTGAAGATGAGATCCGCAAAGGGACACTGGAGCTGTTTCATGCCGTTCTGAAAGAATCCGGGGTCAAACCGTCCCGGGTCATCTCTCTTCTGATCAGCGCCACTCCCGACATCACAGCATCCTATCCGTGTGCTGCCATCAGAAACAGCGGTTACGAGACCCTTCCCATGCTGTGTGTCCAGGAGATGGATGTCGACGGGAGCCTGCCTCTGACCATCCGGTTTCTCCTCACGGCCCGCGGGCGAAACCGCCGTCTCTTCTGTTATCTGCGCGAGACATCCCGACTTCGCGGGGAGACCAACGGGCAGGGAGCTGTGCCGTGAGGTCAGAGCACAAGAGGGAAGCTGCTCTCATCGCAGGACATGAGAAGCCTGATTATCCTTTTCTCGCAAGGATCCTCTGGGAGCGGTTTGACCTCTTCGCCGCTGACCACGGGGCAGATGTCTGTCAACAACTTCACCTTTCTCCTTTGGCCCTCATCGGCGATTTTGATTCTCTCAGAGACATCTCTCTGATCGAGGGAGGCTCTGCTTCTGTCATGAGGCTTCCGGCGGAAAAAGATATCTCTGATCTCTTTTATGCCCTGGACTATATCCGTTCCCGTGACCAATATGACAATATCGTCCTCTTCAACGCCGATGGAGGACGTCCGGACCACTATTATTTCAATCTCAGAGCTGTGGAGCATTTCGGCCCTGAGGTCACTATGGCCACATCCCACGGGCTTCTTTCCCTTCTGATCCCGGGGCAGACGATAACACTCGATGCCCCGCAAGGGACTCTTTTCTCCCTTCTTCCCCTGGAACGCTCTTCCGATGTGAGCATTACAGACGCCCGGTATCCCCTGGACAAGGTCATCCTTGAACCGGATACCCTCTCTTTGAGCAATGTCAGCGGAAAAAGGACCAGGATCTCCTATTCAGAGGGGCGGATCCTGCTCTTCAGAGCCGGATTCCCCGAAGATTTCCCTATAAAGTGATGACGACGGGGCATCAAGAAGTGACCTGTAGTCCCTGATCACAGGGAAGGGGAGGTCTCTTCCGTTTTCTGTAAAATCGAGCCCGGTGATCCCGATGAAGGGGATCTGATGGTCACGGGCAGCTTCAAAATCACTGACTGTATCTCCAAAATAGAGGACCATGGCCGGATCCACAGGAGAAAACACTTCAAGGGCCTTTCGGATCGTTTCAGATTTTGTCAGGGAATCATCCCCGAATCCGCCTTCAAGATCGATCCTGCTCAGCCTGGAAAACGTGAGTTTGTGTCGGGATCCTTCACGAGTGTTCCCTGTAGCCAGGCCGATCCCGATCCGTGACTTCAAGCATTGCTTTAACATATCATCGGCACCGGGGAGGAGCTCCCATGAGTAATCCGGGGCGGTTTGACTGAGGGATGCTGAAAAAAGCGAGCGAAAATCCTGCCACAAAGTATCCGTGAAAGCGATTCCGAACTGTCTGCAAAACGCCGTGAAGACACCGAGATCCGTCATCCCGCGAAGGGAAAAGCAGAACTCCCCTGTCATGAGAGCAGGGAAGAGGGACGAGAGAGCATGAAAAAAGGCCTCTTTTCCCGCTTTATTGATACGGATCAGCGTTCCGTCGATATCAAAAAGAATGAGTCTCTTCATCAGTCGATTATACAGGAAAAAAAGACGTAAGACAACTTGACAATTCAAACAATGTATATTATAATATACATTATATACTATATGTTACAAAGGAGGCGTTATGGACGGTGAAAGGATCAGAAAATATCGTGAATCAGCCGGGTACACACAGGAGAGCCTGGCCTCTGAACTGGGAATCAGCAGGCAGACCGTGGCTCTCATCGAAGGAGGGCGATACAATCCCTCCTTGAAGATCTGCCTGAAAATGGCCCAGATCTTCGGCCGCTCCCTGGATGACCTGTTCGGAAGCAGCGGAAGGGATCCTTTGGAGAACGAAGAGGCTTTTGCTGTCGTGGATATCGGAAGTACAGCCACAAAGGCAGTCCTCCTCACAAAAGAGGGAAAACAATGGGTCGTGGCGGCGGACTCCTATGTCAAGACGACCGTGGAGGACCCTGAAAATGATGTCACGGCGGGTGTATCAGCTGCTTTACGGGAGATCGATACCCGGTACAAGGGAAAAAAGATCCTCACGTCTGCGGGAAAGCCCACCATTCCTCTTCTGGCCACGAGTTCCGCCGGAGGAGGGCTTCAGATCGCCGTATTCGGTATCTCGTCCACAGATACAGGCGAAGTCGCATCCCAGTCTGCGAACGGAGCCGGAGGAGTCATCCTCAGACGCTTCACCATCGATGATGAACTCCCTGTGATCGAACGCATGCGGTTTCTCCATGATATCCATCCCGATATGATCCTCATGGCCGGAGGGATCGACGGCGGAAATATTGCAGGCGTGGTGCGTCTTGCCGAGATCCTGGCCCTTTCCGAACCCACCATGAAGTATTCCCGCCAGGAGCGTCCCCCTGTGGTCTTTGCAGGGAACTCCAATGCCCGGGACCTGGTGACAAAGACCCTGGACGGTTTTGAGTGTCATGTGACGGAGAATATCCGCCCCTCTCTTGACAAGACGAATATCTTCCCAGCCCAGGCCTCCATCCATCACCTCTTTCTCAACCATGTCATGGAAAAAGCCCCCGGCTATCCCAAATTGAAAAAATGGGCGGGGGAGCATATCCTCCCCACACCTGTGGGTGTGGAGAAGATCCTCTCTCTCTATGGGGAGCTGAAACGCAAAAACGTGGTCATGGCCGATATGGGAGGAGCGACGACAGATATCTTCTCCAACATCATCGGAGAATACAACCGGACTGTGGCCGCTAATATCGGGATGAGCTATTCACTGGGACAGATCTTTAAAGAGGCCGGTGAGGAGAAGACTTCGGGACGTCTGGAAGCTCCGCTCTCCTGCGATACCGTCCGCCGATACTGCGGGAACAAGATGCTCTACCCCACGCGTCTTCCGGAAAAAGAGTGGGAGATCGAGGCTGAACAGCATATGGCTGTCCTGGGGCTCCAGCTGGCCTGGGAGCAGCATCAGAAGACGAATTTCAGGCTGATGAAGGTGGGCTTCCTGGACAGGCGCCGCCGGGACCCGAGTTATGATCCCTTTGCGGAGGTCCTTGCCATACGCAATACCCCGAAATCATTTCAGTTTACGGATATCGACCTCTTCATCGGCTCCGGGGGAGTCCTCTCCCATACACGGCAGGATGCTGAAGCGATCCATATGCTTCTGGACGGGTTCCTGCCCCAGGGGATCACCACGCTGGCTGTGGACAAAGGCTTCCGCAGCCCTCATTTCGGGATTCTGAGCACACTGACTCCCACTGAGGCCCTGGACGCTTTTATCAGGACCAGCCTCAGAGAGATCGCCTACGTCCTGGCCCCCAACGGAAAATATGATGAAAAGAAGAGCGCCCTGACCCTGATCCGCGAAGACGGCGCCGTGGCCTCAGAAGTCGCCTGGGGTTCCCTTCTTTTCTATCCCCAGGGGCTCAAAGCCAGGGTCATTCCTGCCAAAAACGTCTCCCTGGATAAAAACGGCAGCGAATTCTCCATCGATTCAGCCCTTCCCGTGGTCATCGACTGCCGTGGACGAGGGCGGTCGTACAACGGAAAACCCTTCACAGCCTATGTCCCCCTGTATCAACGTGAGACAGAACCCGAAACGGAGGCTCCGGAAGAGAAGGCCTCCGTGGAAAATGATATCACCATCACTCTCCCCCGGAGAATGCCCTATAAAGGGGAACTCTTTGTCAAGAAGGGGGACGAGGTGTTCCCCGAAACACCTGTGGGAGAAAACAATATGACTCCGCCGCGGATCTTCATGGTGGACCTCCGGCGCCTTCTGGGATACGACATCAAAGCGGACAAAGAGGAGCTTCTGGCGGGGGTCATCGTGAAAGAGGACGATATCGTGGCCACCCATGCGAAAGTCTTTGACGGACTCATCGGAAAGAAGCATCATGTCCTGAAGACACCGGTGCGCGGCCGCGTTCTCGCCGTGGAGGAAAACGGCATCATCATCCTGGAAGAGATCCAGGACTACTCCACAAAGCCCGTGACCATCCCGCTGGCTGAGATCCTCAATATCCGCCCGCGCCATATGAAAGGGCACCTTTCAGTGAAAGAGGGGGACTTCATCGAAAAGGGGATGCACTTGGTCAAACTCTCGCAGGAGACCATCACCATGAGAGAATCTCCCGACCTGAAAGCGCCTGTCACGGGAATCGTCAGGAACATCGACCTGGACGAGGGAACAGTCACGATCCAGTACGATTTCAACCCCCTCAAGACTCATGCGTTCGTCAAAGGGAGTGTCAAAGAGGTCCTCCCCGGATATGAAGCTCTCATCGAAGCACGGGGCCACCGTCTAACAGGGCGGATCGGTTTCGGGCATGAGCATTGGGGAGAACTTGCTCCCTGGGAGACAGAAGACAAAGAGGGGAAGGTCCTCTTTCTCAACGGTGAAGTGACACTGGCCTATCTCAGGGCTTGCCAGGAGAAGAATGTCCGGGGGCTTGTGGCTCCGGCAATGGACCTCTCTGACTGGAGGACATTCTTCGGGGAGGAGCTTGGAAGCGCCATCACCGGTGATGAAAACCTGGGATTCACCCTTCTCATCACCAGGGGATTCGGGAAGGGTTCCCTGGGCAAAGAGACGCGGGCTTTCCTGGAAAAACATACAGGGGAGATGAGCAGCATCAGCGGCCGGACACAGATCCGGGCGGGAGTGATCCGTCCTTTCCTCCTCATCAACGGATGACCATCCCTCGTTGACTTTTCAACGGGCCTATGATATGATTTCGGTGGGGTCAGAAGGGCCCCGCCGTTATTTAAACGAGGGAGGGCTCATGTCTGTTTCAATTCAAAATCATACGCTTTCCAACGGATCTCCATTTTTCCTCATCGCAGGCCCGTGTGTCATCGAAGGGGAGAAGATGGTGCTCGATATCGCAGAGGATCTTCAGAAGATCTGCAGAGACAAAGGCATCTTTTTTATCTTCAAAGCCTCTTTTGACAAAGCGAACAGGTCGTCTGTGGAGAGTTACCGCGGACCCGGCCCGGAGGAAGGGCTGCGTATCCTTCAAAAGGTCAAAGACGAGTTGGGGTTGCCCGTTGTCACCGACATTCATACCGAGGAACAGGCCAGGGCGGCCGCCCAGGTGGTGGATATGATCCAGATCCCCGCATTTCTCTGCCGCCAGACTGACCTTCTTCTGGAAGCGGGAAAGACCGGGATCCCCGTCAATATTAAAAAGGGGCAGTTTCTGGCACCCTGGGACATGACTCACGCCGCTGCCAAGGTCGCTTCGACGGGCAATGAGAAGATCCTTCTCACCGAGCGCGGGGCAAGTTTCGGATATAATAATCTGATCACCGACATCCGCTCCCTGGTGGTGATGCGCCAGACGGGATATCCGGTCGTCTTTGATGCGACTCACAGTGTCCAGCAGCCCGGCGGACTGGGAAGCCGGAGCGGGGGGAACCGCGAATATGTCTATCCTCTGGCGAAAGCCGCTCTTACCGCACGGATCGCCGGGCTTTTCATGGAAGTGCATCCTGAACCCGACAAGGGGCTTTCAGACGGTCCCAACATGGTCCCCCTGAGGGACCTGCCCGGGATGCTCGATTTTCTGAAAAGACTCGATGCCCTTGTCAAGGAGGAGGATCTATGAAAGAGTCTGCTCGCCGTGTCCTGGACGTGGAGCTTGACGCGCTGAAAAAGCTCTACGACCGGATCGACGGCCACTTTTTCCATGCCGTGACACTTCTGGCATCGGTGAAGGGAAGCGTCGTCATCACCGGCATGGGCAAGTCCGGCCTGGTGGGACGCAAGATCTCGGCCACATTGGCCAGCACCGGGACGCCCTCATTCTTTCTTCATCCTGCTGAAGCCTCTCACGGCGATCTCGGAATGATCCGTCAGGAAGACCTGGTCATCGCCATATCCAACAGCGGAGAGACCGAGGAACTCATCAAGATCCTGCCCACATTGAAACGTATGGGGATCCCGCTCATCGCCATTACCGGGAAAAAAGAGTCCACCCTCGCCCGGTACAGTGACGAAGTCCTGGATATCTCCGTGGAAAAAGAGGCCTGCCCCCTTAATCTGGCGCCCACCGCATCCACAACGGTGACTCTGGTCCTGGGGGATATGCTGGCCATCACGCTCCTTGAGGAGAAGGGGTTCAAGGCAGAGGATTTTGCCCTCTACCATCCGGGAGGGGCCCTGGGCAAGAAGCTCCTGCTCACGGTGGCCGACCTCATGGTCACGGGAGAAGCCATCCCCCGTGTCTCGCCGGAGACTCCTCTGAAAGAAGCCATCTATGAGATCTCCTCCAAAGGGAAGGGGATGACCACGGTGGCCGACGGGTCAGGACGGCTGCTTGGGATCTTTACAGACGGGGATTTCAAGCGTTTTCTCCAGACCCATGACTCTCTCAACGGGGTTCTTATGAAAGATGTCATGATCCATCATCCCAAGACGGTCACCGAAGCGAAATTGGCTGCCTATGCCCTCAAAGCCATGGAAGACCACAACATCACATCTCTGGTGGTGGTGGACGGGGATGAAATCATCCAGGGTGTGATCCATATCCACGATATCCTCAAAGCGGGGCTCTTATGACATTCGAAGACCAGCTGAGAAAGATCAAACTGATCATCTTTGACGTGGACGGAGTCCTCACCGACGGATCCCTCTACCTTGATGACGAAGGGCGGGAATACAAGGCCTTTCATTCCCGCGACGGGCTGGGGATGAAGATGCTCCTCTCAAAGGGGATCGTCCTGGCCATCGTCACCGGACGCCGCTCGCGTCTGGTGGACCGGCGGGCCCGGGATCTGGGGATCACCGAGGTCTACCAGGGGATCAAAGACAAACTTGCCGTTTTTGAGACGTTAAAAGAGAAATTCCATATCGGCGATGACGAGACGGCCTGTGTCGGGGACGATATCCCCGAACTGGAGATCTTTCAGCGGGCCGGCATCGCTTTTACCGTTTCCGACGCCCACGAACGTATGAAAGAGGAGGCCGACTATGTCACCCGCCTCCCCGGAGGACGCGGCGCCGTGCGTGAAATCACCGATCTTATCATGAAAGCCCATGGTTGGGACCCTTTTATACCCTGACAACAACGAGGAGGATCACACGATGAAAGAGCTGCCAAAATATTACGGCGGAAGTGATGCAGAGAAAAAATGGCAACGCTACTGGGAAGAGAAGAAGATCTTTTCCTATGAGGGGAAAGGGGAGAGGCCCGTCTACTCCGTTGATACCCCGCCCCCCACGGTCTCGGGACAGCTGCATATCGGCCATGTCTTCTCCTACACCCAGGCCGAGATCATGACCCGCTATAAGCGTATGCGAGGGTATAATGTCTTTTACCCCTTCGGATTTGACGACAACGGGCTTCCCACTGAGCGCCTCGTGGAAAAAAAGCTCAAAAAAAGCGCTTCGTCCATGGACAGGGAGGAGTTCATCGCTCATTGTCTCGAGGTCTCCGCGGAAGTGGAAGGCGAATTCAAGGACCTCTGGCAGAGCCTGGGATTTTCAGCAGACTGGGACCAGCTCTATTCCACCATCGATGACCGTTCGCGGAGGATCTCCCAGAGATCGTTCATCGACCTGTTTGAGAAGGGTTATGTGGTTCACAAAGCCACTCCTGCCCTCTACTGTCCCCATTGCCGGACCACCGTGGCCCAGGCAGAGACAGAAGACAAAGATTTTGATTCGGAATTCGTGGATATTGCGTTTACCCTGGAAAACGGCGAAGAGCTCATCATCTCCACAACGCGTCCCGAACTTCTTCCTGCACTCACAGCTGTTTTCGTCCATCCGGACGATCCCAGGTACAGCACGGTCCTGGGAATGAGTGTCCGTCCTCCGCTTTTTGACATCACAGTCACCATACGGCCCGATGAGAAGGTGGACCAGGAGAAGGGGTCCGGAGCAGTCATGTGCTGTACGTTCGGAGACTCCACCGATGTGGAATGGTATCATACCCACAGCCTGGAACTGCGTCAGGCCATTGACGAAAACGGCAGGATGAACGCCCTCGCCGGCCCTTATGAGGGAATGAAGATCAAAGAGGCAAGGCAGGCTGTCATCCGGGACCTGGAAGAGGGGGGCTTTGTCCGGGGGAAACGCCATGTCACCCACCCGGTGAACACCCATGACCGGTGCGGACGGGAGATGGAATTTATCGTCAAGAAGCAGTGGTTCATCAAGATCCTTGAAAACAAAGAGGAGCTGATCCGTCTGGCGGACTCCGTCAAATGGTACCCTGAGTTTATGAAAGAGCGTTATATCCATTGGGTCTCCAATCTCAAATGGGACTGGGGGATCT
>ERZ795053.5150-NODE-5150-length-13682-cov-5.364277_pt1 | contig 13682 bp, 8 predicted proteins | sample MGYA00375137_ERZ795053 | MGnify/ENA primary metagenome ERZ795053 (study PRJEB30182, sample SAMN05720284) | activated sludge metagenome | isolation source: Anaerobic digester | place: Hong Kong | collected 2014-12-17 ... | reverse complement strand
TGAAACGAGAAATAGGAATGCCTACGCAACCATCCTCCGATTTACAACTTTACACTGCACTTGATTCCGCCAAAATCGTTGAGACGGTCGAACGATTGACGCGGCGCATTTATGAGCGCTTCCCCGACTCCGGTCTCTACCAGGTTTCGCTCCAATTGTTGGCACAAGCGCACCAGTCACAGGAGCGAGCGGCCTACATTGCCCGGCCCATGCACTGGATTCGGCTCATTATTGGGCTGTTGATCGCTGTCGTCATTCTCGGCTTTGTGGCGACAATCTGGGCACTAACCACGGCGGATATAGCGATACAAGGGTTTAGTTTTTTTGAGTTCATCCAGACAGTTGAGGCCGGCATCAATGATATTATTTTTCTGGGGGCCGGTATTTTTTTCCTGGTGACGGTCGAGGTTCGGATCAAACGGAACCGTGCGCTGAAAGCACTCAATGAACTGCGTGCCATCGCCCACGTCATCGACATGCATCAGTTAACCAAAGATCCTGAATATGTGCTGCCGCGCGGCAGCACGACAGCGTCTTCACCACAACGCGTGATGACCGGCTACGAGTTGGGGCGCTATCTGGACTATTGTAGCGAAATGCTTTCGCTGGCCGGAAAACTTGCGGCCCTCTACACCCAGCGCTTTGATGACGGTGTTGTACTTGACTCAGTCAACGAGATCGAGTCACTGACCACAGGGCTCTCCCGCAAGATATGGCAGAAGCTCATGATCCTGCACTCGTTTAATCATGACGCGACCACGAATGAGCGTGGCACAGGAGTCGATGGTGATGGCGACGAAATCGAGCCGCAGATAGCGGTGTAGCTAATTCTTGTTGCGAAAGGCGGAAAGGGTTCACGCAAAGCCGCCAAGAGCGCAAAGGGCTCACTGGTGTTTCTTCGCGGGCTTGGCGTCTTTGCGAGAAAAATGGGTTCAATAGGATCTCAGGGGGTTGACAAGGCGATACCCCCTCCTAACCTCCCCCAGTTTGGGGGAGGAATAAATGGCTCCCTCCCCAAACTGGGGAGGGCTGGGGTGGGGTTAACCCGTCAACCCCCTGAGATCCGAAAGAGCCGAAAAATGGACGTTTCGCAACAAGAATTAGCTATTACCATGCTCAATTGCCGCTTGCGAAGGGGTATCCACAAAGGTATGCAGCAGCGAATCATCAATGCCGGCTCAAGGATAAGCATTTACAGTAAAGTGCGTAAACAGAATTACAATCCGTCAGCTACCACGCGTGGGCATACCCTCATGGACCAAGTGCACTAGCTGCGCCATTCCGCATAAAATGAAGCTCCGCCCGATCACAGTCATCACCACAGCGGCGGGATCTCCGCAGGCAGTGTGCAGGTCTTTTGGCTGAGTTTGGTTCCCCCAAATAGGTGAAAGACAGCGTAAGCCCCAACGGGGATGGAAAAATCCACTACTAACCGGTTGATCCAAAGATGGCGTCACCATCTGCGAAAATACGTAAGCAAACTTCTATCTTTTGCGGTTCGCAGGTTCCCCCTATTTCCTCTACAGTAAATACCACAGCAGCAAGCGTTTATAAACTAGCGCAAACCACGTAGACACAACCAGTACACCACCCATACCGATCGTTTCCTCATCGTAGACACCCAGGCCGCGTTCCTGAAGCGCGCGCCGTGACCACCCGTCTCATCAGTGAATTGGCGGGAGCCACTGCCGACCTTCAGGATGGAATTGTAACCATCGTTGCGCGCAATTGCCCGAAACGGTCTCAGCAGGACGATATACCGAAACTTATGTACATCGCTAATTCGTTCTCTGGAGCAATCGCGATTACATGATTCGTGCTATGCCGCCCAACAGTTAGGGAAGGATTAACGATGATTCGTCGGGAGTTTCTCAGAGCAGCAGGTGCTTCAGCCATTGGTGCGATGGCCTTGCTTCATTGGCCCGAAGAGCAGGTAGCCCATGCCGCTGCCGAAAACCTCAGCTACCAAGGGACAGATCTTAATAACTGGCTGGTGGCAGTGGGCGACGGCGTCTTTGCTGCCGAAGGAGAAGCACCCGTTGCGCAGGATGATATTGCAACGCTCCACTTTGGCGATCACAGCGAACTCCGAGCCAACGTGCACCAGCGAGGCATCATGGCCCACAATATTACCTACAACCAACAAACTGTGCCGGATGCGTTGGATTACATTCATCTCTGCGAGTTTAGCTTTCGTCTGCCTTATGTTCCATCGACGAGCAGTTGGGAGCAGAATGCGCAGACCTTTGAGGCCAGTTTCTTTATCTGGGATGGCAGCAACACGCGCCTTGATTATGGGATCGCGTTGCAGTGGATTTTGAATCCGTGGATGAATAGTTTCGGGAAAATACGTACTTGGGTCAACGTTGGTGATCCGGCACAACCGCGCAACGTTTGGAAGAGCATTGGGCAACTGAATGTCGACACCAACTGGCACACGATCAAATTGGTATTCGACTACCAGTTCCAGACAACAGCGATGGCCATTGATGGCAACCACTGTTTAAGTTCGTTTAGCACCACACCAAAAGCAGGCACTTGGAGTGGCGAGACCGTGGCCCGCTTTGGAGCCGAGATCATTAGTATTTTCCCCGGCAGCAATCCCAATGCGCCAAGCCACACAATGGAGGTCCGGGATTGGCGTTGGCTGTGGATTCAATAGAGAGGATCAACATGTTAAAAGAGAAACGACAGATCCCAGGCGACGCCATCAAGAATGAGCAGACGCTCGAGGAACTGCTGAACAACCTGATGAATTTCCCTGGCTGGCATAGGGAGCGCAGTACAGAGTGGATCGACATGGTTACTCTGGGCGAAAATCTGATTACGCAGATTCCCCACTTCCAAACGACCGATGAGGATTTATTTATTATTGAGATCACGGGAAGTCATGGCTTGGCTGATCGTCCACCGGTACTGGCACAGCTTGTCCGCCGCGTCAGGGAGATCAACCAGCAAAGCGTAGAACGGATTGGCAGACCACTGCTGCTGCTGTTATTTTCGTAGGATAAGGAGGATTGTATGCATCACGGCTCACTAAAACAGGCCATTCTTTATCAGATTGTTTTTACGGTTCTGATCTACATGTTATTTCTATTGATGGCATCAACCAAGATCTATGCCGGGTGAAGACATTTCGCTGTTGATTCGTTGTTGATATCGTTTCTCAGAAAAAGTTTCGTGGCATGATCACGAGTGAAACAGACGAGTAGCACCACGAAGCTTTTTCTGAATGGCCATAGAAGAACGAGAGCTGCGCCTGCCGAAGCCGGAATAGTGCTGGACTTCGACAGGCGCAGCTCTCACTTACTAAACCTTCTCGTCGGCTGTCGCAAAGCGCATCGGCAAGGGATTACAGTTGCCGCATGTGAGGCCGGCCATCAAAGGAAAAGAGAAGCCTCCCTTTTTCCTGCACGTTCGTTTCCAGATGCACAGGGCGACTCCAGAGAGCGTGGAGGTTTTCGAGTGTGGCGTCCAGATAATCATTGCGGAGATCAGCCCCTTCCCAGCGATGAATGAGATAGAGTTCACCGCGATTCTCATAATTGGCATTGACCACCTCAATAATCGGTTCACCGAAGTTTGTCAGGCTAAAGAGCAACTGGCGCTTAATATCGGCAAAGTCACGACTGTCGATCTCGTAGGCACGTGCCTGTGGATTGTAGCGATAGGTAAAGAGTTTCTGCTCCTTGGCAAATTCCTCGGTGAGAAAGGTGTCGATCACCCCCACATCGTTGTAGATCCGTCGCACCTCAAAGATCTTCTCCCGCCCCAGGCCAAGCTGACGATCCCAATTGGCACGTTGCTTTGTGTCGTCACAGGCTTCATACTCAGCACCAAAGGCCCCACGATTCCATCGATCCTCAATATGACGCAACAACTCAATGCCCACTTTGTATGGATTGAGCCGCCCCGGTGAAGTGGCCAGCGTACCAGAATGATGGTCGGCGTAATCAATGAGTTCGCCGGTTTCAAGGGCATAACGCGTCATGATATAGGAGTGAAAGTAGCTGGCCCAGCCTTCATTCAGGATTTTGGTCTGCCGCTGCGGTGCAAAGTAGTAAGCCTCCTCGCGCACAATCGCCAAGACGTCCTGCTGCCACGGTTCTAACGGCGCATTCTCGAGCAGAAAGAGGAGGAGATCCCGCTGGGGTGTCACAGGGAAATTACGTTCACGGTGCTTCTCCTCTTGCCGTCGACGGCGCAGCGCCTCCAGGTAATCCGGCGGGTTGATGTAGCTTTCCATGTAACCACTGCTGCGCAGACGTTCATTCTGCTCTGTGGTGGACTCCGCCGGCGCAACCCTAGCCGGGGCACGCACCACACCGGGGCTGTGAATGTCAATTAGATTGTCGAGCGAGAGACAGCGGTCGATAAAGCTCTCAACCGGCTCCACCCCAAACTTTTCGAGATAACGCTGAATCCGTGCACCGTGATTGGCCATCTCATCGAGCATTCGTCGATTGGTATGAGAAAACCAGAGGTTGTTGTGGAAGAAATCGGCGTGGGCATAGACATGTGCCATGACCAGCTTCTGATCCACAGTGAGATTGCTCGTGAGCAGGTATGCGTAGCAAGGGTCGGTGTTGATCACCATTTCATAGATCCGGTGCAGCCCCCATGCGTAGCTCTTCCGTAGACGCTCATATTCCATACCAAAGCGCCAATGGGGATAGCGACTCGGAAAACCATCGTAGGCGGCCACCTTGTTCATCTGATCAAAATCGAGCATCACAAAGCGTACTTCCGGAAAAGTGAGACCAACCTCGGTGGCATACCCTTCGATTTTCTCTTTCCAGCTGGCCAACTCCGGGGGCAATAAGCTAGTCTTTACCCGCTTGCTCACATCATCGTCCTTTCCCCAAGAAAAGCCGCAGCGCATCAAAGATCGCATCATCGTCGCGGATGTGCGTTGTCACCAGATTTTCATGTGGGTCAAGTTCGTCGAGCGTATCGATAAAGGTGTGACCATAACGCCGTTCATCGACCTGGCCATAGCAATAGAGATTGGCGACAGGTAGCAGGTGCTGCTCCAACAGAGACAACGCACTGTCGTTGTCACTGCCGAAGTTATCGCCATCAGAAAATTGAAAGAGATAGATGTTCCACTCATCGGGGTTGTAGAGCGCCTTGACAAGCTTTTGACAGTAAGTCAATGCCGAGGAAATCTTGGTGCCGCCACCCTGTCGAATTCGATAGAAGGTCTCTTCGTCAACTTCGCCGGCCACGGCGTCATGGACGATATAGCGTCGATGAATGTGCTGATAATTGCGTTTGAGCCAGGCATCAATCCAAAAAGCTGTAATGCGTACGAGGCGCTTTTCCCGCTCGCCCATTGAGCCGGAGACATCCATCATGTAGATAATGACGGCGTTGGCGTCGGGCAGCGGTTTGGTCCGGTAGGAGCGATAGCGACGATCCTCGGGATAGGGGATGATCACGGGATTTTCGGGATCATAGAGACCGGCGGCAAGTTGGCGCTTCAGTGCTTCCCGATAGGTGCGCTTGAAGTGACGTAGCGATTCGGGACCAACCCGGCGAATGTCCGTGTACTTGGTGACTTCGCTATCTAAGCTCTTACTACCTTTGGGTTGAATACGAGGCAGTTCCAACTCTTCGGCGAGCATCTGTACCAGTTCGTCGATTGAAATTTCCGCTTCGCGAATATGTTGGCCCGGTGCTTCGCCAGCCCCTTCCCCTTCGCCCGGTTCACCGGCGCCCAGCAGATCGCCCGGTTCCCCTTCGCCTTGCCCCACGCCGCCACGATTGTTCTGACCAAAGGTAAAGCGCGGCAGATCCACCTGCGGCACGGGAATACTCACTAAATCCTTGCCTTGCCGCCCAATCAATTCACCATTGGTAATATACTTGCGCAGATTTTGGCGGATTTTGCCCTTGACGATCTGTCGATAACGGGCATTATCCTGTTCAATTTGAGCCATAGTTGTTGCACTTCCTCAAGAGATGCGAAACTTAAAACGGAAAGCGTAAAACGGAAGGCGTAAAACGGAAGGCGTAAAAACGGCAGAACCGCTAAAGGTGCTTCATGCGTTCTCATGTTTTGCGCAAGATGTTTTTGCGCCTTGCATTTACACAGCACGCATCACAATTCACTCATCATGCCGAACATCACCACGAGCGAAGATGCTGGCGACGTAGTTCAGCACATCCGTTGCGCAGATGTCACAGTAGCCAAAGTTCTTGATCAAGCGCGCTTTCACTACGTCGATCTTTTCCTGTGTCTCCTCATCGACCACGCTGCTGACCAAGCTGGTCAACTTGATGCTATCCTTTTGATCTTCAAAAAGCTTGAGTTCGAGCGCTTTCCGCAGCCGCTCATTGGAATCCCATTCAAACTTTTTACCGTCAATGGCCAGTGCACCGATGTAGTTCATAATCTCGCGCCGGAAATCATCTTTGCGACTGACAGGGATATCAATCTTCTCTTCGATCGAACGCATCAGCCGTTCATCCGGCTCCTCATCGCGCCCGGTAAAGGGATTTTTCACCTTTTCACGCTGGGTGTACGCACGCAAATTGTCAATATAATTCGCGGCCAAGCGGCGAATTGCCGACTCATCGGCGGTAATGGCACGTTGTACTTCGTTTTTTACGATCTCATCGTACTCATCACGTACTTCGGTGAGGAGCAAGGCGTAGCGCTCCCGGTCGCGTTTGTTGGTGATCAGCGAATGGTGTCTGAGCCCAGCCTCCAACTCCCGCATCACCACAAAAGGATTGAGACAACCCACCGCGCCATGAGAGACCAGGGCGTTTGATAATTTATCTTGGATGTAGCGCGGGGAGATACCACTCATCCCCTCTTGCCCGGCATTGGCCCGCAGTTCGCGCACCGTATCCTCGGTGTAACCGGGCAGTGAACGGCCATCGTAGAGTTTCAACTTTTGCATGAGGGTCAGGCTGGCATGTTTGGGCTCTTCCAACCGTGTGAGAATGGCCCACATGGCAGCGATATCGAGCGTGTGGGGTGCAATATGTTTGCCCAACACTGTACGCCGGTTGAAATCACGTTCATAGATGTGGACCTCATCACGGAAGCGGGTGACGTAGGGCACATCGATTTTAACCGTGCGATCCCGCAGCGCTTCCATGTACTCATTGGCAAGCAGCTTGCGATATTCCGGTTCATTGGTGTGGCCGATAATCACCTCGTCGATATCGGTCTGGGCGAACTTCTTCGGCTTGATCTTGTGTTCCTGCGAGGCCGTGAGCAGATCATAGAGAAAAGCGACATCGAGTTTGAGCAATTCAATAAATTCTACAATGCCGCGATTGGCAATGTTCAATTCCCCATCAAAGTTAAAGGCACGGGGATCCGAGTCGGAACCATACTCGGCAATCTTCCGATAGTTGATATCGCCGGTGAGCTCCGTTGAATCCTGATTTTTCTCATCCTTGGGCTGAAAGGTACCGATGCCAATGCGGTCCTGTTCAGACAGAAGCAACCGGCGCACACGGACATGCTCGATCATGCGATTCCAGTCACCATCGTAGGCGTCCATCAGCGAACGGTAGATATGGCGGCAGGCCGGGCATAGCTCGCCCTTAATGGTGATGCGGTAGGCCAAATCGCTCTGCTCATTAATTTCGTCTAGCACTTTGTTACGGGCAGGTTGTGGAATCAAACGGAGTGGTTCTTCGTGCATGGGGCAAGGCATTTCGCCGTCAGGGGTTTGCCAGACCAATGTATAGAGGGCGCCTTCCTCGGTTGTCGAGTAGTGCTCCATCCCTTTCTTCAGCAAACGAGCCATCGTGCTCTTGGCACTCCCCACCGGCCCATGTAAGAGCAACACGCGCCGTTCGGTGCCATAGCCACGTGCCGCCGACTGAAAGACCTGCACCAACTCCATCAATGGTCGATCCAGGCCAAAGATTGCGTCACGCCCATTGTCGAAGGGATCATCAAAGAACTTGTAGTGTAGCAGCTCTTCTCGGAACTGTGTGTAGCGATCAGAACCGTAGGAAATGATCATATCGTAGAGACGCTGGTAGGCCGTACGCGCGACGCCGGGATTTTCCTGCACGAGTGCGAGATAATCAGCAAACGTTCCTTCCCAATGCAGCGTGCGGTACTGTTCGCTATCCTGCACGGCCACGACGAGATCCATCAAATTCGTTCCAGCTTTGCGACTCATTGCTCACCTCTTGTGAACCAGACACGAGCGTTCGTGCCAACGACAGCAGTTATTGCATCTGTGACCATCCATTCATTCGTTGTGTAAAGTGTAGTTGTTCGGCAGGCAGTGCGGCGGAGTTGTTGATCGATGCTGGCTGCCAAACAGGAGCGAACTAGGATGAAAAAAAAGCAGGAGGGAACTAGCCGGATTCCCCGTCAGCCCCCTCCTGGAAAACAACACACTTCCCATGCGTTATCCTGAATCCGTGACTCAGTGACCCACAGTTCAGAGCAGTTCCATTGCCCCAAATGGACATAACGCTGTGCACTGTTGTTACTCCGAAAATTCGCCGTGACACGCTACATTGCCTTCACAATAGCCATGCTGGGCCACAAACAAATATTCGGATGATTGTTATCTAAAGCGCAACTCATCGAATGAGCGAGCACACTTTAGAAGACGCACACATGTTCCGTTTTGTTCCGTCTCGGTATGTTATACAGTATGTTATACAATATGTTATGCGATCTTATACCCGAACTCTGTACACCAAAACTCTCGTTTGAAGGGTTACTGCAATGCTCCAGTGATGGTTGGGCACGTCTGTGCCTGGGTTGCATCCAATTCAGTTGTAATTAAAAGTGCATGTGCATCATCAAGCACAAGGATCAGTTCGGGGGCAACCGATAACCACTCTGCAAATGCTATCCTATCACCACGATCGCTTGCGCTCTGTGCTGCTGATAACATTGCGAAATAACAATCAGAGCCAAAGAGCACGGGCTGCACCTGCATACGCTCATTGTAACGTGTATCGATCCAGCGCGTCAATAGGTATTCTTCATGGTTTTGTATCACAGGTTGGGGTACAAAGGTGCGACCGGCAACATATTTCGCACCTTGCGTCCGTTGCGCAACATTGCCTGTCTGCAATTCCCCAATCGTCTCGCTCATTGCTACCGCATCGGCACCAACGACCTGCTGCATTCGTAGGGAAACCGCGGCAGCCTCCTCTTGGCTAGCCGGCGCCGCTACGGCAGCCACATCGTTGTCCATTGCATTGGACGCAGCGGCAGAGGCAGGGGTTGCAAAGGCATCGGCTGCCGATTGCTGCCCACCACTGGCACCATTCATCAACTGGTCAACCGGTTCAGGCACATAGGATGATGTGTACGGTGTAACAATACCATACTCGAGGCTCAAAGCAATGATGGCGTCGATCAACTCCGGATCAGGGCCACTGCGTCGGATCTGTTGCAACATGGTACCGATCTTCCGCGCCGCCCACAGTCGCGCAACAGCGGCCTCGCCGCCTGCTGTCACAACGTGCTGTCCCGGATAGTGATAGAGAATGGTTGCGCCATTTACCTTCCCGCGTAGGGTCACTTGTACGGAGACAGTCTCTTGATCGGCTGCGGCAGGTGGCAGATGATAGCGCCCGGCAATAACCAACTGCTCACCGGCGAAGAGATCCGGTAGGGGGTAGGGATAGAGGTCGTCGATGGTGATGGTATGGCTGAGGGCACTGGTGCCAGCCACGTCGGACGTGGCTGCAACATCAAGCATGACGTCGCTCAAGACGGGTGCGCTAATGCCTTGGTAGAAGTGCCCCACCTCTTCATCAATCCGCTCTTCGGGCCGAACATAGCTACTGCGTCCGCCAAGCTCACCACTCAAGGTATCCAATAACGTGGTGTTTACATCATAGCCAACGCCAAAGGTAAAGAGGCGCAGAGTTTGGTCAGCCGAGCGATTCGCAAAGACATTGGCAATGATCTGTTCACTGTCGCGCTCGCCTTGCGTCGGTAGCCCATCGGTGAGAAAGAGCACGTAGGCAGGCCGATCCAACTGCCCGCCATTGGCATCCTCTACACTGGTTGGAAGTTGGGCCAACGCTTCCAGCAACGCCCGGTTCATGTCGGTGCTGCCCGTGGCAGACAAATGATCGATCCAGCGATGCGCTGCTTCTTGGGCGGCGGGGGTTACCGCTTGCAACGTAGACTGCCACAGCTTAACCCCGGTGCTAAAGGCTATTAAGTTAAAGCGGTCATCCGGGTTGAGCTGATCGACCACATAGTGTAAGGCACCGATTGCCTGTTGCAGCTTGTCACCACTCATTGAGCCGGAGACATCTACCACCAGCACAATGTCACGTTGGACAATGGCCTTGGCCGTACGCTCCACGCTTGGCGCCGCCAACAACACAAAATAGCCATCGTTACCGGCAGGCTGGTAGCTCAACAGATTCACGCCAATGGCGCTCTCATTGGTGCCGAAGTAGAGAGTAAAGTCCCCCTCCGGTCGATATGTGCGGGCCGCATAAGTAACCGTTGCCTGACTATCGCTGAGCCGGGTTGTCGCTATCGCAAAGGTTGGGCTGTAGATGGTGCGTAGGCCTGGTTGGTTCACCAGTTCGATATTGATCGACAGCTCTTCGATTGGCGCACTGGTGAATTGGCGGGTTTCCAAGGGATAGCGTAGCTGGACCAGGCCATCCTGCGCCGTGAGAATTTGCGAGTAGCTCAGTTCCAGAGTGCGGGTCTCACCGGCTGGAATCGGGAAGACACTGACCTGAAAGAGATCGCGTCCCAGATACTCAAGCAATGCCGGATCACGCCGCTGACGCACAATTTCCTCATATGTTCGCCGCGCCTCTTCCTTATGCAACAGTTCACCTTCGATCACTTCCCCATTCACAGTCATTTGGAAATCGCCAATGGCGGCATTTTCCGGCAGGGGGAAGAGATAGGTGCCCTCAATTGGCCGGACAGAATCGTTGCGCAAGATCTGTGTCAGGTGCACCTGTGCAAGTGGACCATCTACAACTACGTCAACCTGTTGACGTTCGACCTGAATCTGGTCAATTGGTGCAGGTAGCGGTAGGGGTGGGGGCGGTCCACCCGGTGGTGGGTCGATAATAATTTGTGCGGCAAGCGGTGTGGCGATCAGGGACTGAACCAGCACAAAGAGCAAAAGCGCAAGCGCAAATGTGTGGCCGCGACGGCGTAACATAGAGCACCTCCATCCAGGTGGGGACATACAGAAGTTGTTGCAAACGTGAGAACGCAGAGGGAAGACGGGGCCGCCCATACAAATGTTCCCACAGCTGCTGCTCCGAGAGGTCAATCTATCGCTCTATTGATGGTGTGGTTCAAACTTAATGTGGAACTGTGCCTCTGGGGTGACAAGAGCAGTGGCGCTTGCGTTATTCGGCGGGCTCGACAACCGGAAGTTGGGCAATGCGATCGGGGTTGCTAATCACCGCGGCGGTAAAGACCCATGCCACTTCACCGTCCTCTGTGAGGATCTGTAGCCAACTGCTGTCGACGGTACGGCCGATCGCCTGCACTGTCGTCGCTCGGGGCAGAATGGCAACAACCGTAGCAGTGGCATTGGCAGCCTCGCGAGCGTTTACGCCAAAGGTTGCCGGTGTTGAGATGGTGATATCCGCATCTGCTGGTCTGCTCTCGTCGTTCTCGTCTGTAGGTGAAACTACAACCGGCTCAGCGGCGGGAGCAACAGCTTCCTCCGCTGCAATGGCCTCATTCACCAGCAGATCCAAGGTGGACGCCTCGCCTGGCGTGACGTTGGTGATGGGGATCATGGCCAACACGGGGGTGATTTCAGTCGTTACATCGGGTGCTGCCGTTCCATCGGGCATTACCGTTGCCGTTGTAGCCACATTGTCGATTACGGTACAATCGCCCATCAACTGATTTTCGCAAAGAAACGTCGTGGCAACTTGCGCGATAGATGCTTCGTCGCCGGTCGCCGGTTCACCGTCCTGCCCAAGCTCAATCTGCGCGTTGAGATCGGTGATCACCTCGGGGGTCAGCAATGGCCCCAGCGCGGCGAGACGCTGTTCCATCTCCGGATAGCGTGCCAACACTTCATTGCGCGTGACTGGCGCCGGTGAATAGTTGGGGAATGCACCCAATGGATCGTCCAAAACCGTTAACTGCCACGCACCAACGCGAGCATCGGTCCGTGAGATTTTGCCAACATCACAGGTGCCATCCCGCAAGGAGCGATAGATCTCATCGTCGGCAAGCAGCACAATGCTTTCCGGCGACGGATTCATCTCATAGAGTTCGGCAAGGGAAGCAAGGCCTAGCTCCGCATCATTGAAAAAGTCGTCATCCACACATATCGTCAATGCCGTGGGATCAGCCTGCACCGCGGCTGTTAAGTCCAGCAACGTACGCAGGCCGCGGGCAGCAACTGGCGGCGAAACAGCCAGGCCGTAAGTGCTATCGAAAGAAGCCTTACGAATCCAAGCGATATTTAAGGCGGCATCGAGATCTTTCACCAATGAAAAAGCCCCATCTGCTGTGGTCGGTAGCGCAGATGGGGGAATGTTGTGATAGAGCGAAAGTGCCACTCCGGTAAATTCTGGATAGAGGTCAATTTCGCCACTCTCCAACATTGCCCTCAGATCCGGCGACGTACCGCTTGCTGTTCGATCCACAACAGGGTAGCCTGCGCTTCGCAACAAGGTAACCATCATCGTGCCCATGAGTTGCTGCTCCGTATCGGTCATGGAGGCGATAATGATCCCCGGCTCTCTGGCGATGCCGGGAGAGGAGGCGCTAGCTGTTGCGGCATCCCCCTCTCCCCCCCCAGCGCTTGCGCTTGCCAACATCTCTGCGGAAGGGCTCGTCTGTGTCAGCGAAGGTGAGTCAGGGGGGGAGGGCGTCTGCCCCGTTTCCCCGCCTCCCTCCCCCTCAGTTGGGGTTGCATCGGCCGGCGGTGCCTCCGTCCCCGTCTCTTCAACAGCCGGATTCTCACGTTCAGTAGACTGGCTTCCCGCTCCCTCCTCGGCCGCCTCTTCGACGGCAGGCTCCTCCACTGGTGGCGCAATCAATTCGTTTTCGACGAGAAAATCGCGGGCCACCGTATAGGCATCGTGCTCGTCGCCGCTCTCTTCCTCACCATCTTCTCCCAGTTCAACTTGTCGATCAAGGTCACTGATGGTTTCAGCATCAAGCAGCGCCACCAGACCATTGATGACTGTCCCCAGTTCTGGATTTTGGTCCAGGATGGTCTTCCGCATGACAGGAGCACTGCCGGATGTCAGGAAAAACCCCAGTGGATCCTCCAAGATGGTGTAGCCACGGGCAGCGGCATCGAGACGATTGGTGGCGGCCACATCACATTCGCCACTTTCCAGCCCTGCCAAGAGTTCATCTTCAGCCATCAACAAGATTTTATCCGGCTCAAATGCGAAGCCATAGAGCTGTTGCAGTGCTTCAATCCCATTCAATTCGCTGCCGAAGAATTCGTTGTCCATGCAAATGGCAAGTGGTGAATCGTTGGCGATCATGTAGAGCGCCAGGTCATCCAGGCTTGCAATGCCGAGAGTTGTCAATTCTTCACCTTCGACCAAGGCCGTTGTTTCGGCATAGGGCAAGAGGTCAAGCCAAACGATGTCATTTTCACGGTCTAAATTCTGGGCAAGTGCATAGGCCCGTTCGCTGGTCGTCGGCAAAGCAGCAACCGGCAAGGCATGGTACTCGGCCAACGCGGTGGTGACTGTCTCAATAT
>ERZ795053.5148-NODE-5148-length-13685-cov-6.715627_pt1 | contig 13685 bp, 5 predicted proteins | sample MGYA00375137_ERZ795053 | MGnify/ENA primary metagenome ERZ795053 (study PRJEB30182, sample SAMN05720284) | activated sludge metagenome | isolation source: Anaerobic digester | place: Hong Kong | collected 2014-12-17 ... | reverse complement strand
AAATTTCTTTACGTTCACCTCACGATGTTTATTGCCATTAGGGTAAGAATCATCCGCTGTTACACCATAAATATATCCGTTCAGGCTTTCACTGGCTGTTACCCCGTTTTTTCCACCCGGTGTACCAAAGCTAGTTTGCTTTTCAATAGAAAAGTCATTTCCAAATTTAACAAATGAGACCGTATTGGCAATAATATTATTACTTCCAAAACCATAGAAATCATGATCTATCACGTACAATCCATTTCTTGCAAAAGCAAAACCCTCGTAGTTGTAAATATCGGGTTCATAATTGTCTTTATCTAATCTGATGATAGACGAAGATCCTATATTGTTGATATAATTAATGGAGTTAATATATATGAAATTATCTTTGACTATTATTCTAATTGGGTTTGGATTACTTACCTCAAAGGGAACAATTTTGCTATAATATGTCTGCCCCAGTAACACTGCTGATCTTAGCACAAATAAAATAAATACTAATAATTTCATATTCTAAAAATTTAAAAACAGGGGGAGACCTATCTCCCCCTTCCTTGGTTTTAGTTTTTTATAAATTTCGATGTTTCCATGCTGCGGCAAAAGGAACTATGTCTCTTATATTTCGATACTTAATTAGTTGTAAATTGGTATCAATCATTGTCAATCCAACATCTAAGGAGTCAAAAGAATTTCTATTATACCCCGTTGTCAAAATTTCGGTATCGAAAATTCCTACATTATTCACTCGGGTGTCAATTGTAGTCGGATAGGGTTTAATATTAGCTCGGAGTATTGCTTGAGCCTGAATTTGTAAAACTAAAGAAATAGAGATAAAAAGTAATGTGAAATGTTTCATAGGTTCTAAGATTTTGGACTATTATTATTCAAACCGTTTTAATTTGATATTTTAAACTGTCCTAAATATAAAACAAAATACTGAAATAGTCAAAAAATTTAACCTAGAAAAATAAAAGTAATGGATGTTTCAATTAATCTTTTGGTGACTTCCTCACATATTCCTTAAAGCAATAGTGATACTCGTTCTTTTCGTCAGGCAAGTGATTTTCACTTTGTAATAAATCCCATTGATCATAATTAATCTGCGGGAAAAATACGTCGCCATCGACCTCTACATCGACCTCCGTCAAGTAAAGTTTGTCCCATAAGTCCACCGTTTGCTCATAGATTTTCCCACCACCTATGATGAAGCACTCTTCTGCCCCTGTATCTTGAGCTAGCGAGAGACTCTCCTCAATGCTATGGGCCGTCAAGCTATCAGATGCAATAAAAAATGGATCTCTGGTCACCACGATATTGGTACGTTTCGGAAGGGCTCTGCCGATTGATGCAAAACAATTCCTCCCCATGATGACGGGATGATGAATGGTCGTCCGTTTAAAATATTTTAAGTCTGCCGGTAAGTACCATGGAATGTCATTGTTTTTTCCAATAACATGATTCGATGCAACGGCGACGATACAGGAAATTGTCAATTCAACAGATTTTTAATTTCACAAAGATAAATGATAAGCCATAGACAATAGGTCTTTTCGAAAAATAGTTTAAGCTCTACAAATAATCTCCAATTGACTACAAATAATAATAAAGCAAGTCAAGCAGTGCCGAAATATTGTACTTTTATCAAATAATTTATCACAAACCATGAAAAAGCTCTATTTTCTTTTAACATTCACGATTATCCTAATCAGTTCTTGTAAAAAACAGGAGGATGATGCGACTCTCATTGATGTCTCTACAGATTTAGATTCGGTGTCGGAGTACTTAGTCGCTGCCACCCAAGGGGTTATATCAGCTGATGATGACCTCAATTTTATTTTGAAAAACTCTCTCCTCAATGAACCTTCTCAAGATCAACTGAAAGATCTTATCACAATAAAACCAAATGTCGTAGGATCAACGACCGTTACGAATCATACGATTATCAATTTTACGCCTACATCTGGGTTTGAGTCTGATATGAACTATGAACTGACCCTTCACCTTCACGACTTATTTCCTTCCCAATATCAGAAAAATGTCAGGATTCATTTCAAGACATTTAAGCAGGAATTTACCGTTGAGGAAAATGGATTTATAATCAATGATGACAACAGCATTAACATACTGGCACTCATCAAAACGGCAGACAAAGTCAAGCCTAAAATGTTATTGAGTTGTTTTTCAAGTGATGCTAAAGAAATGAATATCAATGCATTAAATAATAACACCTACGAAATTTCACTTTTGTACAATGGAAATTTAAATGAAAATTCTTTTTTAAAATATGATGGAAGTCGAATAAAAGCAAGCTCAAGTGGTCAGCTCTCTTTCAAGGATAAAATATCCAAAGAGTTCATGATTATGTCTAGCATCTATCATTCCGATGATAAAGAATACAAAGTGTTTTTTAGTAAAAAAATCAATCCTGATCAAGATTTATCAGGCATTATTACGGTGAATGGGCATGATGCTCAGACCTCCATTAAGCAAAATGAATTGACTATTTTCACCTCGACATTTACTACCGACAAAAATCTAAAAATAGTCATCAATGAGGCTTTAAAATCTTCGGAGAAAAAGAATCTCATTCAATCCTACACTTTCGACGTTTCCAATCAAATGGACATGCCTGTGGCAGAATTTGCCAAAGAAGGAAATTACTTCCCTAGCAATGGTGAATTTTACATCCCAATAAAAACCAAGGCACTCAAAAAGCTCAGAGTATTCATCGTCGAAATCAAACAGGAAAACGTCAAGCACTACCTTACTTGGCAATCCCTTCAAAATACAGAGTATTACAATTTACGGATGTTTGGTAAGCCAATTTATGACCAAGAATTTGACATAAACTATAAGCTCGCCGATCCTGAAGGTTGGACCATTACGGGATTAGACTTGCATGACCAAATACAGAGAAATCCGGGCAGTATCTACAGCGTGAGCTTAAGCATCAGCCCATCAAATACCTTGCTCTCTTGCGTCTCGAGTAATCAAAATTTCCAACAGCGTCAGATACCCGATAAAAAATTTTTCAAGGGAGGAAATAATTATTATGATGATTATTACTATGATTATGATTGGAGAGAAAGAGAAGACCCTTGCTCACTTTCTTATTACTTCCATCTACAAGCTGAAAAACGTAATTTTATCTGTAGTGATTACTCTATCATTGCTAAAAGAGCTGGTGAAAGCTACCACATAGCAGTGTCAGACCTAATCAGCCTCGTCCCAACCTCAGGAGCTCATTGCACTTTATTTGATATGCAGGGTGAAATGATTGACAATGGTACGACCTCAAGTCAAGGATTCGTCACTTTGAATTCAAACGAATACCAAGCCTCTGTACTCAAGGTCGATGAAGGCGGGAAGGTCACTTTTATGTCGCTCGATGACAACGAGAGTAACCCACTTACGGAGTTTGATGTCAGTGGAAATAGGTCTGCACTCGACAACAAATACATGCTCTACACAGAACGTGACGTATGGCGACCGGGAGACAGTATTTACTTAGATCTCATGATTAATCGAAAAGCAACGAATATCCCATATAATCTTCCGGCTGTGGTCGAATTTTATAATGTTGAAAACGTCTTGATAGACCGGCAGATGCAGAACTTGGATATTTCTGACAAATTAATTTACAATTTCATACTCAAGACAAATCAAAGCTCTAAATCCGGAACATACCGAGTTAAAATGAGCATTGGAGACGATGTCTTGTACAAGTATTTGAGAATAGAAAACATCAAACCTAACACAGCAGAAGTACTATTTTCTTTTAACAATGAAAATTCGAATAAATGGATACTCGATGGCAATCCATCCGGCACCCTAAAGGCTCAGTATTTGACCGGATTTGCCCTTAAAAATGCAAAAATCAAGACAGAAGCTCTTGCCAAGCCCATGTCCACACCATTTGAAAAGTTTAAAGACTATAATTTTAATGACTACCGCAATCAAATTGAAAATAAATTTTTAATGTTTGAAACCACGACCAACGACAATGGAGAAGCTATTTATAAATCAGCTAGGAGTCTGGAAAGTGTAAATGTCCCTATGAATTTGTACCTAGAGACTGAAACCATTCTCCCCGGTGGTGGCTCCAATAAGGAAGGGAAAAAAGTCATTGTATCACCGCTCGAAAGCTATATCGGTATCAAGCGAAATGCAGGATCAGGTTGGAGAGATAATTATGTATTCAATGATGACGTTAAAATTGATTTGATAAGTCTTGATGCGGAAGGGAAAGTTAAAAACTCTGATTCCAATATTAAATACACTATACAAGAAAATGTCAAATATTGGTGGGTTGACAAATATCGACTGAGATCTTCTGGTAATTACAACCACTCCAATTATTGGAAAAACATCCGATCAGAAGAAATCAAAGTCAACGGTCGGAAGGAACTCACCATCAACCATAAAGATTGGGATAAAGGTGCCTATAGAATCATTGCTGAAGATTTAAATTCCGGACATATCAGTCATATCTATTTCACTATTTACAACGGTACTGATAGAATACCCGGAGCGGAACCTTACATATTAGAATTCGAAACTGATAAAGACAGTTACTCCACGGGTGAGGAAATTAAGCTCTCAATTCCCGGAATCAAGGATGCCAAAGCCCTTGTGAGCATAGAAACAAGCACCAAGGTTATCGACCAATTTTGGGTGGAACTTACTGACAAGCAAGAAACCATCAGAATGAACGCAAGCAAGGAATGGAGTCCAAATGTATATGTTCATATCAGCGTCATACAAAAATATCTCAATACGGACAATGACCTTCCACTCAGGTTGTATGGTGTCAAACCTCTAAAAATTGACGGAACCACAGCTGGTCTTAAACCAATAGTCAATATACCAGAAAAGCTAGAGTCTAACAAAACTTATGAAATAGAAGTAAGCGAATCCCAAGGTCGCAATATGCAATATACGCTGACCTTAGTAGATGAAGGATTGGTCAACCTGACAGGATACAGAATCCCTGATCCACTCAATCATTTCGATGGAAAATTCCCCCTCTTGGTCAAAACGTGGGACATATACTCACGGTTGATGAGATTTTTCAATGGAGATTATGCCGGCATTGTCAGCATAGGTGGGGATGACACGTATCACGCCGATGCCCTGCCAGAGGTCAATCGATTTAAATCCGTGGTCATTCATCTCGGAACCTATAAGTTGGGAATAAATAAAAAGAATAAACACACCATTCAAATTCCCAATTATATAGGAAAATTAAGGTTGACTGTGACGGCATGTAGCACAGATAATTTCGGCTCAACAGAAAAATCGGTTCTTGTCAAAAATCCGCTCATGGTACAGTCACAACTACCTCGAAGTTTAAATATTTCGGACAAATTTCCGATTCCAATCACGGTGTTTAAAGATGATGAAAACATCAAAAACGTAGAGGTCAAAGTTACGGCAGACCCCAAAGTTATCAAATTAGCTGATAATACAAGAAAGCTTGACATGAGTACTGAAGATCAAGACATCCTCTTCATGCCCGCGGAAATCAAAGACAAGGCCGGTGTCACCAAAATACTGATTGATGCGGCAGGAGGAAGCAAAAATGCCAAGGAAGATACCGAAATCGCAGTCAATTACCCGAATAGCTATACCTCTGCGGTAAAAACATACACTGTGGATGCAGGCAAGTCACTAGACTTGACCATAGATCCGATGGGTTATCCCGATGCATTCCACTCTGACCTGCAATTAAGTGGGGTCAAGGTGCCGGAATTTACCAAATATGCGGACGAGCTTATCCGATATCCTTATGGATGTTTAGAGCAAAGTTCTTCAGCCGCATTCTCTCAGCTTTATCTTGATAAAATTGTAAAATTAGATCCAAAACAAAATCAAGAAAGACTGGCAAATCTTCAAGCCATACTCCTAAAACTTCTTAGATTTCAAAAGTCCAATGGAAGATTTAGCTATTGGGAAAATGATTATTACAGTGGGTGGGCTGATATTTATGCAGGAAACCTATTGGTAGAAATGAAAACGGCTAAGCTTCTTCCAAATAATTCAGATATGCTTAAAAAGTGGCTTAATTATCAGTACAAAAGTGCCAATGATTGGAGTTATAACAGTCCTTCTGATTCGTATAATTATGAAAGTGAATCTCTAGTGCAAGCATACCGATTATACGTACTTGCCAAAGCCGACAAATCGGCCAAATCGGCCATGAATAGATTCTTAGGCTCTAATCAATCGTCTTCGCCTGTGACTTGGTGGCTTTTGGCAGGTGCCTACCAACTCGCAGGCTATGAGTCAAAGGCGTTGGAATTAATAGATAAAGCTGAAAACTTACAGAAGAATCCTAACAAATACTATTACCTCAATTTTGGAAGTAATGAACGAGATTTTGCCATTGTGGTCGAAGTTTTGGCACTATTTCCAAGACTAAAAGAAAAGATGCAACAGTATTATTTCAGAATGGTGGACAATTTGAATCAAAGGAGCTGGGTCAATACCCAAACCAAAGGCTACGCCTTCATCGCGATTAACCGTTTTTTCAATGGAGAAATCAATCTCAGTGAGTCTATTCAGTACAATCTCCAATTCGACAATAAAGCGGATGGTTATGAGCATTCGGCTACGAGTGTTAATGTAAAAGAAATAAAAAGTGAACTATGGGGCAAACCCATAAAAATCACCAATACATCGACCCAAAAGTTATTTGTCAGTGTGATAAATCGGTATATTTCTAAGGATATGAACACACCTGCTTCGTCTAACAATCTCTCTCTTTCTGTCAATTATTTTAACACAACATCTAGTGATCGCAAGATGTCTGATATTCGATTGGGAGATGACATTTTGATAGTCGTCAATGTAAATAATCTCACGGCGTTGAGTCAGGAAAATCTTGCTCTCAACCTAAAAATGCCAGGAGGTTTTGAATTGATAAATCCAAGATTGTATGCCACTGAAAACTCGAGTCAGTCTTCAAGATTTACTTATCAAGATTTTAAAGATGATCGAGTGTATACATTTTTCGACATGGCAGCGGGTGGCACTCACTCCTATTCATTCCGGGCAAAAGCAACATTTGAAGGAGACTTTTTCCAACCTGCCATCAAATGCGAACACATGTATGACGGTGATATTTATGCCAACACGAAATCTGGTAGAGTCAGTGTTAAAAAATAAATACATATTGCGATGCATCAAACTGGGGATTGTCGGAATTATCATTCTCTTGTTGATTCCTATCCCTCGCGATTCACCTTCATACAGTTCGTTGCTTTACAGTCGTGAAGGAGACCTACTTTCTGCCACTGTATCCAGCGAGCAACAATGGTGTTTTCCGTTAGACGAAGACATTCCCAAGCCATTAGAAAATTGTATTTTACTATTCGAAGATGAGTATTTTTATTACCACCCTGGTATAAATCCCATATCTGCGGTGAAGGCAGCAATTCAAAATGTCAAGAGTAAGCGAATAGTAAGAGGTGCCAGTACAATCACCATGCAAGTGATGAGAATGAAAAATCATCATAGCAAGAGGAACATCTGGAACAAACTTTGGGAGTCCTTGAGTGCTGTCAAATATACTGTCATTACAAGTAAGAAAGAAGTATTGAAAAACTGGTGTCAAATAGCTCCCTTTGGTGGTAACGTCATTGGGGTAAAGGCTGCTGCTCTCCTGTATTTCGGCAGACCGCTAGACCAACTTTCATGGTCTGAGTATGCATTGTTGGCTATATTGCCAAATTCACCCAATGTTATGCATCTCACTAAAAATCGGAATTCTTTACTTAGTAAACGCAATCTCCTATTAGAAAAACTTTACCAAAATGGCTATTTTAGTGAGGAAGAATTGAAGATTTACCAAGACGAAGATCTGCCTGTCATTAATCCTCAAATTAAACAAAATGCGATACACTTTATGGCCTATTGTAAAAATAGTTTTCCAAATGAAAATGTTTTTTATTCTACCATAAACACAAGTATCCAAAGCAAACTCAATGACCTTTGTCAGGTAGAAATCAATCATTTGAATCAAGACGGTATTGGTAATTTAGCATGCATAGTCATGGATATCGAAAGTAATGAATTACTCGCTTATGTGGGAAATGCAACGCCTACTGGTATGCCATTTAACTATGTCGATATAGTGCAATCGCCAAGGAGTTATGGGAGTTTACTTAAGACCTACTTATATCTATATGTGATTGACAAAGGATTTTTACTACCAAAAAATTTAATTGCAGATATCCCAACTTATATAGGCACTTATGCTCCAGAAAATTTTGACAAGAAATTCCGCGGCGCTGTAGGTTTCGATGAGATGCTTATAAGTTCTTTAAATGTTCCGGCCGTGAGAGTGCTAAATGAGATAGGATTAGATCCATTTTATGAGGAGCTCACAAAGTTAGACTTGAAATACTTAGACCGAGGTGCTGATTATTATGGATTAAGCCTCATTCTTGGTGGCGGAGAAACTACTATGTGGGAATTGGCAAGGCTATTTAAAGGGTTTGGTCGAAATAGAAAAGGAGTTGCACAACCATTCAATGGCATTAAATTTTTAAAAGATAAAACACCTACTTCGAATGAAATAAGCTACGACATCCACGCCACAGACCAATTACTAGAAGTAATGTCGGATGTAAAAAGACCGCGTGAAGAAAAAAACTGGTCTCAACTGGAGAGCAACTTAAAAATTGCATGGAAAACCGGGACAAGTTATGGTCACAAAGATGCCTGGGCTATTGGAGTTAATGGAAAATATGTGGTTGCGGTTTGGGTAGGTAATCAAGGAGGCGAAGGTCGGCACAATCTGACCGGAGTTACTCGTGCGGCTCCAATCATGTTTAAAATATTCAGGAACCTACCTGGAAATCAATGGTTTGACCCGATTCAAAAATCGAAAAACACCATCCGTACCTGTAAAAAATCAGGCCTAATGGCATCCAAATATTGCCCAGAAACGGAGCTCGTCTCTATTCCAAAAATTTCCATGCACTACAAGCAGTGCCCTTACCATAGAGAAATATATCTAGACCAGCATGGCTTACAGTTGAGTACAGACTGTATCAGTCAGACAACGAGAATCGACACTCTATTTCAGCTTCCACCTGTCCTGGCCTACTACTATCAAACAGAACATAGCGACTACACTCCGGCACCAACCTACCAATCGGGCTGCAGCCAACCCACAGACGCCATGACCTTCATATATCCCGTTCAAGGCCTTAAGCTGTTTTTACCCAACGATATTGACAAAAAGGAACCCTTAGTGGCACGGCTAAATCACTTTGATCCCTCCTCAAAAGTATATTGGTATCTTGATTCTGAATATCTGATGACGACAGAATCGACACACGAATTTCCATTGCAAATGGTACAAGGTTACCACCAATTAAGCGCCGTTGATCAGAATGGAAATAAGGAGCAAGTCCATTTTGAAATCCTCGGCAACTCCCGCCATCAATGACTTCTATCATAAAATTCGCAAGATAAATGCCATAAAATATATTAATTTGAAAAATCGAGAAACGAAATTATCAGTTGATGCATCTTTTATTAGATATCAATTATTAATTTTGTAGCGATAGCGATGGATAATTATAAGGAGACATACGAACTTTATCAACGTTTTGAAAAAAATGCATACTACGATAAGATTCATTTTTTTGAAAGCAACTCACGTATAATCCAATATTTGGATGACCACGAAAGCTTGGGCATGAGTGTTGATTATATCATATGCCTTTTCGAGGTAGGTCGATATTATAAATTGTTGTCCCGTATTGATGAAATTATAGAGGTCGTCGTAGATTGTAATTTTTATATTTATGATGGTGAAGATCCATTTGTAAAACTCTTGTTTATCAAAGCGGCTGCCCTATTTAACCTTCGCAAATATGCTGAAGCCCGAAAATTGGTAAAATCTATAGTCAACATTAACCCTCAATATCCTTACGCAAAGATTTTCTACAGAAAAATACTTTGGAATCAAGCCTTAGAATTCCTAGGAATAAAAATTTGATGTTATCATAGCCAAAAGTAAGGGGAGACATTGGGCATCTTCAAGACCCAAAAGCAGCGTAATTACAAATTATGGTATCTATGATAGTATAAGAACCTATTCAAACTTTAACTATGAAAAAACTAATTCTACTCGTATCATCATTCTTTATCATTAACAGTCAACTAAATTCACAAAATAACACCGTGAGAGGCTCCGTGTGGGTAGAAAGTATCGACTTTGATGGATACTACAATGAAGGAGAATTACTACAAGCAGCAATCGATGTAAGTCTTTATAGTTCCACTCAATTTGAACAACTAGATAATCTGGTTGCAAGCACTACAATAACTCCATCTTCTTTATTTTATGAATTTACAGACTTACCGAATGGTGATTATACTGTAGTAATTGACGCATCTAATTTTTTACCTGCTGCAACTCTCTTTGGTTTTTCAATTTCGGATATATATTATTCAGCCGCTAATTTTGTTGACAATGACAACAATGGTCATAATTTTGAGTATGAGGTAATTACTGACCAATTCACGCTAAGTGGTAATGAAACCAATGATGTGGATTTCGGTTTCACCTACCCTTGTGAAAATGAATCCCAATATTTTGCAACTGATTGTAATGAAGTAATTCCCTTTTGTGATTTCAGTTTACTCAATGGATTTTGTGCCAGAATGTCTTCCATTGTCACTGGTAATGGTCCTTCTCCTTTGTGTTCGAATGGAGGTGTTCCACATAATATATCGTGGATGGCATTTATTGCACCGGTTGGCAACTATGAGATCGATATATATACCTATATGTGCAACGGTGCCGGTATTCAATTCGGAATTTACGATAGTTGCGATTGGGATAATGAAATCTGGTGTGATGGCAGCTGTGGTCCATCATCAAATAATATTTCCTTATCCAGTGATTTATTTACTCCGGGACAAATCTACTATGCTTTTTTTGACGGCTGCTCGGGAACTGTTTGCAATATAGAATTTTCGATAGAAGGTTCGTACCAACCTTCCGTTGGAGTTCCTACAGAAATATGTTCGACCATTGATAACAATTTAGATTGTAATGATCAAGTAAGTTGTGAAATAAATACCTCCATTGACTTCGAAGCGCAAGGTGTCAATTTGGAAAGTACATTTATGTGGAATCTGACTGACCTTTCAAATCCTTCTAAGCACGAAAGTTTTGAAGCAAATGGTGCCTTTAACTTTTTATTCCAATATCTTGGAAAATTTGAATTATGTATCAGTCCCCTAAGCACCGAATGCATTTCTTCCTCTGAAACTCAAAAATGCATAGTTATCAATGTCCTGCCATCAAAAGGCACACTGGGTGGCACCGTATGGATTGAGGATAATTCCAATAGCCAATTGGACGCCTCTGACCTTGGGGTATCCAACACTCTAATAGAGCTTTGGCAAGATATCGACCATGACGGAAATTTAGATTTTAAGGCGTATGGCCCGGTAAAATCCGATAACACGGGCTTCTTTTATTTTACGGATGTCGATACGGGGTATTATGCAGCCGTCCTATCTACCATAAATTTTGACATGTCCAATTCTTTAGTCGGAACGATTCCAACTGACGACTATGAGAATTACATATTGACACAGTATCCAAATATTGACAATGCTCTTTATCTTGAAAATGGGGTGTATAAAACCCCTATTTTTGACTATAATGAAGAAAATAAAAACACCATTGATAATTCTAACCAAATCATGCTTGGGCTTCAGTTTGATTGTAAACATTCCACTGCATTGTCCACTAACACCTGTGTGCTCGCCGATAAAATGCCTTTTTGCTCACTTTCTAAACTTGATAAATATTGCTTCCCGACTAACCTTGACGGCAATAATCTTAACAATGATGGCCAATGCAATTCTATCGGTTTGTCTAATGATGCTCATTGGATTAGTTTTGTCGCAGGATATGGCAATTACTCCATTCAACTAATACCTGCCAACTGCAAAGACGATGCAGTAGATTTTGGCACTTTACGCTATGCATTATATAGTGATTGTGACTTATCAGATCTCGTAGATTGTAATACTACTTGCCAACCCAATGAACATTTTTTCATCTATTCCAGCAATTTAACTCCCGGTCACCGCTATTTTCTAGCCATAGAAAGCTGTGAAAGTAACAGTTGTCAGGTAAGCATTAAGACACAGGGAGTTTTCACGGATTATAGCACAGATTGTAAAAATACTCTCGAAGGAACCATATATTATGATCAGGATTCTGATTGCAACTTAAGCACTAATGACCAGAATGCACTAGAAGGTATTTTGGTAAAAGCCAATAATGGGAGTAAAACATATTATACAACCACCGATATAAATGGGTATTATCAATTTAATTTACCAGATGGAATCTATTCTCTTTCCGTTTATACATCAGGTAAAACTATCGATGTATGCAATACGCAGGATATTAATGACGTCAACCTTGGTAATGACACAGAGTCTATAAACATATTGCTCAATCAACAAATCGATTGCCAAGAATTAGAGGTTTATATCAACCCCGGTGCACTTAGAAGGTGCTTTAATTCTTTAGCCACTATAAAAATTACCAATGACAGTGATCTGCTAATCGATCATGCCACACTTTACCTTGACAAAAGTGATAAAATCAACATTTCAAGTGCCAATTATCCCTACACCGTACAGGCGGATGGCTCTTTGCTATTTCAGAATTTAATCATTTATCCTAAAAGCAAAAAAAATATTATTGTCAATTATAGTGTTGATTGTAATGTTCCTTTGAATTCCACCGCATGTTTTGAAGCAAAAGTGCTACCCGAGTCCAACTGTTCAAAAATCGTGACGTATGATGGCGCCATCCTTACTTTGGCTTCTAAATGCGAAAACAATACAGTGTCCTTTGATATCTTAAATAAAGGGCTCGAAGATATGTCTATGGAGATGGAATATTTTGTCTATCGAAATGGCATATACTACGATCACGGATCCGTTCAATTAAAAGTCAATGATATATACACCTATGAAACTCCGGCCGACGGTGCCACATACAATCTTAAGATTGATCAAATAGATAACTATCCTTATCCTGGTACTATTTCCACTTTTGTAGAATCTTGCGGTAATAATATAAACTCTCAATCGTATGGATATGCCAATCTCTTTCACCTCGACGATTATGAAGCCAATCATGACATCTCTTGCGGCGAAATCATCGGCTCTTATGACCCCAATGATAAAGTGGGTCTTCCAAGTGGCATTACAACCGAAAAGATTGTTGCGCTAGACCAATCTATTGAATACAATATTAGGTTCGAAAACATCGGTAACGACACCGCATTTATGGTACAGGTTTCAGATAAACTAGATGAAAATTACGATTTGAATTCCCTTGAAATACTAGATTATAGTCATCCTTTTATTCTTGAAACTTCCGATAATGTATTGAATTTCAGATTCTACAACATTCATCTCACACCTTTAAGTGTAGATTCAGTCAATGCACATGGATACATCACCTTTAGCGTAAAACCAAAATCTGACATTACTAAAGGTACTGAAATAAATAATCAAGCTTCTATCATATTTGATTATAATGATGCCATTTCTACCAATGAGACCAATCACAAATTTGGTGATCCATGCCACAATGACCAGCTTGAGACCTTGATAAACAACGAGGTTTTTGAGGATGTCTACCT
>ERZ795053.5147-NODE-5147-length-13689-cov-4.642218_pt1 | contig 13689 bp, 16 predicted proteins | sample MGYA00375137_ERZ795053 | MGnify/ENA primary metagenome ERZ795053 (study PRJEB30182, sample SAMN05720284) | activated sludge metagenome | isolation source: Anaerobic digester | place: Hong Kong | collected 2014-12-17 ... | reverse complement strand
TGTCCCGGTGGGGCCGTCCCCGGGCTTCACCAATCTCGTCTGGCACAAGCCCGTGTGTCCGGGCGACACCATCACCTACTGGACCCGCGTGACGGGCAAGCGCGAACTCGCCACGCGCCCTGAGTGGGGCATGGTCTTCTCGATCAGCGAAGGCTTCAACCAGAACGGCGAGCTGGTCTATTCCTTCGACGGCAAAGTGCTGTCGCCGCGGCGCCCGGCCTGATCAATGTCCCTCGAAACTGACAAGCGTGTGAACCTTCACGCCCTTGTCGCGGAGCTTTTCGGCACCGCCGAGGTCCGGCAGATCGATGACGAAGCCCGCCGCCACGACTTCGCCGCCTGATTTGCGGATCAGGTCGATGGCGGCACCCGCCGTGCCGCCGGTGGCAATCAGGTCGTCGATCAGCAGGATGCGGTCGCCCTTCTGGATGGCGTCGGCGTGAATCTCGATGGTGTCGACGCCGTATTCGAGCTGATACTCCTGGCCGATCACCCGGTGCGGCAGCTTGCCCTTCTTGCGGATGGGGATGAAGCCGCGCCCCAGCGTATGGGCCACGGCCCCGCCGAGGATGAAGCCGCGCGCCTCGATCCCCGCCACGTAATCGATCTCACCCTTGAGGAACGGCCAGGCCAGCTCATCCACCGCGGCGCGGAAGCCATGCAGGTTGGAGAGCAGGGTGGTGATGTCGCGGAACATGACGCCGGGCTTGGGATAGTCCGGAATGGTGCGGATATAGCGCTTGATGTCGAAGCCGTTGCGAAGGTCCATGGTGAAATGCGCCCCTTGTCTTACGGCCACTTTACCGATGGCGGCATGGAGGACAAGATCGACTCCACATTGCCGCCGGTCTTGAGGCCGAACAGCGTGCCGCGGTCGTAGAGCAGGTTGTATTCGACGTAGCGGCCGCGGCGGATGAGTTGTTCCTCCCGGTCGGCCTCGGTGAAGGCCGTGTCCATGTTCCGGCGCACGAGCTTCGGATAGACCTCCAGAAACGCCCGGCCCACGGCTTGGGTGAAGGCAAAGTCGGCGTCCCAGCCGCCGGAATTGAAGTGGTCGTAGAAGATGCCGCCGATGCCGCGCGGCTCCTTGCGATGCGGCAGGTAAAAGTACTCGTCACACCATGCCTTGAAGCGGGGATAGTCGGCGACGGCGTGGGCGTCGCAGGCAGCCTGCATGGCGGCATGGAACTCCACCGTATCGGGGTGGTCCTGGTTCCGCCTCCGGTCCAGCACCGGGGTCAGGTCGGCGCCGCCGCCGAACCATGTTTTGGTCGTGACAATGAAGCGAGTGTTCATGTGAACCGCAGGCACGAAGGGGTTCCACGGGTGGATGATCAGCGAGATGCCGCTCGCCCAGAAGCGCGGGTCGTCCTCGGCGCCGGGAATCTGCTTCCTGAACTCGGGGCTGAATTCGCCGTGCACGGTGGAGCAGTGCACCCCCGCCTTCTCGAATACCTTGCCATGCAGCATGGACATGACGCCGCCGCCGCCTTCCGGCCGCTCCCACGCCTTGCGCTCGAATGTGGCGCCACCTTCGATGGCCTCCAGTTCGGCGCAGATCAGGTCGCGCAAGTGCTCGAACCAGTGGCGCGCGGTCTCTTTTCGGGTCTCGATCAGGTCGGTCATTGCGGAAAGCTCCTCAACTGACGCAATGCCTCACCCGTCACCATGGCGCAAGCCAGTGCCACGTTGATGGACCTCATTCCCTGGCGCATCGGAATCGTGATTCGGGCGTCTGCCGCCTGGTGCACATGGTCGGGCACGCCGGCACTTTCGCGGCCCATCAGCAGAATGTCTCCATCGCGGAAGGTGAAGTCGCCATAGGGCAGGGTGGCCTTGGTGGTGAGCAGCACCAGCCGCCGGCCCGCCGTATCGCGGCGAAAGGCCTCCCACGACGCGTCGCGGATGAGCGCGGCCTTGTCGACGTAATCCATGCCGGCGCGGCGGAACTGCGCGTCAGACAAGACGAATCCGGCCGGCTCGATGATCCGGACCCTGAGTCCCAGACAAGCAGCAAGCCTGAGGAGGGTCGCGGCGTTGGGCGCGATGTCCGGTTGAAACAGGGCGATTTCGATCATGATTCCGCTTCTTTAGCGCACCGCCGCATTTTGCGATAATTCCCGTGCAGTGCGACACTTGATGGCTAGACTTTAAGGGATCACAATGCCAAAAGGTCGCGGGTTTAAGCGCCGGGGGGAACCATGCCCTCGATCCTGAGAGGGCCGGCGCGGCAACAAAAAAGGGAAAAACAGACGTGTCCACTGCGGAACATGCGGAAGTCAACCGGCGCGATTTTCTGTATATCGCCACCGGTGCCGTCGGTGCCGTCGGCGTAGCGCTGACGGCCTGGCCATTCATCAACCAGATGAATCCGGACGCCTCGGTGCTGGCGCTCGCCTCGGTCGAGGTCGATCTGGCGCCGATCGCCGAAGGGCAGGCCATCACCATCAAATGGCGCGGGAATCCGGTGTTCATCCGGCATCGTACCCAGCCGGAGATCGACGCGGCCAAAGCCGTCAAGATGGAGGATCTGAAGGATCCCATCTCCCGCAACGCCAACGTCAAGGACGCCAACGCGCCGGCGACCGACGAAAACCGCGTGGTGGGCGGCAAGGAACAGTATCTCGTGCAGATGGGCGTTTGCACCCACCTGGGCTGCGTGCCGCTCGGCAACGAGGGCGATTACGCGGTGGTCGAGGGGGCGCAGAAGGAGGGCGGCTGGTTCTGCCCGTGCCACGGCTCGCACTATGATACGGCGGGACGCATCCGCAAGGGCCCGGCTCCGGAAAACCTTCATATTCCGGAATACGCCTATCTCTCCGACACCAAGATCCGCATCGGCTAAGAAGGACAATCCTCATGAGCGGACCCTCGAATTACAAGCCCACGACGGCTTTCGGGAAGTGGATGCATGCGCGCCTTCCCATCATGGAACTGGTGCAGGGCCAGGCCCTCGATTTTCCAACACCGAAGAATCTGAACTACTGGTGGACCTTCGGTGGCATCCTGGCCGTCATGCTGGTGGTGCAGATCGTCACCGGCATCGTGCTGGTGATGCACTACACGCCGCAAGCGTCGCTGGCCTTCGCCTCGGTCGAGCACATCATGCGTGATGTGAACTCCGGCTGGCTGCTGCGTTACCTGCATGCCAACGGCGCATCGATGTTCTTCATCGCCGTCTACATCCACATCTTCCGCGGCATGTACTACGGTTCCTACAAGGCGCCGCGCGAAGTGTTGTGGATGATCGGCGTGCTGATCTACCTCATCATGATGGCCACCGCCTTCATGGGCTACGTGCTGCCGTGGGGCCAGATGAGCTTCTGGGGTGCCAAGGTCATCACCAACCTGTTCTCGGCCATTCCGTTCTTCGGCGAGTCGATCACCACCTGGCTGTGGGGCGGCTTCGCGGTCGACAACCCGACGCTCAACCGCTTCTTCTCGCTGCACTACCTGCTGCCCTTCGTGCTGGCCGCCGTCGTCGGCCTGCACATCTGGGCGCTGCACGTGCCGGGCAACAACAACCCCACGGGCGTCGAAGTGAAGAGCGGCCAGGACACGCTGCCCTTCCATCCCTACTACACGATGAAGGATGCCTTCGCGATTGTCGTGTTCCTGATCTTCTTCGCGGCCTGGGTGTTCTTCTCTCCGAACTACCTCGGCCACGCCATCAACTATCAGGAAGCCAATCCGCTGGTGACGCCGTCGCACATCGTGCCGGAATGGTATTATCTGCCGTTCTACGCGATCCTGCGCGCGATCCCCGACAAGCTGGGCGGCGTCATCGCCATGTTCGGCTCGATCCTGATCCTGTTCGTGCTGCCGTGGCTTGATACCTCGCGGGTCAAGTCGGGAAGCTACCGGCCGCTGTTCAAGGGCTTCTTCTGGATCTTCGTGATCGTCTGCATCGCGCTCGGCTACCTCGGCTCCAAGCCGCCGGAAGGTGCCTATGTGGTGTGGTCGCGCATCCTGACGGCCTACTACTTCATCCACTTCATCGTGATCCTGCCGTTGGTAGGGCTGCTTGAAAGTCCGAAGCCGTTGCCGTCGTCGATCTCGGATGCCGTACTGGCCAAGAAGAAGCCAGCGGTTGTGCCGGCTGAGTGATTTGGGGGATAGACAGATGAAATTGCTCAAGACACTCGGTATCGCGGCCACTGGCCTTATGCTGCTCGCCGCTCCGGCGCTGGCAGCCGAGGGTCAGAAGGACGCCAAGAACATCTCCTTCTCGTTCGAGGGGCCGTTCGGCCACTTCGACCGGGCCCAGCTGCAGCGCGGCTACAAGGTCTACAAGGAGGTCTGCTCCAACTGCCACTCCATGCAATACGTCTCGTTCCGCAATCTCGCCGACCATGGCGGTCCGGAGTTCACGGAAGAGGAAGTGAAGGCGCTGGCGGCGACCTTCACCGTGCAGGATGGGCCAAACGAGGATGGCGACATGTTCGACCGGCCGGCCTTGCCGTCCGACCGCTTCCCGTCGCCGTTCGCCAACGAACAGGCCGCGCGCGTGGCCAATGGCGGCGCGCTCCCGCCGGACCTGTCGCTCATCACCAAGTACCGTCCCGGCTGGTTTGGCACTTTCAACCAGCTGATCAACGGCATCGGCGGCGCGCAGTACGTTTACTCGGTGCTTACGGGCTTCGAAGAGCCGACCGGCGAACTTGCGGCGGAAGCGCCGGAAGGAAAGCACTACAATCCCTATTTCGCCAACGGCCACTGGATCGGCATGGCGCCGCCCCTGTCGGACGGCCAGGTCGAATTTGATGACGGCGCACCGAACACGGTCGATGCCATGTCCCGCGACGTTGCGGCCTTCCTGGCCTGGACGGCAGAACCCAAGATGGAAGAGCGCAAGCGCCTGGGCTTCCAGGTGCTCATCTACCTGGGCATCCTGTCGCTGCTGCTCTATCTCGTGAAGAAGAAGATCTGGGCCGGCGCCCACTGATCTCCGAGACGTGTTTGAAGAGGCCCGGTAGATCCGGGCCTTTTCGTTTTTGATGCGTTTGGGCAAATTCAGACCCGGAAGAAAGGGACCGCGCATGACCCAATCGGTTCTCGGCATCATCGGAGGATCGGGCGTCTATGACATCGACATGGACAATGCCCGCTGGGAGGCGATTGCCTCGCCCTGGGGCGAGCCGTCGGATCAGGTGCGGCGCGGTGAGATCGGCGGATTACCTGTTGTGTTCCTGCCGCGCCACGGGCGGGGCCATGTGTATTCGCCCACCACCATCAATTACCGCGCCAATATCGACGTGATGAAGCGGGCAGGGGTGACCGACCTCCTGTCGCTCTCCGCTGTCGGGTCGCTGCGCGCGGAATTGCCGCCCGGCACCTTCGTGCTGGTTGACCAGTTCATCGACCGCACCTTTGCGCGGGAAAAGAGCTTCTTCGGCACCGGCTGCGTCGGCCATGTGCCTTTCTCGCATCCGGTGTCGCCCGGCCTTCAGGACATTGCCGAGTCGGCGCTGCAGGCGGAGGGCATCGCCCATGCCCGCGGCGGCACCTATGTGGTGATGGAGGGACCGCAGTTTTCCACCCTGGCGGAATCGCAACTCTACCGCTCGTGGAATGCGTCGGTCATCGGCATGACCAACATGCCGGAGGCCAAGCTCGCCCGCGAAGCCGAGATTTGCTATTGCACGGTCGCGATGGTCACCGACTATGACTCCTGGCACGAGGAACACGGAACCGTCGATGTGGCCAAGGTCATTGCCGTGCTCAAGGCCAATTCCGGCAATGCCAGGCGTCTCGTCACCCGCATCGCGCGTGATTTTCCGCGTCAGCATGCGCCGTGCCCGCGGGGCTCGGACCGGGCGCTGGACTTTGCCATCATGACGGCGCCGGACAAGCGCGATCCGGCCCTGCTGGCCAAGCTCGATGCGGTGGCCGGCCGGGTTCTTCAGCGATAGAGGATTATTCCGCGTAGGCGGCGCGGGTAGCGCGAATCTTGCGGTTGTAGACCAGCTTCACGAAGGGGTGCTTCATCAGCCGCTTCTGTTCGGCAGTGTCGAAGGCGTTGTGCTTCTTGGAGCAGGACGCCCGCATCCGCTCCCACAGTTTGCGGGCCCGCTCGTCGGCGTCGGCGCAGTTCTTCAGCCTGATCGACTTCACCTTGCGCTCGAGATCGGCCGCGCAGCCAAGCCAGATGGCCCGGTGCTGTTCCTCATGCTTTTTCAGGAAGGCCGCGAACTGCTGCCAACGCTTGCGGTCGCGGGCGGGAAGTACCCGTTCGTTCCTGATCTTCGGCAGCTTGATGACGAAATCCAGCGACAGCTTGTAGTCTTCGATGCGGCACGATTGTCCTTGCGCCATGTGGCCGCCCTGCGTCGTGGTGGCGGTTGTGGCGGCATAGGCCTTCACGCCGTTGACCCGGGGGCCGCGGCTCAACATCGCGCGATAGACTTCCTCGGCGTTTTCGCCCTTGATGGAATAATAGGCGTATTTGGTGGTGTAGGTTGGCTTGGCCATGGCCGTGACCGGCATGGCGCAGGCCAGGACAATGCTTGCAACGACATTCCAGAATCTCATGCTGTCCCCCTGACATCCCTGTGACCGCACCGATGGTCCACGTTACACGCTCAATCCTTGATGATCTGCAAAAAACTGCCCCCTTGCCCTCGGAGGCTGCATGGCACATAATTCTCGCCGGTCCAGGTGGCAACATTTGGGCCCCGGCTGTGCTGTTCGAACCGGGTCGTGTTTGACCCCGGAAGACTTCGGGGTGAAGTGCCTGCCGACGAGAAAGCCGCTGTGCCTTGTTCACTCGTGCCGGTGTTCCACCGACCGGCAGAGGGGATATGCCAAGTAAACGGTAGGGGACGCCTTTCTTATGCGACAGAACGGCACTGTGAAGTTCTTCAACCAGGCCAAGGGCTATGGTTTTATTTCTCCCGAGGATGGCGGCAAGGATGTGTTCGTCCACATCACGGCCGTGCAGCGTTCGGGGATACCGGAACTGAACGAAAACATGAAGATCAGCTTCGAGGTCCAGCCCGACAAGAAGGGCCGCGGTCCGCAGGCGGTCAATCTGCAGCTGATCTGAACGGCGGGCGCCGGCAGGACGTCCGAAGAGGAGTTGACATGGGGTAGCCCGGCTGTACTTGGCCGTGATGGGCCTTCTGTTCCCGATCGCAATCGCGCAGGCGGGCGAAAACTGCACGTGCCGCGCGAATGGGCGGGATTTCAAGGAAGGCCAATATACGTGCATTCGCGGCCAGCTGGCGCGCTGCGATATGGTGCTCAACAATACCTCCTGGAAAATCGTCGACGATCAATGTCCCGAAACCCGCCGTTTCCGTCCTTCCGCGTTGCCCAGACTGGCCTTGCCGCAATCCTTGGTGCCGTCCTTGCCATCCTGCTGAGCCAGGCCGCGCTGGCGCGCGACAACCGGCCCGGCAACTTCGACTATTTCGTTCTCTCGCTGTCCTGGTCGCCCACCTATTGCGACGGGCCGGATGGCCGCGGCGACACCCAGCAGTGCTCGCCCGGCAAGCGCTTTGCCTTCGTGGTCCATGGTCTGTGGCCGCAGTACCGTGAGGGCTGGCCCGAAAGCTGCCCGACCCGCGAGACATGGGTGCCCAACGAGGTGATCGACGGCATGCTCGATATCATGCCGTCCAAGAAGCTCATCATCCACGAGTGGAAGAAGCATGGCAGCTGTTCCGGCCTGCCGATCCGCGACTATTTCCGGGGCACGCGGCTGTTGTTCGAGAAAATCCGCATCCCTGCGCGTTATCTGTCGCCGCAGGCGCCCGTGCTCACCACGCCGGACCAGCTGGTCACCGATTTCGTCAAGACCAATCGCGACATCACGGCCGACATGCTGTCGGTGCAATGCGGCAATGCGAGGGACCGCGCGCGGCTCTCGGAACTCCGTGTCTGCCTCGACAAGCGAGGCAATTTCATGCGATGCGGGCCGAACGAGCAGCGGCAGTGCCGGGCGAAAACCCTCGTCATGCCGCCGGTGAGATAGGAGCCCCATGCGACGCGTCTTGATCTTCCAGCATATGGACCACGACCATCCCGGCCGCTTTCTGGATTTCTTCGCCGAGGACCTGTTCATTCCGGAATTCGTGCGCTTGTTCGAGGGCCAGGAGATTCCCAGCCTCGCGGATTATGACTTCCTCTTCGTCCTGGGTGGTGCGCAGGATACCTGGCAGGAAGACGAGCATCCGTGGCTCAAGCCCGAGAGGGAGGCGATCCGCGAATGGGTGATGGACCGCGCCAAGCCCTATTTCGGTGTCTGTCTCGGCCACCAGCTGCTGGCCACCGCGCTGGGCGGCGAGGTGGCGCTGGCCGACGAGAGTGAAGTCGGCGTTTTCGATGTGACTGTCAGCGATGATGGCCGCAGTCACAAACTGATGGCGGGGCTCGGAGGCAGCCACAAGGTGATGCAGTGGCATTTCGCCGAGGTGAAGCGGGCGCCGCAACAGGCCCGCGTGCTGGCGTCGTCGCCACGCGCCGGCATTCAGGCCATCGCCATCGACTCGCATGCCATGAGCACCCAGTTCCATTGCGAGTTCACGCCGCAGTCGATCGCCACGTGGTCATCGCTGCCGAGCTACATCGCGACGCTGGAAAAGCATCTGGGTCCCGGCGCCTATCCCAGACTGGTGCGCGAGGCCTACCCGCTGATGCCAGAGATGGCCGGCATGGCGCGGCAGATCTACGACAACCTGATGACCTCCACAGGTCTCAGGAGATAACCTCAGTCATTCCTCCACCAGCTGCTCCCTGGTGATCCAGAAGACCTCGCCTTCGCTTTCCTCGGTATCGAGCCAGAGGAAATCGAGGTGCGGGTACTCCTCTGTCAGCGCTTGCCGGCCGGTGCCGACTTCGCAGATGAGGCCGCCGCCGGGGTTCAGGTAGTCGGCTGCCTCGTCGAGAATGCGGCGCACCAAATCGAGGCCGTCTTCGCCGCCCAGATGCGCCATCACCGGTTCGTGGCCGTATTCGGTGGGGAAGCTCGCCACCTCTTCGGAGGTTACATAGGGCGGGTTCGAGATGATGAGATCGTATGTCGCGCCTTCAACCGGGCTGAAAAGATTACCCTCCAACAGACTGATCCGGCTTGATAAGCCGTGCTGCTCCACATTGATCCGGGCGACCTCGAGCGCGTCCGGCGACAGGTCCACTGCGTCGATCTCGGCCGCGGGAAAGATGCCTGCCGCCAGGATGGCAAGGCAGCCGGAACCGGTGCAGAGATCGAGCACACTCTCGACCTGCAGCGGATCGGCGATGAGGCTCATGTCCTCGCCGCCGAAGATGCCGGAGAACATCAACTCGCCGATATAGGAGCGCGGCACGATCACCCGCTCGTCGACGTAAAATGGAATGCCGTGGATATAGGCGCGCTTCACCAGATAGGCGGCGGGCATCCGCGTGGTGATCCGCCGGCTGATGATCGCCGCCAGCCGCTCGCGCTCGCTCGTCAGCAAGGTCGCATCCAGCCATGGGTTGATGTCGTCGACCGGCAGGTTCAGCGTTTCGAGGATGAGGAAGGCGGCTTCGTCGAGGGCCGAGGTGGTGCCATGGCCATGGACCACGCCCGCGGCGCGGAATTCACTCAGGCTCCAGCGCAGGAAGTCGCGGACGGTCGAAAGCTGGCTCGCTGCGGCCTGGGTGTCTGGCAGTCCGGTGTGCAGTCCTTGGGCCATGGCGGCGCTCCGTTGAGGCGCTGAACAGCGCCTGAATCACGATGGCCGACAGGATCACAGCCCCGCCTGCGAATGTCCAGAGCGGCGGCAGTTCGCTGGCCACCAGCCAGGCCCAGAGCGGCGACAGGGTCGGCTCAACCAGCGCAATCAGGGAGAGCTGGGCCGCCGGCACGCTGCGCGAGCCGATGGTGAACAGGATGAGGCCCAGCGTGAGCTGCACGGCTCCCATGACGAAGATCACGCCGAAGTTCCACCAGCCGACGGCGAAGACCTGCGGCCCGGTTTCCGCCCGCAGGCCCGTCGGCAGCATGAGCACCGCGCCGGTGATGGCCATGAGGAACAGGGCATTCCAGATGAGGGCCACCGACATGTCGGTCTTCTGCCCCCAGCGCAGCAGCACGGCGTAGCACGAGAAGCAGAAGGCCGAATAGAGGGCCAGCAAGGTGCCGGTCAGGGCGCCGCCGCCGCGGTTTCCGTAGAAGATCAGCCCCATGCCAATGAGGGCGATGGTCATGGCGGTCCAGGTGACGGCGGGAATACGTTCGCGCAGGATCCACAGGCCCAGCATGGCAGACAGGAACGGCGTGATCCCGGTCATGAAGACGGCGTCGGCCACGGTGGTATAGAACAGGGCGGCGATGAAGGTGAGACCGGCGGTGCCGATGGCGACGCCGGCGATCACGGCATTGATGCCGGCGTCGCAGGCCTGCCGGATGAAGCCGCGGCCGAACCGGATGCCGAGCCATAGCCCCAGGCAAACGACGAGGATGAGGGAGCGGTAGAAGACGATCTGCCAGACATCGACATTGCCGGTGGCCCGCACCAATGCGCCGCCCAGGCTCCAGCACGTGGCACCGCCTGCCACGAAGGCCACGCCAGCCGCGTAGCTGAAAGCCCTTGGGTTCATGCGGTCCGGCGTCTCATGCTGGTGGCGGCGGTCACGATGAAGATCACGAAGATGGTTGCCAGCGTATAGGGTAGTCCATCCGGCCCCATGGCGGCAATGGACCAGCCGGCGATCAGCGATCCGGCCAGTGCGCCGGTGCCCCAGGTGGTCGAGAACGAGGCCGTGCCGGTCACCAGCTCATGGCCGGAGAAGCGTTCGCCCAGTTCGCCCAGGGCCACGGTGTAGATACCGGCCGAGGCTGCGCCCGCGATGGTGAGCAGGGGCCAGAGCCATAGGGTGCCGAAGGCCAGCGGGATCAGCGCGGTTGCCGTTGCCACCGCCACGCCGCAGGCCACCATCACGGCGCGCTTGGGATAGTGGTCGGCGAACCAGCCGATGGGGAATTGCAGCACCGTGTTGCCGATGATGAAGGTAGTGAGCGTGAAGGCCGCCCATTCCTGGTCGAAGCCCTTCTTCACCGCATAGACCGGCAGGAAGCTCAGGTTGGCCGCGTCGATGATGGCGAACATGCCGACGGCGAACAGCAGCATCGGCGCTTTCTTGGCGAAGCCGATCACCGACAGTGGCCGTTCGTCCTCGCTGTCCACCGCATCGTCCTTGACGAAGAAGATGGGGGCCGTGGCGGCCACCAGGATGATGGCGCCGATGATAAAGGGGGCGGGGCTGTCGATGCCAGTAAAGCCGATCAGCACCGGCCCGCCGCCGAAGCTCGCCGCCAGGATCGAGGTGTAAAGCGCCAGGATGCGCGAGCGGTATGGCCCGGCGCTGAACTTGACGATCCACGCCTCGGAGATCGCGAACAGCACGGAGACGAAGAAGCCCTGCATGACGCGGAGCACGAACCACCACCAGAACACCGGTGCGAAGGGATAGGTGACGATCACCGCCGCAGTGAGGATGGCAGCGCCGATCACCGTGCGCTTGGCACCGAAGCGGCGCACCGTGAAGGGAATGGCGAACACCGAAATCACGATGCCCAGCGGCTGCATCGCCGCGTTGTAGCCGATGATGTCGGAGGGGATGCCCTGCTTCTCCATGAGGAGAGAGAGCAGCGGGAACATCAGCCCGAGCGTGAAGCCGAACACCGTGATCGCGGCAATGGCCGCCAGCAGGTTGACGAGGCGCTGCCTATCCATGGTCCACACCCCGCACCAGCTGTCCACGGCTCAAGACCAGTCCCACAAGCAGGAACAGGTAGAAGCACGCCAGCGTCACCGGCATGGCATTGATGCCGAACAGGTCGATGGCCGTGCCGGCGACCGGCGGGCCAATGAGGCCGCCTACGCCCCACATGGCGGCCATCGCCGCGGCACCGGCAATGACGTCGGGGCCCTTGAAGCTGTCGCCCATCACCGCCAGTGCCACCACATAGACGCCGAAGGCCGACGACGTCAGCAGGATGACGACGATCCAGATCAGCCAGTGATCGATGAACACGATGAGGGCGAGCGAGAACACCACCGCCAGCACAGCCGTCAGGACGATCACGCCGCGCTTCGACCAGTGATCCGCCAGCCAGCCGATCGGATAGAACATCAGCACATTGCCGATAATGCCGACGCCGAGGATACGGCTCGCCACGTCGAGTTCGAGACCGTTCCTGAGGCCGAAGATGGTGAAGAACGAGATGAAGACATTGTCGAACAGGGTCGCGGCACTCACCGCGAACAGCAGCATCGGTGCCTTGCGGAAGAAGGCGAAGAAGCTGCCGCCCTTCTCCTGCTTGAAGGTAGCGCCATCGACCTCGACGAACAGAAGCGGCATGGTGCTCATGGCGACGCAGACAATGCCGATGGCCCACGGCCACCAGCCGTCGATGCCGGTCCACGGCAGGATGAGCGGCCCCACCGAAAAGGTCATGGCCAGCACGCTGGTATAGAGCCCCATGATGCGGCCGCGGTTGCCGTCGCCCGAAAACGTCAGCACCCAGGCCTCGCTGATGGTGAAGAGTGCGCTGGTGGCGACGCCGAAGAAGAAGCGCAGCGGAAACCACCACCAGATGCTGGGCGCCATCTTCAGCGCCAGCATGGAGATGATCATGGTGGCGATCAGGATGAAGGCGGCGCGCTTGGTGCCGATGTTGCCGATGATGCGCGGGAAAAACGGACCGCCGACCAGAATGCCGATGGGCCCCATGGCGGTATTGAGGCCGATCACCCAGGCGGGCAGGCCCTCGCGGTTCATCAGCAGCGGCAAGAGCTGCAGCATGAGCCCCGTGGCAATATCGCAGCAGGCGATCGTTGCGATCGCCGCGACGAGATTTCCGTAGCGCGGGGCTATGGCTGTTGTGGTGGACATGACTTGTGTTTTGAACCGCTGTTCAACTGGCTGTAGCGGCGCGGCTGCGCCGGGGCAAGGGCAGGGTGGCGGGTTGCGCTTCCCGGTCAGCGCAGCTATGCACCGCCGCCATGTCAAAGCTTCAGGTCATGATCGTTCCCGTCACACCGTTCCAGCAGAACTGCTCTCTGGTCTGGGACGACGAGAGCAAGGTGGGTGCCGTCGTCGACCCCGGCGGGGACGTGCCGCGCATCCTCGATGCCATCAAGCAGAGCGGCATCACGGTGGAGAAGATCATCCTCACTCACGGCCACATCGACCATGCCGGTGGTGCTGCGGATCTCCGCGAGGCGCTCGGCGTGAAGATCGAAGGTCCGCACCCGGAAGATACCTTCCTGCTGGATGGCCTGGCGGAGGCCGGCCGCGGATACGGCATGATGGACGCCAAGCCGGTGACGCCCGACCGCTGGCTGAAGGAGGGCGATACCGTCACGGTCGGCGGCGTCAGCTTCGCAATCTACGAAGCTCCCGGGCACACGCCGGGGTCCGTCGTGCTGTTCAATGACGAGAACAAGTTCGCGCTGGTGGGCGACGTCATCTTCCAGGGCTCCGTCGGCCGCACCGATTTCCCGCGCGGCGACCACGACACGCTGATCCGCTCGATCAAGGAGAAGCTCTATCCCCTCGGCGACGACGTCGTCTTCCTCCCCGGCCACGGCAGCCCCAGCAGCATCGGCGAGGAACGCCGGAGCAATCCGTTTTTGAACGAGTAGGGGGCGCGGCCTGCACGCATCGGACGATGTTCCGGTCAATCCCGGATGTGATAGACCTTTGACACGATGCGCC
>ERZ795053.5146-NODE-5146-length-13689-cov-5.186152_pt1 | contig 13689 bp, 8 predicted proteins | sample MGYA00375137_ERZ795053 | MGnify/ENA primary metagenome ERZ795053 (study PRJEB30182, sample SAMN05720284) | activated sludge metagenome | isolation source: Anaerobic digester | place: Hong Kong | collected 2014-12-17 ... | reverse complement strand
GCTGTTCCCAATCATCGCGGCCGACCGCCTCGGCCGGTTAGGCTACGACGTGATTCCGGTGGCGCCCACCAACACAAAGCCCGGTTTCGCCGACGCGATGCCGCCACGGGCGCTGGTGGATGTCGCCGAGAGCCGCATGGATTTCGCCGGCATGCTGATCGGTGGCGGCGAGATCATTCATGCATGGCCAGCGCGCTTTGTGCCGGAATACCAGGACAGCAATCTGGCGGAGACAGCCTATCTTCAGCTGTGGTTCGGCGCGAGTGTCCTGGCGTCGTGTCGGGATCGGCCAATTGTCTGGAACGCGCCGGGGGTCCCTTCCGTCCTTCCGGTTTCCGCACGCCGGAAATGGCTTGAGCCGGCTGTGGCTGCTGCCGACTATATTGCCGTGCGGGACAACGCCAGCGCCCGAGTGCTGCCTACGTCTGACATGTACTCCATAGCAGTGGTGCCTGATACCGTCGCCGACCTGGCGAAGGTCTGGCCGCTGACGTCGCTCTCTGATGCGTTCAAAGGCTTCCTGCGCCGCCATTCGCTATCGGGCGACGAGCGCCTGTTTTGCATACAGCTTCGCCCGGGCGGTTCAGGCAGGGATCCAGCCGCCAGCATTGCCGAGAGGATCAATCGATTCGCGACTTCCCATCATCTTCTGCCGGTGCTGCTCTCGATCGGACCCAGTCTGGGAGATGGCGAAACGCTGCGTGCCGTTGCCCAGAGCCTCAAGTGCCGTTACCTCTTGCTGGATGCGCCGAAGGCACTGCGCGAAATTGCAGCAGTCATCGGCCACGCACGCGCCTATCTGGGGAATTCGCTGCACGGATATGTGACTGCGGTTTCCTATGGCGTCCCGGGCGCCATCGTCGGACGCCCCGCCTTCCGCAAATTTGCTGGCTTTACAAGCCAGATAGGCCGCGAACCGGATGTGACGCCAAGTTGGGACGCTGGTCTGGATCGCTTGGCCGAAATTCTAGCTTGCGGCTTGCCGCCCACGCTGGGACAGGCTCTTCCGGTTGCGCTCGAGAGACATTGGCAGACCGTGATTCGCTCGATCGCAACTGCGGGGCGTGAACGGAATGGACGCGCAGCTTTGCTGCGGTCGGCACAGCAACTCATGAACGAATCGGCCCGGCACAGCACCTGGCTGGCACCCACCATGGGGCGGACAGCAGGCTTGCATGCCGATGCGCCCTGAGATCAGCATCATCGTCGTCAGTTACGACATGACGCGCCAATTGCGGCGGACACTTCTGTCCCTGTCGCCAGCCTATCAGAAGGACTGCCCGGAAGGCCGCTGTCAGGTGATCGTCATCGACAACGGCTCACCCGTTCCGCCGACAGCCGCCGATCTTGCGGTGCCGGGTTTGCCGATCGAATTGCATTACCGGCCCGGCGCCTCGCCATCGCCAGTGGATGCCGTGAATTTCGGTCTCTCACTGGCCAAGGCGCCGCATATTGCCGTGATGATCGATGGCGCCAGACTGGCCTCGCCAGGCCTGGTCAACGGCTGCCTCGCAGCCTGCGGGCTGCACCCCCGACCTGTCGTCGCCACCTACAATTACCACTTGGGCCAGCAACCACAGCAACGCGCCGTGCGCGATGGCTATGACATGGGCCGCGAGAATGCCCTTCTCGCTTCGATCGGATGGCCGGCGGATGGGTATCGGCTGTTTGAGATTGCCGTGCTGGAACTCGGACGTCCTTGGCCTAACCCCATGCTGGAGACCAACTTCCTGTGCATGCCGCGCGGATTGTGGTCAGAGCTGGGCGGCTATGATGCACAATTCAAAAGCGCGGGCGGTGGTGCGGTCAACCACGATACTTTCTGGCGCGCCTGCGCGCTGCCTGACGTGCAATTGATAAGAGTTGCTGGCGAGGCAACCTTCCACCAAGTTCATGGCGGTGTTGCAACGAATGCCGGGGACGACCGTGCTCATTTGCGGATTGGGCTGGAGTTCATCAAGATCAGGCATCGGCGGATCGTGCCGGTCCGTTCTCCGGGGTGGCTTTATGATCCGCAAACGGGCACCACGAGCAAGCCATAGAGCAAATGATGGCTTTGGCTTGCGCTGGAACCGCTTCCGCTAACTGGCGGGGATCGCCGCCGGATCAAGCAACCAAGGCCAACCTGATGTGCGCAAACCATACTGGAGGTAGCTCCGTACGAAACGGCCCTGACGAGCGACATTTGGCTTTCCCGCTGTCAGAATTGCTGCGATCCTGTTCCAGTGGATATCCAGTTGCGACCGGATTTCTGCAGCCTTGAGTTCATCCATGCAAGCGGAACCCAGCCTTGATGCGGCAATGGCTACCGCCTCCCGCCACGTCGGCGCGCCATCCTGGCTGCGGCCACAAGCACTCAGGAAGCCGGAAAACTTTGGCAGATTTGGCCGGCGAACAACCACCGCCGGGACACCATAGGACAATGCCGTAATCAATCCGTGCAGCGAACTTCCGACGTGAAGAACCGCATGGGCCAGCGCTGCGGCGATCTCACGAAGACCTTCGGGATCATCCAGAATGACGACCGGTTGCCGCATCAGCCGCCCCAGTTGCCGCGTCGTTGTATCGTCGTGGTGGCACGGCGCCAAGGCAACCAGGATCGGCATGAGGCCATGAGCCCGGGCGAAGCTCTCCAGCAATTGCGCGGTATTTTCCAGTGGCTCGTCCATCGAGCGGCCCTTGACGTGGAAGACGGCGAATTTCTGATCGCTTGATATGCCCTTCCTCTCAAGCAGGTGGCTGAAGACTGGCGCCAGCGATGCCTTCGGCCAGACCGCCGAGATCTCGAATGCAGTGTCCGGCACGGTCATATACTCATCCTGCCAGCGGATTCCGAAATGACTGGCGCTCGCATTGTCGCGGACGCTCACGTAGTCTGCCGCCTCCAGGGCGTGCCGCATGACCCAGTGTGACAAGAGCCGTTCCGGAACTGGGTGCGGTACACCGGGCGCGTTCCACATCACCGGGACCGAATGGATGCAGCCGGCGAGCGTTGCTCCCAGCCAAAGTGAAGCATAGGCATGCCGTTCGCCAAACGCGTTATAGTCGGGGATCCCTGCCTTACCGGTGTGAATGATGTTTCCCCCGCCGATCAGGATGCCCGCCGGCTTGGCCGGCAACTCCGCAGCCTCGCGAATCGGCTTTGCAGGCATGACATCCTTCCAGCCCATCGGAGCGGCCGCCGGTGATACAGGCTCAACCGCGAAGCCGAGGGGTGCCAGCCGATGCCGCGCGATATGCGGAAACAAGAGGTCCCCATAGTTGCCGACATCAAAAGTACCAAAGATCTGTACCGGAGGGCGGGCTTCTGCGGTCATGTGCATCAATTGAACTTCATGACATCAGCCGCCGGCACGATCAGATCCACGACACACCTCACGGCCACACCCAAGCTTCTCATGCCGGCAAACTGACATGGAAGACAATCGCGTCCAAGTCTTTTGGAGAGCCAAGCTCCTCGCGGGCATGAACATGTTGACGGCTTGGCTGTCAGTGCGGTGACCTTGGCTGCTTCAGATGTCGTCGACGACTGGCCAGGCTACAAACGGCCGCTCGGATTTGTTGTCGAATACAGAAGGTTTGAGATTGTCGAACACGGTCAGCATCGGTAGGCTTCCTCTCTTACGGTAAAGTTGGTGGCGTTGGGCAAGTTGAGGCTGGGGTCGGGCGAGCAGGCGAATTCTCCGCGCCGGCTGAGGGGGATGGGTTGACGCGACACATGACGTTCGACGGCTGTAGCAAAATGGCGGCGCAACGCGACACACGCTCAAGTCTTGTGCACAAGCATGCTGGACCGAACCGGAAGCCTTTGCACAAGATCTTCGCTGCGGAGTCTGACCGGCCGTACGGGCGTACTCGGCCACGATGACCGCACAGCAGACGAACAACGGCGCCGCCGCTGATCCTCCAGAAGGCCATAGGCGGATGGCCGTCATCAGTTGGGACCTTTGCCACAATGCGTTGGGGCGCGCATACCTATTGGCTGAGATCGCATCACGCGACTTCGAGGTCGAAGTTGTCGGGCCCATGTTCACCCGCTTTGGCTCCGACATCTGGGGCCCTCTGCAAGACTCTGAGATTCCGATCAGGGGTTATCCGGCAGAAGCTTTTTCTGACTTCCTCGATGCGGCCATACACACTGCTCTCAATACCCGTTGTGATATCGTCTTTGTCAGCAAGCCAAGACTGCCATCCATCATACAGGGTCTCCTGATTGCGCGCGCCAATTCATGTCCAGTCCTTCTTGATATCGACGACCATGAATTGTCATTTCATACGGGGTGCAAGCCCGCCACAATTGCCGACGCGCGACGCTACCTCCTATCGACCGGCATGGAGGAGTCCGACGTGCAGATGCCCATGGGAAGGCTATGGTCGTCGGTTGCCGAGACCCTGATCGAGACGTTCCGGCACCGCACGGTGTCAAATGTCGCATTGCGCGACAAGTTTTCAGGAACCGTGCTTCGTCACGCCCGCGATGAGACGCGTATTCAACACTCGCAACTCTTGCGCAATGCCATCAGGACGGAATTTGGATGCGATAACGAAGATATTGTGATCCTGTTTCTCGGCACACCGCGCCCGCACAAGGGCGTCTCCCGGATTGTCAGGGCGCTCGACAAACTCAAGAGCAGACGTCTGAAACTGGTTGTGATTGGCGGCGTAGATGCCGCGGCGCGCGCTGAATTTGCTTCATACCGAAATGCGCGGATCGACGTCTTTTCCGAACAACCATGGGGACGGCTATCTACGCTCGTCACCATGGCCGACATCGTTTGCCTGCCGCAGGATCCGGATTCCTCCGTCACCCAATTCCAGGTGCCAGCGAAGCTGTCCGATGCCTTGGCACATGGCATTCCGACCATCATCACGAATGTCCCGCCAATGTCGGATGTCCCTGATGACGTCGTCATACGCATTTCCGACGACGATGAATTGTTGCGCGCCCTGAAGGATTGTGAGGACGGCCGTTTCAACACGCCTGAGTTCGCAGAGAGGCGGAAGGCCTTCTTCCTTGATGCACTGTCGTTTGACAAGGCGCGGCAGACTCTCGCAACTCTATGTGAGGATGCCGTTTCGGCCGGTCACGAGTGGCACGCGCGATGGACGGAGCTCTTCGCACTCCTGCAGCGTCATTGGCCGCGCGCCTCCCTAGAGGCGTTTGACCACCGATGCGTGCTGCGCCGACGGGACATTGGCCGAGCCGCCGATGTGCCGGCGGTGCCTGCCTACATTCCTATTTCGCCGAATTGCCGGTTCGATGCCGTTCTGTTCTGGAAACAAAATGATACCGGACTCTATGGCCGCCGCCATGACATGATGATGCGGCACTTGTCGCGCCATCCGCGCGTCAGGAAAATCCTCGTGATTGATGCTCCGGTCTCCCACGCCGCGCTCCACGCGCTCGCCTCCGCCGCCGGCCCGTCCCGCTATTCCCAGAATAATCTGGTCTACCTGAACACGCTGCAAAGATTTCTTCGGATGTCTGACCGGGATAACGTCGCCGAACGGGTCTTCGTCTATGCAGACGGGGCGCGGACGATGTTTGCCGGCAAGGACCTGCCGAAGAAGGATGACTACCCGAACTTCGTCACCGCGCAGATCCGCGAGACATTCGACGGTGCGCTTCCCATTGTGGCCTATGTTTGCCCGGTTGTGTTCGATTTCCCCTCGATCGCGAGGGTCTTTCCTTTCTCACTGGTGATTGCAGACCTCATCGACGATCAGCGCACGATGACGGACAACGAGGATCTGAGGAGCCGCTTCGATTCTGCCTACCGACAGATAATCTCACTTGCTGACGTGGTCACGACCAATTGTCTTCCCGTGGCTCAGGCCTTTGCCGATTGTTGCAAGAACATCGATGTTTTGCCGAATGCATGCGAGCTGGATGACGGCACTGAGCAAAGACGCTGTCCGGACGATCTCGCAAACCTTCCGCGACCCCTACTTGGCTATGTTGGAAATCTGGGGGATCGGCTCGACACGGACCTGATCAGGGCAATAGCAACCGCGCGGCCGGATTGGAGCATCGTTCTGATCGGCTCGACCCATAGAGCCCCAGACGTCGTGATGCTGCAGGACCTGCCAAACGTCCATCTGCTTGGCGTCCGGCCGTATGACGTGGCGAAGTCATACATCGCCAACTTCGATGTCGCGATCATGCCTCATGTCACGAACAGTGTCAGCGCGTATATGAACCCGCTGAAGCTCTTCGTCTATGCATCACTCGGTGTTCAGGTCGTCACAAGCGACTCACCAAACATCTCTGAAGTCCGCGACTACGTGACCGTTGCAAGTGGCGCTGTGGAATTCATTAGTGCAATTGAGCACGTGATCGCCGGACCAAAGGTCGCCGCCCCTCAAGATGGCCTTCGTGACATTTCCTGGGACGCACGAATCGAGCGATTGATGGCGCTCATCGACAAACAAAGCAACACACCTCCAAGGCATCTCTTTTTCGAATTGCAGCGTGGTGACAGAGCGGTCAAATCAGACGTCATCAGACGATCTGGTCTCTTTGAGTCGGCCTGGTATGAAGCGCGGTATCAGGACGTGAAGGCGCTTGGCATGGATGCCATCGAGCATTTCGTTGAAGTTGGAGAGGCCTTGCTCCGCGACCCGTCGCCTCATTTTTCAACGGCGGACTATCTGGCGCTGCATCCCGAAGCTACCGGAGGCCTGGGGCCATTCGTGGACTTCATCGTCCGTCAAGCGAATATGCGAAGCGTGCCATCGCCATCTCGCACTCCGGATGGTCTCATGCGCTATGCGTCGATGCGGTTGGGCCGGCCGCCGGTCCGTCTTCGAAAGGAGTTCGATCTTGCCACCGAGCAACATTTCACGATGCAGATTGAATCGGCATTGACAAGACGGAGGGCTGAGATCGACGGCACGCTTGCGAGTATTGTCATGCCGAGCCACAATCGAAAAGGTACAATCGGCACTGCGATTCATTCCGTTCTGGCTCAGACGCATTCCAACTGGGAACTCCTCATCGTCGACGACGGGAGCGATGATGGAACACTTGACGACGTAGAGACCACTTTCAGTGATTCACGGATCCGCATCTTCCAGACCGAGCGGAGAGGCGTCAGCGCGGCTCGCAATAGGGCCCTCCGCGAGGCCAAGGGCCGGTTTGTATTCTTTCTGGACACCGACAATGCGTGGCTGCCTCACTTCATGCGGATGATGCTGACCTATCTCATCACGTGCGATGCAAGTTGCGGCTATGCTGCGAACCTGCTCATGTCTGCCGGGACGATTGAGGGCTATCTTGGCGACCCTTTCGATTGGACTCACTGCCTCAGGGCCAATTACGTGGACCTCAATGTGTTTACCTGTACCAGGGAAACCGTGGAGACCGCCGGAGCGTTTGACGAGTCGCTGCGCCGGATGGTCGATTGGGATTTCATTCTTCGCGCCAGCCGATCGGCCCATCCCATATATGCACCGGCAATTGGCTGCCGATATAACAATGACCTGGACGACGCTACACGCATCACAAATCGTGAGCCGCTTGCTTACCGGGCTGTCGTGCAGGCAATGCATTCGGGCCGGCACGGGATGGCGCAACAGCCCAAGTACCGCGTCGCCATCAAGGTCACTGGTTCCGGCGATATTCGGGAGTTGCGGAGTGACTATCAGATCGGGACCGCCCTTGGCGCAGCATTTGAGGCTTTGGGCCACAGCGTGCGCATCGATGCCATCGACCACTGGTACGCGACGCCACCCAACCATGATCACCTGATCATCGCCATGAATGGCCCAGAACGCTATCAGCGGCGGCCCGGCGAGATCGGCGTTCTCTGGACCATGAATTTTTCACAACCGGTAACACTTGACGAGTGCGACGAGTTCGATTTCACATATGTCGCATCTCGAGGTCTGGCAACGCTGCTCGGAACAGCTGCAAAAGGGCGCGTTTTGGCTCTCGCGCCCCCAGCGAATGACAGGCCCTGCGAGGCCGATATGTATATGTCGTTTGATCGCGTGGCGCGAGCCATCCTTGGGGATGTTGAATCGTACCTCGGACAACATCGGGGCGAGTTCGCGCTGGCCCATGCCGGCCCGAAACCTGATGAAAGGTTCCGGATTGGACTGCTTCTTCAGCGCGACGGCACATCCTATTCCGAGACGGCCTACAGACGGGTTCTGTGCGCGCTGACCGCCGACGACGCCATTGCGCAGCTTGAACTGCTCATTCTATCAGGGCCGGATGATGATCGTCTTCGGAACTGTGATGCATGCATCGTGCAGATTGAACACCCGGTTGAAGAGGATTGGGCAGAACGATTGAGCATGTCGATCCAATTGCACGATGTGCCGCTGTTCGTCGATCTTCTGGAGAACCAGTTGCTAGACGTCAGTGCGTTGGGCCATGCCGAGCAAGTTGCTGAGTTGTTGAACAAGGCTGTTGAAGTCTGGTGCCCGACGGCGCCACTGGAGATAACCCGTCGTCTGGAGGACATGTCGATCGCCACAGTGCCGGCGACTCTGGACCCAAGACTGTGGCAGCGAGACCATGCAACAGCAACTGGGTCCGATCGCGTACCGCTCGAATTCCTGTGCATCAGGGCATCAAACGACCAGGACATCTCATCCTGTCTTTCGGCATTTGACGCCTTGCAACTGCGGCGGCCGGGTGCATTCCGCCTCACGTTGGTCGGTCCGCCGGACCCTGCCGCCGAGAGATCTTGGCTTCGCCGAATTGATACGACGGCATTGGACGTTATTTATTTGAACCGAGCCGCCCGGTTGCGGCAGTTGGGACATTTCGATGTCGGCATCATTCTGCCAATTGACTTCCACGCGCCTGCATCAGGCTCAGATTGCCAATTCCTTGAATACAGCGCGCTTGGTCTGCTGTCGATTGTCGCGGAGCACGACGGGTTCAGCTTTGGGCCAGATAGCGGTCTGGTGGTCGCCGCGCGAGACGGAGATTGGCTGAGCGCCCTCGAAAGGCCGTTTGATGCAAGTGTCCGCAGTCGTATATGCCAACAAGCCCATGATCATGTCTGGACGACGCGCAATGGGCTCAGTTCGACGAATACTGCTGCCGGGCGGATTCTGGATTACTTGCGCCGCCGAGGCGGGAAGAACATGATAGCGCCATCAAGCAGCAACAGCGTGCGCTATGCCCAAGAGGCCGCACAATGACCGGAACGCAGTTGACATCTGACGAGACATCTGGCGACTCAAAGGCCTTGCAAGAAGAGCTCGCGGATCGTTTTGAGGAAGTGGCCAAGCTCACGGGTTTCTATCTGGCGGAGAGGGACCGTGCGGACCGCTTGCAACGTCTCTTGGACGCCGCCTTGAAGGAACGGAGCAAGGCCGTGAAGGAGTTGGCCGATCAACGCGGTGTCGCAACCATACGCGTCAATGCCATCCGCAACTCCTGCTCACGAACGATCGGCATCATTGTCGCAAGGCAGCTCGGTTATGCAGAGGACCAGCGGCCTTCACGAGCCGACCTACCCCGGCTGGCGGAGCAACTGATGTTGATGGGGTTTTTTGACAGGGATTGGTACCTCAAGCGCCACCCCGATGTCTCCAACGCGCGCATGGACGCTGCAATCCACTATGTTGGCTGGGGCATGTTCGAAGGGCGAGAGCCTTGCGCGCTGGACTAGTGGCGCAAAAGGCCTCTTTCCGAGATCATTTTGCAGCGCAACCCATTCTGACTGCAACCCTGCGGGCAATTGACTGGATTGAAGTCGCAAATTCAATCCGATAGATGGTGATCCGCCCAATTCGCAAACCGAGACGACCATGGCAGAACCCCAGTCCCGTATCCTTCATGGCATAAATGCGCTGCGCCGCGACAACCCCTGGCCAGACTTCTGCTATGGGGAAATCGAGCCGTTCTATCTCCCTCTGGATGGCGGGCGCCGTGCGGGGCGCGAACTTGGAGGTGGCCGCATTCTGATTACCGATGTCATCCGCGACCACAATATCGAGCTCATGGTCGAAGTCGGATGCTTTCTCTGCGGTTCAACGCTTCAGTGGTTGCGTGCGTCGGAGAAGCTCATGGTAATCGGCGTCGATCCCTGGGATAGCAACTGGGCCGTCTATATCGAGCGAATGGCGGTGGACCCGCTGAAATCGCGCACCGTGTTCCATCTCACCGAGGAGCAGGTCGCCAAGATCGTCGAGAACCTTCGTCGCCATGGCAACTTCTGCATCGCCTTGAACAATGTGCGGCTCTACAAGAAGCGCTTCATTCCGGTACGTCGACCCTCGCCTGAGGCACTGCGCTACCTGAAGGAACGGCAGATCAATCCGCAGATGATCTATATCGATGCCGGAAAGGAACGAAACGATCTTGACGCCGCCTATGAATTATTTCCCGATGCGATTCTGTGTGGCGATGATTGGTTGTGGCCGGACAGCAGTGGAGTCATGCGGATGCAGGAGCACGTCAAAGCCTTTGCACGGGAACATAATTTCGAGGTCCGGCACTCCCTGCAATCCTGGCTTCTGTTGCCACCTGCGCAACAAGAGCCCGCGCCATCGACCGAGTGAGATTGGATCCTACAGTCCGTCGCCGCCAGCTATCGCGAACTCCGCCCGTCAGCGGTCGCGACTCTTTGCCTCCCATTGAAGCATCAGATCGTTGATTGCCGAAAGCAGGCGCCCTACTTCGTCCGATTGCCAGTTGATCATCGTGTGATCGTCGACGGCATCCGTCACGCTGCTTCCGGCGGGCGAATGACCGAGTTTGCCTGCCAAATAGGCTCTTTCGCGCGTCATGACGTCTGACAGTTGCCGCGCCGTCGATTCCGGCAATGCAAACTTCTCACCCTCCAAGTGCAACAGCAATGATTGCAACGCCCTGGCACGTCGCGGTCTGCTTTTGCCCTCCGTGGCGTGCCTGCGCTCCCAGCCATTCAAGGCCATCAAGGCCTTGGCCGCCGTCAAGCTGATGGAAGGATTGACCGATGCGTCGCCGGAGACGCTCGGCAAAGTCGCTACACCTTTTTGCTGGAGGAAATTCCGCAAGTCGACCAGCACATCCTTGCTGTAAGCGAGCACGGTCACGCTTTCCTCTCCAAAGATGGCACTCCAATCGTCCAGTCTTGCATTGTTGACTGGCGCTACCCGTTCCGGACGAATGGAAAGGTCTGCAAGCGACAAATCCGAGAGGCACTTCTGCTGAATCGTGGAGGTGAGGTATTCCGCCGGTTCACGGACCCAGCAGATGACCTCGGTCTCAACGCCGCGCTCTGCGAGCCACTTCTGAAGACCTTCAATCTCGGTGCGGGTAAATGTCCACAGTGCCTCCGCCGATACAAAGCCAGTCCGCCCGTCGAGGGCATTCAGGAATTCCTCGAACTCGCCTAGCGGATTGCTGCTACCTTGCTGCGACGGGCCTCCGCCGCGCTGGAACCACATTGATTTTCTTGCGACTCGTTGCGGCGCTGCAAATGCCAGAAACAGCCGTTCCGAGTGATTTTCAGCCGCCGCCCAATAGTCCAGTCCCTGGTCTGAAAGGGCATCTCGATTGGAGGACATCCAATGCTGAATGGACGTCGTCCCCGTCTTCGGTGTGCCGATATGCAGGATCAACCGCGTTCGAGCAGATGAATGGGTATTTGAAGGAGGAGCGGCGGCATCTGACGGAAGGTTCGCCGACGTGAGAGTGGGACCTATGCCGACCTGGGCGATCGGGTCTGTATTCTCCAGCCGCATCCGGCTGGGACGATGACGGTGAAAGATCGTGTGGCCACTATAACCGGACCACGCCACAACCGGGATTGCGGCGCGCCGCAACTCTTCCTGCGTGAACAGATCAAGGGGGTTGATCGCTGGATCGCCTTCGATCTTCCAAACACGCGACAGCATTTCGCGGAGGCTGGCCGCTCCAAAGAGCCGACAGTGATCTTCCTGTCCGAACAGCATTTTCCTCTGATCCGGCGTCAGGTCATCAGACAAGTTCTCGCGCGTGACATCACCTCGAACCGGCACACTGAAAAAGTGATGCCCGCCAGGCGCCAGTATCCTTTCGAACTCCCGAAGGACGCCCTCGACGTCACAAGCAACGTGCTCGAGAACATGGCTGTGTATGATGAGGTCGAAACTCCGGCTTGGCAGCTTGACGAGATCGGAGCACAGGTCCAGGGGGCGCACTGTCGTGAACCGGCTCTTGTAGCGATCCGGATCGATGTCGCAGGCATGATAGCGATCGCCACTCAGATCGGCAAAGCGCTTGGCAAATGCAAGTTCGGGCGCCACATGGAGCACGCGCTGCCCCATCTTGAAGATCTCGAACCTCTCCAGTACCATCCATAGCAACCGCGTCCGCTCCATCGTGCGGCATTTTTCACAGCGTGCATTCTGCCTGCCATTGAACGCGAGGAAGCTCCTGGAACTGCAGACGGGACACTGCAACTCCACCACAGACTCTACGGTGCCACTCGTGTCTTCTGTCATGAGGAATCAATTCATGCGTCTGGAGATGAAGGTTGCATTCACGTAGCATGGATCGATCGCCGAATGACGGCGGACAACTTGTGTCCTACATCCTGTCCCGGCGATGATGTCGACGATGTCGGCACCATAGTCCTGATAAACAATGCAGGGTGTCCCGTCTCCGCTATTGTGGTAGCGGGGCGGCTTGATGTGATGCTCGATGCCGTCAATCATCTCCACCCGCCGCTCGGTGCGGTCCGGCATCGGCCAAGCGTTCGGAATCGTGAACACATGAACACCACCGGGTTTGAGAACGCGGGCAATTTCACCAAAGGCAGCTTCAAAATCATAGATGTGCTCAAGTACGTCACTGGTGATGACGAGGTCGAAATGTCCGGATGGAAGTGTGAGTTGCGTAAGATCTTCATTGTGAACGCCGTCGGCATCCACGCTGCCCAATGGCTGGTCTGGCCAGAAATAGGATTGCGTGTAGTTTTTGGTCTTCTTGAGTTGATTGACGAACGGTCCGCGTAGCGCCGCTTCATAGATCACCACGTCGTCCAGGCCGCCCGATGAAACAAGGTTGCGCAGAAAGATGGATTTGCCCTTTGCAAATTCGTCCAGAATGAGCGCGGCCTGATCGCGATAACGCAAGCTCGCGCGGCAATTGGGACACGGGAATGATTCACGGGTTGAATGACCGTTGCCCCGCGCGAAATCACCTTTGGTACCGCAGAGATTGCAGATTCCATGATAGGAGTCGGGCACATTCATAGGTCAGCATTTCTCCGCAAAAGTCCGTCAGGCGACATTTTATTCCACCAGCCGCCAAGGCGAGCAAGCATTTCGCAGCAGGTCAACAATTTGCCATCGTATCGGTTGCGAAGATGCCCTTCTGGTATGCCCGTGGCAAATCAGCCGCTCCATGCGCCCACAACGCTCATGACCTGGCGAAGGTTCGCGTCGGCTGAGAGCGACTTGTATTGGCTGAAGAGGCCCGAATAGACATCATGTGCCTCTGAATCAGGAACGTAGACCTTGCAGGTCCGGGCGCCGAAACGGGCCGCACCCTCGCTATAGTCTGCCACGATCCCGCCCGCCACGGCCCCGTGAATCGCGGCGCCGACGGCGGTCGCGTTGTCAATGTCAGGCACCTCGATGTTATGGCCCATGACATGCGCCATGGTCTGAACCAGAAGCGCATTGCGCTGCGCGAGGCCGCTGGTCATGACCACGCGCGACACAGGGAATCCGCCTGCGCCATAGAGATCGAAGATC
>ERZ795053.5145-NODE-5145-length-13693-cov-21.609034_pt1 | contig 13693 bp, 10 predicted proteins | sample MGYA00375137_ERZ795053 | MGnify/ENA primary metagenome ERZ795053 (study PRJEB30182, sample SAMN05720284) | activated sludge metagenome | isolation source: Anaerobic digester | place: Hong Kong | collected 2014-12-17 ... | reverse complement strand
GGCTGCGGAGGCGACGACCCCGCCACCCCCGGCGGCGGCGATGACCCCGTGACGGGCGTCACCGCCCTGGTGGGCGACGACGGCGGCGAGCAGACCGCCTTCGAGAGCTACGAGCAGGTCTCCCTCTCCCTGGCGGACCTCACACCCAACACCCTCTACACCATCCAGGTGGAGGACGCCTCCAAGTCCGTGCTGGGCACCTACGAGCTGGTGACCGACGCCGACGGCGAGATGGACGCCGCGTCGGTCCTCTACGATCCCGAACCCGGCACCTACACCATCAGCGTGCTGGATACGGCCATCAGCTTCGACATCACCGTGAACCCGCCCACCGGCGTGGTCTACACCCCCTGCGACGAGGGCGGCGACCACGTCAACAACGTGGCCGAGGGAGCCCCCGTCTACCTCAAGGCCGAGAACGGCACCCCGGGCCAGGCCGTGCGCGTGTTCGTGGCGCCCAACCGCTACGACTGGACCTACGGCATGTACCTCTACGACTACACCGGCAGCGTGGAGGAGCTCACCTTCGACGACGACGGCGTCATCGCGCCCACCCTGATCTGGAACGCCGGCGAGATCGTGGACCTGAACGCGGCCTACGACGTGATCGTGGACGTGGACGGCGACAACACCTACTCCGCCGGCGACTACCTGGACGGCAAGCTGGGCGTGGGCTTCGTGGTGCAGGAGGAGATCCCCGCCAAGACCCTGATCGACGGCCACGTCATCGAGCGCCTCTCCTCCGACGTGCACTACGTATACCGCGACGTCTTCGACGTGAACGAGGACGTGTACGTTTACGTGAACCCCGTGGCCAAGATGAGGAACCTGGGCGGCGACCGGTACGTGAAGTGGGTCATCGTGCCCCACAAGGCCGTGTGGACGGACCAGGACACCCTGCGCTCCGTGACCACGCCCCTGGGCGACACCGTGCAGCAGGGCTGCACCAACGCCGGCCGCCGCCTGGTGTGGGCCGCGCCGCTCACGCCCGGCCAGTACGACGTGGTCATCGACGTGGACCAGGACGGCCTCTACGACAAGGGCCAGGACTTCCTGGACGGCTACAGCGGCCAGGGCAACCGCGTGGGCTTCACCGTGCAGGAGGAGCCGGACACGCGCGACTGGACCGTGCTGGTCTACGCCGACGGCGAGGGCGGCCTCTCGGGCACGCGCAGCCAGTACGCGGCGGAGATCGCCGGCGCCATGGACAACGACACCTACGCCGCCGTGCTCTTCGACGGCGACGACGCCGCCGGCTACGCCGACTGCAAGCGCTACATCTGCAGCAGCGGCGGCACCGTGACCACCGACGCGGACTACGGCGAGCTCAACATGGGCCACCCGCTGACCCTGCACGACTTCCTCACGTGGGGCATCGCCAAGTTCCCCGCCCGCCGCTACATGATCGTGCTCAGCAACCACGGCGGCAGCTGGTACGGCGAGAGCCACGCCGTGCCCAACGAGCTGTGGTACGAGACGGACAAGGCCATGTGCTACGACAACGGCGACGCCCTCAACCTCCACGAGCTGGAGAGCGTTTACCGCGACATCAAGGCCATGGTGGGCGGCAAGCTGGACGTGATCTGGTACCAGGGCTGCCTCATGGGCGGCGTGGAGGTGGCGTCGGTCAGCAAGGACTACTTCGCCACCATGGTGAGCCACGAGACCGTGCGCTACGGCGCGGAGAACACCAACAAGTTCCCCAACGTGATCGCGGCCCTCAACGGCAACCCCACGGCCATCATGGCCGCGCGCAGCTGCGTGAACCAGCCCACGGCGCCCACGGCGTCCTACGGCGCCAGCTACGACCTCACCCAGTACGACGACCTGGAGACCAGCATCCGCGCCTTCACCGACGCCTGCCTGGGCCATGACGACTGGGGCACGTTCAAGGGGAAGATCGCCGAGAAGCTGGCCGTGGTGCGCCGTGTGGCGCCTCCCGGCAGCGCCGCCGAGCTCACGCCCTACATCGAGAACGGCGACCTGCAGGACTTCTTCGACCGCGTGTCCGACGCCCACCCGGACAGCATCCCCGCCACGGTGCGCGACGCGGCCGACGCCGTCAGCGTGAACGCCGTGTTCCTCACGGACGAGACCGCCGGCAACGAGGGCGGCGCCGCCGGCCTGAACGGCGTGGCCATCTGGCTGCCCCGCACCGCGGCGGAGTTCAACTCCCACGCCGCGGAGTACAGCGGCTTCGACTTCGCCACCAACACGCGCTGGCTGGAGTTCCTGGCGGAGCTGTACGGCGTGGCCTACCGCATCGAGCTGACCTGGGGCGCCGAGCCGCGGGACCTGGACTCGCACCTCTACAGTCCCAACGGCGAGCACATGTACTACGGCAACCGCACCATCACCGGCGCCGACCTGGATACGGACGACACCTCGGGCTTCGGCCCCGAGAACACGCGCATCTCCTTCCTGGTGGAGGGCGGCACGGACCACTACGAGTACAAGGTCTACCTCTACTCAGGCTCGGACGCGACGGGCGAGATGGCCACCGTGAAGGTCTTCCGCGGCGGCGATCCCAACCCCACCCACGTGTGGCAGCGGAGCTGGTCCGGCATCCGCTGGTGGCACGTGTTCAACCTCACGTCGCCGGGCGGCGTGATCGAGAACGTGAACACCGTGAGCAAGGCCCTGGCCGACGAGGAGGCCATGCCTCCCAAGTAGGAGTCATCGTCCCTGAAACGGAGAAGGGCGGCCGCCGCGGCGGTCGCCCTTTCTCGTCCCCCTCGACGGCGGACTAGGGAGCGCTCGCCTCGCAGCTCGGCGACGGCGCCGCGTTGAAGAACACGCGCACCGCGCGGCCGCCGGCGTCCAGGTCCAGGGTCAGCGTCAGCGAACGGCGGTGGATGCACTCGCAGAGGTCGGGCAGGTACTCGTAGAGGCGCACGTCCACGGTCTCCCCGGAGGCGTCCACCGACGCGCGCACGCGCTCCGTGCAGCAGTTGAGCTGGGCGGAGAGCACGGTCAGCACGGTGCGGGCTCCGTCGGGCTCCACGCTCAGCGTGCAGCCGCCGCCGGGCGGGACCTCGCCCTGGGCCGGACCGAGGACCACTTCGCCCAGCACCAGGTCTTCGCCCGTCGGCGCCGCGGGCATGGGGAAGCCTGGCAGGGGAGCCGAGGGGGCAGCGGCTGGAGCGGCGGCGGCCGCGGCCGGGGCGGGCGGCGCCGCATCCCGGGCGTCGCCGGCCTCACGGCAGGCGCCGGCGCAGCCCACCAGCAGCAGCAGGATCAGGGCCAGGATGGATCGGACGAGACCGTTCATGGTCGACCTCTCATGGCTTGAAGGTCCATCGAGTTCTGCGGCGCCTCAGGGCGCCGCCGCGGTCGGGTTCCAACGCCAACGCGCCCACACGCCGAAGTGGTCCGAGCCCCACACCCCGCCCACCGGTCGGTCCAGCAGCAGGCCCGAGGCCACGGGAGTCAGCTCGGCCGAGGTCAGGAGGTGATCGATGCGTTCCGGCTGGTGGCCGTAGGCCGTGTTGAGGGTGGTCACGTTCTCCGCTCCGGGATGGAGCGTGCCGAAGGCGTCGGTCAACGTGCCGAACAGCGGCGCCAGCTCGGGCGCATCCGCCTGGGCGTTGAAGTCGCCGCCCAGCAGCAGCGGTCCATCGCCGCGCACCTCGGCCAGGAAGTCCAGCAGGTCCGCCGTCTGCTCCGCGCGGATGGCCCAGCCCTCGGGCGTGTGGTGCAGGTGCGTCACGGCGATGTCCAGCGGGCGGCCGTCCACGTCCACGCGCACCAGCCCGGCCACGCGCCAGTCGTCCAGCGGCGCCAGCTTCCGCTCGAAGCGTGCGGTCACGGGCCGGCGCGTGAGCACGGCGTTGCCGTAGCGCTTGGGCCCGTCGGCCGGATCCACGGTGAAGAACTCCATGTGGAAGCCCAGGCTGTCCGCCAGCGTCCGCGCCTGGTTGGGCAGGCCGTCGTGCTGGAGCACCTCCTGCAGCAGGATCACGTCGGGCTCCGCCTCGCGCAGGGCGGACAGGATCACGGGCAGGCGCGCGGGCCAGTCGTGCTGATCGTGCCAGAGGTTGAGGGTGACGGCGGTCAGAGGCGGTGGAGACCCGGCCCGGCCCGCGGACGGACCCGCGACCAGGGCGATGAGGGCCAGGACGCCCAGGCGGACGAGCATGGAGAATCCTCCTGAAAGGGGCGGTTCCGAATGCTGCCGATTGTTCCGCCGGCCACGGTTCGGAGTCAACCGGGAACATCAAATCGTTTCGATAGGTATAAAATCAGTTTGACACTCCAGGGCGTCCCCACTACCATTCCATTTCGACATCCATCGAATCGGAGCAAGCTATGACCGCCGAAACCAGCGCCCACCTCCTCAAGGCCCTGGCCGATCCCACGCGCCTGCGCATCCTGCGCGCCCTGCAGGCCGCGCCCTGCTACGTGGAGCAGCTCGCCACGGCGCTGGACCTGGGAGCCCCCACCATCAGCCACCATCTGAAGAAGCTGGAGGCCGCGGGGCTGGTGCGCGGCGTACGCGAGCAGTACTACACCGTCTACCACCTGCGCGGCGACGCCCTGGAGACCCGGCTCCGCGAGCTGGTGGACGATGCCGACGACGGCCGCCACGCCGAAGAGCTGCGCCTGGCGGACTACCACCGCAAGATCCTGAAGGCCTTCGTGAGCGACGGCCGCGTGGAACGCCTCCCCGCGCAGCAGAAGAAACGGTTGGTGGTGCTGGAGGCGCTCGCCGCCGACTTCGAAACCGGCCGCGACTACGCCGAGCCGGAGGTCAACGCGATCATCGCCCGCCGCCACGCCGACTTCTGCGGCGTACGGCGCGACTTCGTGGACTTCCGCATGATGACCCGCGAGCAGATCACCGACGCCGCGCCCATCTACCGCCTGACCCGGGAGCCCGCCATGGACCGCCTGCCGCCCCCCGCCGAGACGCCCCGCTCCGAGCAGCCCCTCTCGCGCGACGAGCGCAAGGCCAAGGTCCAGCTCTACAAGCAGGCCAACAAGCGGGCGGGCGTGTACGCCGTGCGCAACGAGCGCACCGGCCGCGTGCTGCTGGGCAGCGCCCGCAACCTGCACGGGCCGCTGAACCGCCACCGCGCGCAGCTCGACTTCGGCAGCCATCCCAACAAGGCGCTGCAGAAGGACTGGCGCGAGCTCGGCGCCGACGCCTTCGCCTTCGAGATCCTGGAGATGGTGGACGCGAAGCTGGAGGGGCTGGAGCGCGACGCGGCGCTGAAGGCGCTGGAGCAGGCGTGGATCGCCAGGCTGCAGCCGTTCGGCGAGCGGTGCTACAACGCGAGCGAGGACATCCGGCACCGGGCGTTCTAGCGGCTCTTCCGCTTCGGCTGCGACGCGAGGTACTCGTCCCAGAGGCTCCGGCACTCCTCCCGATGCGGCGAGGTGCGCGGATCCTGCAGATCCGCCACCGTCGCCCCCAGACCCACGAAAACGCGCGGATCCTGGAAGTCGTCCCAGCCGAAGCTGAACTGGTTCCAGTGGTGCGCGTTCGCGTAGAACTCCTGCTCGTCGTCCTCGCGGGAGACCCAGAGCGACAGGTCCTCGTGGTCGGTCACGCCGTAGAAGTAGGTTCCGGCGTAGTCGTTGGCGTCGACGCCGAAAGCGTCCGCAAGACGTTCCGCGGAGAAATGGGCGTCCACGTAGGCGTGGACATCGGCCAGGGTGACCGGCGGCGGCGCGGTCGTCTCGTCGGAGCAGCCCGCGGCGAGGGCGATCAGGAGCAGGAGCAGCGGAATCCGGACACTCGTCATGGCGGCAGCCTCCATGGAATCGGGATGATGCGTCCAGCCTACCATGCGGACCTCCCATTCCGCACTACATTGACCCCACGCCCCGGACCCGGTCTTCCTCCCCCTGCGCCCGCGCGGAACGGAGCCTCGGATGTCCCACCTCATGCTGGCCCGATCCCAGATGGCCTTCTCCCTGGGCTTCCACATCATCTTCGCCTCCATCTCCATGGTCATGCCGCTGCTGATGACCCTGGCCTACCGCCGCTACCTGCGCCACGGCGACCCGGAGGACCTGCGCCTGACCAAGGCCTGGATGCGCGGCACGGCCATCCTCTTCGCCGTGGGCGCGGTGTCCGGCACCGCGCTGAGCTTCCAGCTGGGGCTGCTGTGGCCGGGGTTCATGGAGCACGCGGGGCCCATCATCGGCATGCCGTTCTCCCTGGAGGGGGCGGCGTTCTTCCTGGAGGCCATCTTCCTGGGGCTGTTCCTGTACGGGTGGGACCGGCTGACGCCGCGGGTGCATCTGCTTTGCGCGGCGCTGGTGAGCGTGTTCGGGTTCCTGTCCGGGGCGCTGGTGATCGCGGCCAACGGGTGGATGAACGCGCCGTCGGGGTTCCGGTGGGTGGACGGGCGGGCGGTGGACATCGATCCGTGGGCGGCCATGTTCAACGCGGCCTGGCCGCTGCAGGCCGTGCACATGCTGGTGGCGGCGCTGCAGGCGGTGACCCTGGCCGGCGCCGGGCTGCACGCGCTGGGGCTGCTGCGCGGGCGGGCGCCGGGGTTCCATCGGCGCGCGTTGGGGATCCTGCTGCCGCTGTTCGCGGCGAGCTCGCTGGTGCAGCCGCTGATCGGCGACCTGAGCGGCAAGTCCGTGGCCAAGCGGCAGCCAGAGAAGCTGGCGGCCATGGAGGCGCACTGGACCACGGAGCGCGCGGCGCCGCTGCTGGTGGGCGGCTGGCCCGATGAGGAGACCGAGACGGTGCGGTACGGCCTCCACATCCCCTACGGCCTGAGCGTGCTGGCCCACGGCGACCCCCACGCGGAGGTCACGGGCCTGGACGCCTTTCCGCACGATGAGCGGCCGCCCGTGCTGGTGACGCACCTGGCGTTCCAGGTGATGGTGGGCATCGGCACGCTGCTGGCGGGGCTGGGCGCGGTGATCCTGTGGGCGCGGTGGCGGAAGAAGGATCTCACGGCGCGGCGCGGGTGGCTCAAGCTGCTGGTGGCGCTCACGCCGCTGGGGTTCGTGGCGCTGGAGGCGGGCTGGATCGTGACCGAGGTGGGACGGCAGCCGTGGATCCTCTACCGCGTGCTGCGCACGGCCGACGCGGTGACGCCGGTGCCCGGCCTGGGCTGGAGCTTCGCGCTGATCGTGACGCTCTACCTCACCCTGGGGGCGCTGGCCATGTTCCTGCTGGGACGCTGGTTCGTGATCGAGTCGGAAAGGGGCGACGCATGATCCTCACGCTGGCGTTCCTGCTCACCGCGCTCACGGCCTACGTGCTGTTCGGCGGCGCCGATTTCGGGGGCGGCGTGCTGGAGGCCACCCTGCGCCGGCACCCGCGCCTGCAGGACACGCTGCAGCGCGCCATGGGGCCGGTGTGGGAGGCCAACCACGTGTGGCTGATCGCCGTGGTGGTGATCCTCTTCGTGGGGTTCCCCGTGGCGTACGCGCGGCTGATGACGCAGCTCTTCGTGCCGGTGTCGCTGGCGCTGCTGGGCATCATCCTGCGCGGGGCGTTCTTCACGTTCCGCAAGTACGATCCGGAGCCGGCCCGGCGCCTGGGGCTGTACGCCCTGCTGTTCCGGGCGAGCTCGGCGCTGACGCCGGTGATGTTCGGCATGATCGTGGCGGCGCTGCTGGGCGGGCTGCCGGGGAAGACGCCGGCGGACGCGACGTTCGCGGACCTCTACGTGAAGCCGTGGGCCACCTGGTTCGGGCTGGCGTGCGGGCTGTTCGTGACGGCGCTCTTCGGCTACCTGGCGGCGGTGTTCCTCTTCGGGGAGACCCGGGATCCCGCGGACCACTTGGTGCTGCGGCGGCGCGTGGTGCAGTTCTTCGGGGTCACGTTCCTGCTGGGCGGCGCGGTGCTGGGCGTGGGCGCGTGGTCGGGCCGCATCGATCCCGTGGCCAAGTTCACGCTCCTGCAGGCGGCGGTGCAGCTGGGCGCCGCGCTCTGCATCCCGCTGCTGTGGCGCGCCATGAACGCCCGTCGGCCGTGGCGCATGCGGCTGATCGCGGGCGCGCAGCTGCTGTTCATCCTGGGCGGGTGGTTCGAGACGCAGACGCCGGACTTCGCCCGCTACGCCGACGGCACGGCGCTGACGGTGGCGCAGAGCGCGGCGCCGCCGGTGACGCTGCTGTGGCTGAACATCGGGCTGGCGGCGGTGCTGGCCGCGGTGGTGCCGCTGCTGGCGTGGCTCTACCGGGTGTTCGACGCGGGACGGGACCGCTAGGACCCGTCCTCCAGCGTGAAGCGGAACGGCAGCGCCATCCACATGGGCGCGTCGTTGCAGCCCTCCCGACCCGGCACGAAGAGGCAGTTCCAGGCGGCCCACTCGGCGGCGGCGTCGAGCTGGGGCGTGACGGAGTGCAGCACCTCCACCTTGTCCACGCGGCCGGACGTGTCCACGCGCACCTTGACGATGACGGTGCCCTGGGACTTCCGCATGCGGGCCTGCTCCGGGTAGGGCGGGCTCACCCAGCGCAGCACGCGCGGCTGCACGGTGCCGGCCTCGGGAGGACCGGCCGCGCCCTCGGGACCGGGGCGGTCGTAGCGCAGGCGGATGGTGGACGGGGTGTCGGCGCCCAGGTCGGGCAGGCGGCGGAAGGTCTCCAGCTTGAGCTCGCGCAGGATGCGGGCGTCGAACTCCGGGTCGCCGGAACTCACCAGGAGCTTCACCTGGTCCACGGAGCCGTGTCCGTCGAAGCTCGCTTCCACGTCGGCGCGGCCCAGGGGCACCGGCGGGTTGTCGGCCGGTTCCGCGGCCGGGGCGGACACGGCCAGCAGAAGGAACGCGCAGAGGACGAGGGTCGATCGGCAGGAGGTCATGGAGATCCTTCGGCTGGGATGCGGTTCGGGTGCGGTCCGGACCGGAACAGCATAGCACGAAGCCTCCGCTTCCGGTATTCCGCTGACACGACGCGGCTGCGTGCCCTAGAATCGTGCCGGTAAGGAATCAGCGACCCTCAACCGCACGGAACGCCATGGCCCGCCCACTGCTCGTCTTCATCCACATCCCCAAGACCGCGGGCCGCTCGCTGGAGACCATGCTGCGCAGCACCTACGGCGTGCGCTACTATCACGCGGTGCCCTGGGCTCCCCAGCGTGCCGCCGGCGAACACGGCGACGGCTTCTCGCTCCCCACCTACGACCACGCCGACTTCCGCCGCCTGCGCCGCCTCAGCCCGGGCATGCGCGCGGTGGGGGGCCATCAGATCGCGCTCTGGTCCGACCTGCACGCGCTCACGCCGTGCCGCTACTTCACCTTCCTGCGCGAGCCGCTGGCCCGCGGCGCGTCGGCCTATCTCTACCACCGCGACACCGAGCCCGATCCCCTGACCTGGGAGCAGTGGCTGGCCTGGCCGGAGCACCATGCGCATCAGACCCGCTATCTGGACCGCGGCGGGGACCCGCAGGGCGCCATCGACGCCATCGAGCGGCTGGGCGTGTTCGTGGGGCTCATGGAGCGCTACGAGGAGTCGCTGCTGCTGCTGAAGACGCTGGTGGCGCCGGAGCTCAATCCCGCCTACCTGCGCGTGAACGTGGGACGCAGCTCCGGCGGCGCCCGCGAGCTGCTGGACGACCCCGCCGCCGCGGCCGAGCTGCGCCGCATCCACGCCGCCGACTTCCCCGTGTACGCCCACGTGCGCGACGTGCTCTGGCCCCGCTGGTGCGAGGCCTACGGGCCCGGGCTGGCCGAGGACGCGGAGCGTCTGCGCGCGGATCCGGAGCGCGGGTTCAATTTCCTGAACGCCAAGGCCCAGCGCGGCGTGCGGCGGTTCTGGGTGAACCCGTGGATGAAGGTGCTGGAGGAGAAGGAGCCGCGGGGGCGGCGGTGATCAGATCCGGCACCCACGCTGCTCGTCGTAGTTGGCTGTATAGGCGCGCGTGACGGCTGTCACGATCCGCAACACGACGACACTCATCCCCAGGGCCAGCACCTCGGGCAGGATCTCCTCCATCGTGAACGTCGCCCAAAGGGGCAATTCCTTTCCGGCGAACAGCATCGCCGCGGCCAAGGGCACCACCCAGCCCGCCAGCAGAAGCCCCCAGAACCACGCGATCAGCTCGGTGGGCGCCGACTTTCCCCGGTGGCTCACGTCGATGATCTCGTGGAGTACCATGTAGGGCGCGATCAGATTGACCAGCGGGATGAAGAACACGCCCACCGACCATGCGGGCGAGAACTGGATGCCCGGCGCCCGCATGGCGTGGAGGTTGGTGTTGATCCGGTAGATCCAGACCAGTTGCAGGACCACGCCGACGGCCAGGGCGGCCAGGAATCCTGCGCCGACGATCATCACGAGCACCGCCACCCACCAGGGAGCCGTGGTCATGGCCTGATCGTCCAGCGGCATCCCCATGAGGGTGGGAACCAGGATGATCAGCAGCGAGATGGCCCGAAGGACCACGAGGATCTTCTGGACGAGCATCAGCTTGCGGGACAGGGGAACGAGCGGCTTGATGGACACGGGATCCCTCCTTGTCCCAAGCCAAGCGCAATCGCTCCATGGTACCGGAACCCGCCGGATCTATCTCACCAACGCCGCCCGGCCCGTGCGCACGCCGTCGGCGGTCTGCAGGCGGTAGAGGTACGTGCCCGACGCCAGCTCGCGCGGACGCCAGTCCACCGCGTGCCGGCCGGCCTCGCGCTCGCCGTCCACCAGCGTGGCCACGCGGCGGCCGGCCAGGTCGTGCACGGTCAGGCGCACGGGGCCGCTCCGCTCCAGGGAGAAGACGATCTCCGTGGCCGGATTGAACGGGTTGGGATGGTTGGCCAGCAGGGCCACGCCGGCGCCGGGCACGTCCGTGGTGTCCAGGCTCTCCAGCACGATGAAGCTGCGCGAGATCTCCCCGCCAGCCTCGCAGCGGTACACGCCTGCGTCGGCCACGTTCATGCCCGAGGCGAAGACCAAGCTGGGAGTCGTCTCGCCGGGCAGGGGCACACCATCGCGGAACCACGTGTGGCCGGTGCCGCCCAGGCCCGACGTGAAGGTCACCGACGCGCTCACGCCGGTCCCCACGGCCAGGCGCTGGTCCTCCGTTCCCGCCAGCGTCAGCGACGCGCAGGTCAGCGCGCCCAGGTTCTCCACGTCGCCGCGGGCGGTGATCTGCACGGGGTAGGCGCCGTCGGCGATGCTGCCGGTCACGCGCAGCGGGCCGCTCACGTCCAGCGAGGCGGCGGCCCACGTCCACGACGTGACGCTCCCCGCCACCTCCAGCCCGTCCACGGCCGTCACGGTCCCGTGCAGGGGCACCGGGCCGGTGAGGCGCGCGCCTTCCAGCCTGAGGTTGGAGAGGGCCGCGCTGTCCACCACGCTCACGTCGTTGCCGTCCGCCGCGAGGGTCCCCTGCCCCATGCCGCCGAAGCCGCCGAACGACGCGTGCGCGCCCGGCGCCAGTTCCAGCCGCCCGTCCAGCCCCACGCCCACGCCGTTGCCGAAGCGCACCGGGGTGACCGCCCGCAGCACCGCGGGCTGGAACTCCGGCAGGAACACGTTGGCGCCGATGACGGCCGCGGGTCCCATGCTCAGCTCATGGGTCACGCCCGCGCCGGTGAGGATGAGCTGGCTGCAGTCGATGTTCCCCTCGGCGTGGACGTTGCCGGACACCTGCACCTGCATGCTGTAGCTGGTGTTGTTGCGGACCACGCCCTGGTTGATCAGGTCGCCCTGGATCACGACGGAGCCGCCGCCGGTGTGGGTGGCGTTCTGCAGCACGTCCTTGATCACCACGCGCGTGGTGAAGCGCACCAGGAACGCGGCCTCCACCTCGCCCACCAGCACGGCGTCGTCGATGACGCAGTACTGCAGGTAGGACCAGCTCTGGATGCGGATCTCGTTGCCCGCGGCCTCCACGGCGCCGCTCAGCGCGCCCTGCGCCATGGTCAGGGCGTTGCCGGCGCCCAGGACCAGGGGCGCGTCGCCCATGGCCACGTCGCCGCTCACGGTCAGGGGAGTGACGGCGGTGAGGCGGCCGGTCGCACCGGCCAGGCGGCGCAGACCGCCCTCGATGGGGTGGCCGGGATCATGGGCGATGGTCGCGTCGGCGGCGCCGGCGAACTCCGCCACGGCGCCGCTCCATGTGCCGGCGTTGGTCAGGTGGCCGCCCCAGCGCACGGTCAGGCCCGGCGGCGTGCCCAGCACGGCGCCGTCCACGGTCACGTCGCCGGCCACCTCCAGACGCACGCTGGGCGCGACGGTGCCCAGCAGGGAGCCCGCGGCATCCACCGCGAGGGCGGCGCAGGCGCGCACGTCGGCCAGGGTGACGGGGCCGGCCAGGATCACGTCGTCCGACGCGGACGGCACCACCCCGCCCACCCAGGTGCCCGGCGCGGACCAGGAGCCGCCGGCGGACGTGGAGGTGATGGTGGCGGCGCAGAGGAGCGAAGGGGCGAGCAGCCCCGCGAGCAGCATGGGGAGGACGTGGCGCATGGGGTTCGTCCTTTCGCTATGGGGAGGGCGGGGACGGAGACCATACCATATTGATCTTGATTCTTGGGATCGATTCGGCCCTCAAGGACCGGCATTTACCAGATCGCAAACCACAGGTGCGAAGGCCATGTCCTCCCGATCGTCGGCCAGCGCCGGCAGGAGCGCCCTCACCTCCGCCGGCACCGCGCCGCCGTAGGCGTTGCGCTCCGCCGCGAACAGGTTGCGCAGGATCACGGCGCCGCCGTCGTCCAGCAGGGCGAGGCCGTCGTAGTCCCAGTCCAGGAGGCCGGCGGGATCCAGGATCTCCACCCGCTCGCGTAGCTCGCCCGTGGGCTCGTGCACCTCGAAGCGGCACGCCATGCCGTCGGGCAGATCCGTGTTGAACAGCGACGTGCGCACGCGCAGGGCGCCGTCGGGCAGGAGCTGCACGGAACGGATCATGGGCTCCGTGGGGCAGAGCCTGGTCTCGGGGATGTGCACCTTGCCGTTGACGATGGAGTAGCCGCGGTACTTGAGGCGCTCCAGCTCCTCCTCGGTCCGAACGTGGGCACGGAAGGGACGCGTGACGGTGCGGACGGTCTCGCCCTCGGGGGTGCGCCACTCCAGGCGGTAGGCGTCGCGCTCGGGGGGCAGGATCACCAGGCCGTCGGTCCAGACGGCGTCGTACCAGGGGTTGTGCTCCGCCGCCTCGTCGCTGGTGCGGCGGGTGAAATCCACGTCGCGGTCCTCCTCGCTGAAGAGGTCCACGGCCACGGCGCCCTCGTCGTCCAGGATGGCCGCATGGAAGACGCGCAGGGGCTTGCCGGACTCCTGAGTGGTGAACTCGCTGTAGACCGCGAACCAGCCCTGGGGCGTCTCCTGGACGGTGTTGAGCCAGGCGTTGGCCTGGGCGCGCCAGCGGCCGCGGGGGGTGCCGTCGGGATCCACGAATTCCAGATGACTGGGGTAGCCGTGCTGCACGGCGATGCGGCCGTCGGCGCAGGGGAGCATGCGGCCGGGGTTGCGGATCTCGCCGGGGCCGTCGCCCTCTTGCAGGATGGTGTCCAGGAGGCGGCCGTCGTCGTCGTACACATGCACCCGGCAGAGCATGTGGTCCAGCATGAAGAGACGGCCGTCGCGGCGGAAGATCTGGTGGTCGCCGGAGAAGCTCAGCAGGGGCGCGTCGGGATCGGCGGGATCCACGCGCCAGCGTTCGCGGAGCTCCAGGCGGCGGACGACGGGGGGCTCCTCGGGGCAGGTGACGACGACGGGTGCGGCGGCGGCGATCGCGGCGCAGAGCAGGAGGACGGCACTCAGGATCCTGGTCATG
>ERZ795053.5144-NODE-5144-length-13694-cov-8.595645_pt1 | contig 13694 bp, 15 predicted proteins | sample MGYA00375137_ERZ795053 | MGnify/ENA primary metagenome ERZ795053 (study PRJEB30182, sample SAMN05720284) | activated sludge metagenome | isolation source: Anaerobic digester | place: Hong Kong | collected 2014-12-17 ... | reverse complement strand
GATCTGCCCAAAAAACCAGGATAGATCACCACCGGGAAGATTGTATCGCCTCTTCCCGTCACGATAAAACGGCTGGAAATCGAGCCTTTTACCGGAACAGGTCAAAGGCACCGGTATCCACCTACCCACCCCCACCCCCCTCCGAATACATTCACCCCACTTACGAAAACCCTTAAAATAGCAATACGCAAATCCTCTCCTTGTATGTGACCACCGTCATCAACTCCTTCCCTCTTTCTGACGGCCGCATATAGGTGAAACAATGTCATTTCGACCATCAAACACAGGACGCGAAGCTATTGCTGAGCGTTTCGGACCCCCCGGATCCCGGCAGCCTTGCCGGACCACAACGGAAGGAAGTACAATCAAGCTCGCATGCGGGGACCCTGCATGACCAGAACAGCGGGCTCCCCCGGTATGTCTCAGCCTACAACAGAAGTGACACAGAGGGAGCTTAGTCTAACCTGTCCGGGCACGGCAAAAAACCTTGCGGCAACGGCAGCGGGGTGAGCCAGATGCAACCCCAATTTTCGATTCTATGTGCCCACCGGACGGTATTCTCCGGAAGCCGCGGCAGACAGGAGGCACACTGATGGCGAAGAAGCCCAGGTGCCCCCACTACTCCGCACGGAAGAACGGCAGGTGGACCACCTTCGCCTGCACTCTGCCACCCGGCGGGACCTGCCCGGACCCCCACTGCAAGGCAAACCCCGACTACCAGGAGCCCGAGCCGGATGATACTGAATAAAGACGAGGTCATCGGCCGGAGGAACACACCCCACCGGGCGAGGACCGCCGAATACCTGGCCCGCGACCTCCTCCGGAGCCGGGGCTACACGGTCCTCCGGTCGATCGACGCCGACTTCCTGGTAAACCTCGTCGCCTGGACACCCGCCGGCGCCCCCCTCATGATCCGGGTGGCGAGCACCCGCCGGGAGCTCTCCGGCGCAGCCCAGGTCGCCACCCTGTGGCACGACGAGATCAGGGAGCTCCGTGCACTCCCCCTGCCTGCCGGCGGGTCGGTGCAGCTCTGGATCTCGGCCGACCGGAAAGGCTGGCACATCTACCAGGTCCTCCCCGGCGGCATCGTGGAGGTGGACCCGTGACCGGCCGGTTCGTCGTCGAATCCCTCCACGACCCCTTCGAGCTCGCCTGCCCGGTCTGCGGCTGCCGGTCATGGGAGCGCGACGGCAGCGACGTGAAATGCTGCGACTGTGCAGCCGAGATCCGCGTCCTCGAGGACGCCGCACAGTGCCGGATCGTCCTGGAGGTGCAGGGCGCATGATCTCCCCTGGTGATGTCTCATGCCGGCAGAGGAGATAACCCGCACCCTCTCCCTCCTCTTCGCACCGGGCCAGATCGTAGAGGTCCGGGCGATCACCGAGGAGGGGATGGCCTCCGGGTACTTCGACGACCCCGGGAGCCTCGCCGCAGCGGTCGCACCCCTGGACGTGACAGGGACCGCCGGCGTGTACGTGACCCTGAACGAGGTGAACCCCGCACTCCTCTCCCGGAGGGCGAACCGTATCAAGATGCGGCTCTCGAAGAAGGACGCGACCACTGCGGACACCGACATCGTCCGGCGGCGCTGGTTCCCCGTCGACATCGACCCGGTCCGCCCGTCGGGCGTATCCTCGACCGACGAGGAGCACCAGGCAGCGCTCGTCCGGGCCGCCGAAGTGGCCGCATACCTCGGCAGGGAACGCGGCTGGCCGGCGCCGATCATGGCTGACTCGGGCAACGGCGCACACCTGCTCTACCGGATCGACCTGCCAAACGACGAGGCCTGCCGCGACCTGGTGAAGCGGTGCCTCGAGGTCCTCGATGTCCTCTTCTCGAACCGGGCGAGCACCATCGACACCGCGAACTTCAACGCCGCCCGGATCTGGAAACTCTACGGGACCGTCTCGCGCAAGGGCGACCATACCGCCGACCGTCCGCACCGGCGGGCATCCCTCATCGACGCGCCCGACGAGCCCGGGACCGTGACCCGCGATATGCTCCGCGAACTCGCAGGACTCCTCCCCGTGCAGCCCCCGCCCCCGGAGAACGGGCAGAGAGCAGGCGGCGGCAGGCCGGCGATCGACCTCCGCACCTGGCTGTGCGACCACGGTATCGCCGTCGCCGACGAGAAACCCTACCAGGGCGGGACACTCTTCGTCCTGGAGGAGTGCCCCTTCTCGGGTGCCCACCGGGACGGGGCGTTTGCAATCCAGTTCGGCAGCGGGGCGGTCTATGCCGGCTGCCACCACGCCTCGTGCGGCGGCGGCTCGCAGCGGTGGAAGGAACTCAGGGAACGGTACGAGAAACGGGGCGGAGGATGCGACCGTGCACGGCCACCCGCCCGGGCGGAGAGGAGACCTGCGCCTCCGGGATCGGTGAGCGGACCCGCGATGCCGCCGGACACCGATACCATCCCCGGCCGCGACGAAGCCTTCGCCGTCCTGCAGCACGGCGACCCGGTCCGGGCAATGCTCCGTGCGTTCGCCCTGGACCACGTCGGCGACGAGGTGGTGGCCGAGTGCCTCGTCATGTCGCTTGCCTCCCGGTCGGTGGAAAACACCAACGGCCTCCACGTCTCGGTCACCGGCGAGAGCGGCAAGGGCAAGAGCCATGCCTTCTCCACCCTGCTCCGGCAGGTGCCGGCCCGGTTCCGGCTCGAGGGCGCCATGAGCAACAAGGCGCTCTTCTACCTGGAGGACCTGCAGCCGGGCTCGGTGATCGTCCTCGACGACCGGGCACTCTCCGACGACCTGGCCGAGATCCTGAAAGGCGTGACCACCTCCTTCCGGTCGCCGTTCGTGTACCGCACCGTCAGCCGGGACCGGCGGGCCCAGGTCTGCACCATCCCCGAGCGGTGCGTCTGGTGGGTGGCGAAGGTGGAGGGTGCGGGCGACGACCAGGTCTTCAACCGGATGCTCACCTGCTGGATCGACGACACCGAGGAGCAGGACACCCGGGTGCTGGCCCGCGTCCTTGCCCGGGCGCAGGGTATCCCCGAGAACCCTGACGAGGAACGGCCCGAAGTGATGGTCTGCCGGGCGATGTGGGAGCTGATCGGCAGGCAGCGGTTCCATGTCGTCATCCCGTTCGCCCCCCGGATCCGGTTCCAGGCGGCGGCGAACCGGCGCAACCCGGAGATGCTGCTCGACCTCGTGAAGGCGAACACGGTGCTCCGGTTCATGCAGCGGGAGCGGACGCGGGCCGGGTCACTGGCCTGCCTTGTCGCGACCCGCGAGGACTTCTTCGAGGCGACACGGCTCTACGGGCTCCTGAACGGGACCTCCGGCGGCCAGCAGACCAAGCTCACCAAGCGGGAGTCCGAGCTCCTGGAGGTCATCAGGGGGCGTGACTGGGCCGAGTTCACCATCCCGATGCTGCAACGGGAGACCCGGCTCTCGAACGCCTCGCTCCACCGCATCATCCACGGGTATGCGAGCCGGGGTGCGATGTACTCGGGCCTCCTGGAGAAGTGCCCGGCGATCGCCTACACTGACCGCACGGTGGTGACCAGCGAGGCGACGGGCGGTCTCTCGATGCGGAGGCGGACCAACGCGTACACCTTCGACCACGAGATCTTCCGGTCCTGGTCGTCGGGCGGGTCGGTCTGGATCGACGACAACGACGACCGGGAGAATCCTTCAGCACTTCAGCAGTCCTTCAGCAGTCCCACGGAAGGTGCTGAAGGGCACGGGGTCGACGGAGAATGCCTGGATCAGGATAATAATAATAAAAATAGTGTATGGAAAAACAAATACCCGGTATCCTTCAGCACATCCGCACACACAGAGCATCCTCCGGGTGAGGGTGCGTGTGCCCCTGCACCTGTGTGTGATCCCGAATCTGCTGAAGGGCATGATCGCACATCTCCTCTTTCGTCCCCGATTCCTGATACGTCTCCGGATTGCGCCGGAACTACCCCACGGAAATCCCTTCAGCAGGCTGGCCCGTTCCGCGGGACTGAGAACCAGGGGCGGATCGATGCCAGGGACTACAAGCCGCTCGATTTCCCGGAGCGGTCGCCCTGCCATCTCTGCGGGGCGCCGGTCTCCCACTACGTGGAGAAGCTGACGAAAGAGCGGAAGGCCCGGCCGAAGGACCAGCAGGCCGCCCGGAGGATCTGCCGGGCGTGTTTCGGGAGTGCGAAGGAGCGGGCCCAGCAGAACGCGGTCATCCTCCCGGGCACGTTCGATCTCTCCCGGATGGAGCCGGTCAGGTCGGCGATCGGCCGGTGCACGGTCTGCGATCTCGACCCGGCGGCATACATCGACCGGAGCACGGACACCCGGCTCTGCGAGGTCTGCTACCAGCGGGCGGCCCGGGCGGCAGGGTCCGGGGAGGTGGCGGGTTGAGGCTTGTGTACGACCTCCAGGCCATGGAGTGTCTCCTCACGATACCCGGAGACGGGGACGACCGCGAGATACAGAGGATGACGATTGCCGAGGCGATCCCTGTCATCGAGGGGGAACGCCGGAGGCGGAGGCCGAAGTGGAAACGCTACTACCACTCGCACCGGGAGAAGGAGCTTGCCCGCCAGAGACGGTACCGGGCGGAGCACCGCGACCATGTGCGGGAGTACAACCGGCAGTACTACCAGGCGAGGAAGCGGCAGAAGGCCCTCGCGGAGGGGCAGGCGGTCCTCGCCCAGGAGGCGGCCGGGTGATCCCCGGCGGGCAGGGGTCCCTGGCGAGTGCCGGGATCCCGGGAGGGGTTCTCTCCTCCTCTGTCGCTGAAGGGGAGCCGCTGTACGATGCCGGCCGGTGGACGGTGACGGTGTACGAGGAGTCGCCGTTTGAGAAGGTGGGCCGGCTCTACCTGGACGGCGGGTGCCTGGTGGTCAGGTCCGACCTGGACACGAGAGGGTTTTCTGTCCTGCTCGCCGATATGGCCGCCGTGCTTTCGGGCGAACCGCAGGCGGTCCGGCTGCGTGTGACGGGGGAGGTCGTTGGGGTGGTGAGCCTGTCGGCGTCCGGGAAGGCGGTGAATGTCTGGATCGACCCGGTCCTGTACACGACTCCGCTTGCGAGGGTCATGGATGTGCTGGAGGGCCGGGCGAGGAAGGCGGCGGTGTTTGCGGGGAGGGAGGTTGTGTGAGGGGGAGATTTGAAAGGTGGGTTAAAGATTTTTCAGAAAATCTCCCATAATACAAATGTTGTAAAGTATCCTTAATGGTGAACTTAATCCAAGAAATCGTCGATTTTAAAAGAAAAGATAATTGGAACGTCATCAATACCACCATTCTTGTACTTCCAGGGCCATATTCGACATCTTGGATCTTTGGGACGTGGTAAAATTACGATACAATTTCCAGGTTCGATTTCTGTTGGTTCACAACGGCATATTCTTCCTTTATAAATATGATTTGGTAAATGAGGACATGTTCTAAAATCAGACTTACAAATACTGCAAACACTTTTTTTGATTACAACTTCTGGACTTACATATATACCGGGGCCAAATAAGGTCAGATAATCTTCCTCTATTACTTCGAGAAAGGAAAAAATTGTGTTTTTAACATTCAAAGAGATTGTTATTACCTCGAAACTGGATTCAAACCTTTCTTTACAATTCTGGAGTAAAAGCCAAACTCTTTCAACGGATTCGGTATTTTTATACCACTCGTACTTTGCGATAATTTCAGCTATATCGGTTAATTCCTCTAATCCTCGAAATGTAATTCCGTATAAAAGAGAGATATTTTTAAGATATTCGCTTGAGTTTTGATTAAACAAAATAATATTACGACATACTTCAATCTCCTTAGTAAGAATTAGTTTTGCATCACGATATTTTTGTTTGGAGATTGTTTGCGTCCATTTCTCTATACTTTTATTGTACGACTCTACCAATTCCTCTTCCTTAAGCATTGTTTCCTTCTAGTGTTTTGAGTATTTTTAATAGTGTTTCAGCATCCCCATCATATTTAAGATGTAATTCGTTCTCATTTTTGATAATATGCAAGTTTATTTTAACAATCTTATGAAAAATTTTTTCTGTAATCCAATTCGCAATAATTCCTGCTACAATCGATAAAACGAAATTATTTATTACTATTTCTCCAAAATAAATCGTTTCTCCCCGTCTTTCATAAATCGGGACATCGTATCCAAAATCATGCAAAGTGTATACCTTTATTCCCTCGCTTTTAAGGATCTTATAAAGATATACTGTCTCACTTGCTTCAATCAATTTGCTAGGATCTGTTTCAACCTCAATGTTTTCTGGTAAACAAAGAACATCAAAATCTCCATATTGGTCCGAAGAGATGCCTAATTTGTTGAGATGCTTAAAACCAATCCAATTGTGTGAATTCATGTTGATTCCCTTCCTTCCACAATATCAATCTCCTCTTCTGTTAGTCCATACAACTCATACACCAGGGCATCGATCTGCCTGTCGGTTGCCTCGATCTGCCGCTCGATCAGGGTCTTTTCGTGGTCGGTCTTCACATCGGCTAACTGCTTATGGAGAGTAAGCATTCGCTCGACCAGAGCGACCATATTGTCGTGGCGGTGTTTGTCGGCGGTGTCGGAGAAGTCGATGGTGCGGATGGGGAATTCTTGAAAAACTACTAAATTCGGTTCAAAAAAATCTCCACGTAATTTGGGGAGAAGTAATTTGAATAAGAAATGCACAATTGAACTATTTAAAATACCCAATAAGTATTTGTCAGGGACCGAAATGATATAACATTTCTGATTTGTATAATAATTTAAGTCATCAAATGTAAATTCGGGCCTTTTACAAATATTTGGAAATATTATCTTTGGTGTTTCGAATTCATTATAATAATCACATGCTCTTAATTCCCACCAAAATTCTCCTTTGTCCCATCGAGCTTCTGCCTCTTGTGTAAATGGCATTAAATGTTTAACTATGGCAGGATATTCTTCTTGCAACCATCGCCAAGGATTTTTTATATTTCCAGACGTTTGCCTAGTCCATCCATTTGGGATAAGAATAAGATATTTTCCTTTGTTATCTGGTTTTTGATACCTTTTAACATCCTTCCCCACTAAAAATGGTTTAATTACCTCTGCACTCTTTGGATCCTCCCGAATTATTTTATCATGTGTTGCTTTATCAATAACAAATGCCTTGTTTAAACCCGTTATTATCCCCCGATATATTTTACTCTCTACATATTTTCCGAGAGTAGTCCCCGCAGTCTGAATCTTTTTCAATAATTCCTGTTCTTTTGGATCTGCAAGAGTCCAGCCACTGTCATCAAGATTATCTGTTTTGATTTGAAAGGTATGTTGTAAAACATAATCAGCGAGGTTTGTAAATGAGAGATTTTCAACCGATACTGCCTCAAAAATACCTTCTGATGTATTATTCCTCACCCGGATAACACAGGGATATGTCGTAGCAGTGGTGAAAACGGGAAGATCCCCAAAATCGACAATTTCTTCAATTTGTTTGCCTTTCAGCCATATCCGAAGCGGCTTCCCATAATTCGCTCGGAACCACTTGTTGGCGACGATGTAAGAGAAGAGTCCTCCTTTGCGCAGGAGTGAGATTCCTTTCTCAATGAAATACACATAGAGGTCGGCAGTCCCCTGATACGTCTCATAATGTGTCTGGAAATATTTTTTCTGCTCTTTCAAACCCTCCTGCCTTACATACGGCGGATTCCCAATCACAGCATCGAACCCACCCCGCTGCATGATCTCCGGGAATTCCCGGTCCCAGTCGAAGGCATTGATCCGCTTCACTGCCTCCGGGTCATCCAGAGTCGCCTGCACATCGGCATAGATATCTGTCCCGATGAGCGAGTTCCCGCACTTGATGTTCCTGTGCAGACTGGGCAGAGCCCGCTCCTCGAAGAGCTTGAGCTGCCTGGACACATTCTCCTCGCTCTCCTCCTCGAGCACCTTCAGGAGCAGGGAGAGCTTTGTCACCTCTACTGCCTGTGTATCGATGTCCACGCCGTAGATGTTGTTCAACAGGATCCGTTTCCGCTCGGCGATCGTCAGTTTCCAGTCGCTCCTGGTCCCTGATGAAGGCCCGTTCACAGACTTATAGATGGGCAGGCTCGTGTCTCCTCCTGACCGCTTCTTTCCTGTTCTTGGCATCGACTCGGGAAGGAGACCCTGGACCTCTTTGGATGTCGCGGAATTATCCGCAAGGACCGGGACCAGGTTGTGGATATACCAGTTGAGGTGCCAGTCAAGGAGGAACTGGTAGGCACCGAGGAGAAATGAACCGGACCCGCATGCAGGGTCCAGGACGCGGAGTTTCGCAACCTCGCGGGGAGTCTTGTCCTTCACGAGCTCTCCGACGGTGTGGTTGACGATGTAGTCCACGATGAACTCGGGAGTATAGTAGACGCCGCCGGCCTTCTTCACCTCCGGCTTGTACTCCACCTTTGCCTGGTGGCCAGGCGTGAGCCGGATCACTTTTCCGAGGAACTGTTCATAGACCTGACCCAGGATGACCGGGGAGATGACCGAGAACTCGTACGGGCTTTCCGGGTAATACAGCCGCTTGATGATTCTTTTCAGGACCGAATCGTCGATGGTGAGAGTCGGAGTGAGTCTGTCGGGCATCTCCTCCCACCCGGGTTCTTCACTGAAATGGAAGATTCCCGAATTATACCGGGTATCTGCCCGGTGGAACAATCCGAGGAGACGCTCATAGACACCCTCTCCTTCCAGCAACTTCTGAAGGCAGCCGTATTCTTCTATGCCCCGGTCCTCGCAGATGCGGAGGAAGAGGATACGGTCGATAGTCCGCTGCACGGCGACATTCATCTCTTCATGGGAAAGTTCCAAGTTCCGGATGGCGATGTTCTTTGCCAGGTCGTCCCGCCACTTCTCTATATCATCGAGGATCGCTTCATCAACCGTGGTGGTGCCTTTCTTCCCCTTCGCCCCCTTGACAAACCGGTCAAAGGAGCCCTTGAGGATACACTCCTGTGCGAATATCGAGGCTATCCATTCCCATTTCTCGGGATAGTCCTTATAGGTGAAATACGCGATCCGCCAGGTGGAAGCAGTATCGCCGGGTTTTGGTTTCTTCGTGCAGTCATAGACCGCAAACTCTTCGAAGTCCGTCAGGATGGCGAGGGGCAGGCGGGCGTTCCAGGCATACCGGCGGATTTGGAGGGCTGGTCCGATATCATCTTTAATATTCACGGCCGGTTTCTTGGTTTCCACGATGAATTTCCGCTGGCCACCGATCCGGAAGGCATAGTCGATGAACTCGGTCGAGCCCCGGATCCGGATGGGATCTTCGTGGATCACTTCCTTGTAGAGTTCAGAATACCCCCCTGTGTTGTCAACATCCCAGCCGAGGGTCTTGAACAAAGGATCGACGAACTCCCTTCGCAACTGCGTCTCGTTGAACTGGCCTCGCTTGTAAGCCGCCCGGTGATAATCGTATTTTTCGACGAGTTTGAGAATGGCCTCCGGGACCTGTGATGATGCCTCCATGTAACCGCCTTCGTATGTAATGTTCATATCGTGAGGAATGAAGAATTATTCGATACCTATTGTTTTTAAGAGAAGAAAGGATGTACTGGAGGGATGGGCGAGGAAGGAGGCGGTGTTTGCGGGGGAAGGACACCCAATTGCTGAATATCTTTCACCTTGTATTATATGTCCGCATTTTTCGATTACATTTATTTTCTGGGGGGTTATCTTTCCATATCGGCAAACCATTACACTACCTGAAATGGGCGGATATTGAGCCCGACGGCATATGGACATACCCGGGACGAGCTTCGGTATAATCTGGACCCTGCCGACGTGTACGGACCGGGCTTCCCTTGGTGAGACGTTCTGGGTGTTGAAGGAGATTAATAAATACGGGGAGAATCGGACGAGGAGGTTCGTGCTGGAGACGTGGGATAAATTATGACAGATATTGAACTTATTGAAAAGAAAATTCAGGAATTAGAGGATATTGCTTGTGAAATCGAAAACCTTGGATCTCAACTTTTAAGCGAAGCAGAATTAGAATATGTCCAAGATGCCGATGAAATTCATATGGGGCTTGGGTATTTCGAATGGGAAAAAGCATTACGCGCCGATCTTAAATCAACTCAACGGAAGGCGTTAAGAGATTATCAAACATTTTATTCAGCCGGATTGCATTTTGTTACAGAATTTCTACCTGAAAAAGAAAATGAATTCGTCTCTTGTTATAAAATTGAGGGGCGAGGGGAGGATTTGGGAATATTGGATTATCTCTTATTAAGAAGAATTCAATTTACATCCGAAAAAATAGAAATTATTCATCGTTTTATTGATAGATTTGAAATTCAAAGAAGTATACTCCTTTCAATTCCATTTATCGTGAAAGTCAAAGAAATGAATCTGAGAGAGATCATGTCTGCTGATTTTATTGAGAGAGAAATTGAAGAAGCAGAGTCACTGTTTAACAAGGACCATTATCGGGCAGCTGGTGCACTAGCTGGAGTAGCTTTAGAGCAACATCTTCGAACTCTCTGTGATATGTATCAAATAGATTATGCTAAAAAAGATACTATCGAGCCGTTGGTTCAAAAATTATATAAAAATGATAAAATCGAAATTTCGCAAATGAAAAATATACAACATCTTGCCAGTATACGAGACAAGTGCGATCATCCTTCTGAGATTTCAAGGGAAGAGATAAAAGAGCTAATCGAGAGAGTAAAAAAATTATTGTGATTCACAAAACAAGAAAATTGTTTTTATCAATTAAAATTAGCTAAAGAAAATAATGAGAGAAAAAAAATACAGAAAAAATCAATCCCTACATGAATGGTTGCTATTCATTCATTAAAGATAGATTAGGCGCGGGAACATGGATTCCTTTATTTTTTCTGCTATTTCTATTCTTCAGCATCTCTCTTACACCACTCCACCCTCTCCAGATCTTCACCGTGCATTGACAGACCATCTCCTAATAATTTCAATCATTCCCCCCATGGAGAATAAGTGGACAATCATATCCCTTTATGCCCGCAAAAATCCCACACATTCGCGTGGATGTATACATTGACGAATCGGGAGACATTGGTTTAGGAGAGAGATCCTCTCCATTTTTCGTGATTGCTGCCCTTATCGTCCATGAACCAATCCAGATAAAACGGTGCTTCTCAAAGATCAGGAAAAACCGCCTGAAGAAAAAATACCGGGAGTTACCAGAGCTCAAGTTCAATAATTCTGATAAGGTGATCAAGCGGCGCGTGCTCGAATGCCTTGCACAATCCAATATCGAGTTCTGGTGTTCAGTCCTTCGGAAGGACCAATTATACGAGCACCTCCGGAAACAACCACAAATTGTCTACAATTACCTGACCGGATCGCTCATTGCGAAAATATACTTCCATTACTGGCCATTTCATGAGATCAATATAATCGTGGATAAATCGCTGAACGGTATCCAAAAGGACCTCTTTGATCAGTATATCGTGTATAAAACGATGGAACAGACGACCCCTATCGTTGAACCCTTAGTGCCTCCGAATATATTACACCGGGACTCGCGTCAGGAACAATGCATCCAGGCAGCAGATTTCATCGCAGGTGCAGTGCACCGGAAATATCGGCAGGCAGACGAGTCCTGTTATCTCATCATCCAGAATAAATGCCTGCAAATCTTTGACTACTTTCAAGGCCCACAAAAGCGATTGTGACCCCTTCCCTACTTTGTCCCATCTACCTCAAGGTAGCCTCATCCGTTTCGGGAAGGACTTACTCACAGTGAATGTATCATATGTTTCTGCTATATTATAGTTGTCTCCATTTTGATAGGTGCTCTTTCTTGAAGAATCGAGAAGCATTCAACCATCTTCCCTCACTTATCTCTCCCAACACCCTTCACACACACTGACACGCCCACCACCCCAGATCAACCCACTCGGTTTATCAGAACCGTAGATCTTCCACTACCCAATTATCTAACGTCTCTCTCCAGTGCGTCCACGTTAATTAATCACGAGGGAAGGGAGAGTAAAAGACCATACCTATTCCAATCAATAAGTGCAGGTTTGAGGATAATTTGACTTTCGAATTCTCCCGAAATATCTCCCCGTTCCCATCAATCGCACCCATTCCCTAATTCATCCCCAATTCTCCCCCCATTCCCTCATCCCCCTCAAATTATATCCCATTCCCCATTCTACCAGCTCACAGCCCTCCATCAAGGGCAGGAGTATCAGCAATGGCAGATTTTGTCCAGAAGAGTATCGTCAAGTCCGCAGTCCGTGAGCTCACCGCTCCGATTGCAGACGCCACCACCTTTGCATCAATCGTCCAGGGCGTGCTGAGCACCAACCCTTTCGGATGTACCGCATACGAGACCTCGAGCGGCCCGCAGCCCGCCATGGCGACCAGCCGTGAAGGCTACACCGCCAAGATCCTCTACGAAGACCTGGAAGCGAAGACCGTCGGATACGTGACCGTCCGTGCACCGACCGTCGCAGCCATCGCCGCCATGAAGGCCGCGATCCTCGCCGACGAGGACATGACTACCGCCATGGGCGGCGACCCGGTGAACGACCCCGACGCCGAGCGGTATTCCTCCACCATCAAGTGCCACGACGCCACCGGCGAGATATACTACGTGGCGTTCGCCCGCGACGAAGTCCGCGTCACCTCCTACGAAGCGGACGCAATCCTCGCGACCATCGAGGCCTGGGCAGACACCGTGCCCCAGCTGGCGTGAGCGAGCCCGCTGACAACGGGACAGGAGAACGGGGACCACCCCCCTACCCCGTTCCGGCATTCTTCCCGTCTGCCCGGATCCCCGTTGTCCCCGTGAGGGAGCCCGATGAACATTGAACTGACCGTGGTCGTCCTCGGAGCCGTACTGCCCATCTACCCCGCACTCTTCGTCATCTACCAGAAGATCGGGAAGTATGACGTCATGTGCGAGGACTTGAAGGCCCTCCGCGAAGAGCACGACCGAATCACCCAGGGAGGAAACCCATATGGACCCACAGCTCGTGCAGATCGTTGAATTATTCGTGGCGCTGCTGGCAGCAATCGCCGCATACTGGCAACGCACGCAGAAGATAGAGGCCAGGAACGAGACCCGCGAAGTAGTCTCCTTCTTTGACCCGGCCGACGAGACCGTCACCACACCGCCCGGAACCGTCCCGGCCCGCTCCTGGAAGATGGGCGAGGACACCAGGCGATGGGTCCTGGCCGGCCATGACCCGCACAACCAGGCAGGCCTCCTCCAGCAGATCAAGGACGCCGAGGAGAGACGCCTGGTGCACTACTACCTCACCTACCAGGACCGTGGCGGAGGATACTACGAGATCGAGTACGGCCTCATGAAGGGGTCAGGAGCAGAGGAACCGGTCTAAGGTTCTGACTGTTCCCCTCTGTTCCTTCCCTGTATCAGCCCAATAACTGATTGCCTCTACCACGAGGCATCACAGAGGGAAGATATGGTGGCGCATTGACCCCCTTTGCGCCACCCTTATACTCGTTTCGTCACCCTCACGACATGCAATGCGGCCAAAAATTCGTCTGTCTGTTCGCCTCATCGACCTTCGGGATACCCGGGCAGCCTGTCTCCCTGTGCAGGAGGAGGCAGGCCCGGCCCGGTCTTTCATTCTCCTGCAAATTCCACGAAAATCGTTAAATACTCTCCTGACCCCAAGTTCCATGAGGTAATCAAGGTGGCAGATTTACCCATTGCGGCAGTTGTACGAATTGCCAAGAAGAGCGGAGCAGAGCGGGTCGGAAGCG
>ERZ795053.5143-NODE-5143-length-13697-cov-8.140888_pt1 | contig 13697 bp, 11 predicted proteins | sample MGYA00375137_ERZ795053 | MGnify/ENA primary metagenome ERZ795053 (study PRJEB30182, sample SAMN05720284) | activated sludge metagenome | isolation source: Anaerobic digester | place: Hong Kong | collected 2014-12-17 ... | reverse complement strand
TTGCCATGACCAAACCCAGTATATCGCATCATCTCAATATCCTGAAACAGGCCAATCTGGTGCAGGATATACGCAAAGGACAAAATATTTATTACTCACTAAATACAACGGTTTTTCAGGAAGTAATCGGCTGGTTGTATGATTTCTTAACCCCTGATGAAAAGGAGAAAAGCGAAGAAAAAAGTGCCAATGGTTCAAACGACCACTCCCAACCTTTTAATAAAGGAGGCAATAATAATGGAAAACAATCGTGATTCTTCCTATCGTTTGGACTGGCAAACGCTGCGCCGGGATTGGCCGCTCTGGGTGATTATGACCGGGCTGGTTGTAACGGCGATTTTGGTTTATCCGCATTTGCCTGACCAAGTTCCGCGTCACTGGGATATTCATGGCAATGTAGATGCTTACTCATCCCGCTTGTTTGGCGCCTTTTTTCCGCCGTTGATGAGTATCGGTCTTTATTTTCTTTTATTGTTCACTCCTTTGCTGGATCCCAAGCGGGACAACTATTCTCGCTTTGCCCAGGGCTATACTGCCATTCGCTGGGGCGTGGTCCTGCTGCTCAGCATTCTATATGTAGCGAGCATCCTGTTTGCGCTGGGTTACCCTATCAACATCAGTTTTATTGTAAAAGGTTTGGTGGCTGGTTTGTTTATTATGATAGGGAATTATATGGGCCAATTCAGGCACAACTATTTTGTTGGCATCAAGACTCCCTGGACATTGGCCAGCGAAGAAGTATGGCAACGGACGCACCGTATGGCCAGCCGCATCTGGGTGGCATTTGGATTGCTGTGTCTGGTCATGTCTTTTATAGATGCTGTCTGGAGCGGCGTGGTGTACTTCGTGGCGATTTTGCTGATGGTCATCATCCCTAGCGTATACTCCTTTGTGATCTTCAACGGGATGCCAAAAAGCAATCAATGATTTCCTCGAATATGTTTTGCTGGGGATGGTGTTGTCAGCCTTTTCTTAATGCGGATGGTGGGTATTGATGAGTGTCCGGGCTGTGAGGTGTTGCCGGAATGAGATCGGATTATTCTGCCAACAAGTCTGCCAGAACCTTTTCCCGGTGCTGCATAAAATACTTGGTGATGAGATAATGATCGGTCATTTCATAGGCTACGTCCTTGATCTGGCTGTCATCAAAACTCAAAATAACTGCGTCAGGGTAACCCATTAAGATGGGAGAATGGGTGGCAATGATAAACTGGGCATCACCGCTGTCGGTCAGATCATGTAATATCCTCAGAAAGGCCAGTTGTCGGGCCGGTGACAAGGCGGCTTCCGGTTCATCCAATAAATAGAGCGCCTTGCCATTGAAGCGGTTCATAAACAAGGATAAAAATGATTCGCCATGAGATTGCTGGTGCAGAGAACGTCCGCCGTAAGCTCTGAACCCGGTATCATCCACTTCATCAAGATGAGAAGCAAAATGATAAAAAGATTCCGCCCGCAGAAAAAATCCGTTGGTGACCTTAGGCATCCAGGCCAGTCGGATGTGATCGGCTAAATCAGACTTGGCGGCATGCACTTCATACAGGTTGTTTCTCCCGCCCCCGGCCGTATTAAAACCACACTGCGCCGCGATTGCTTCTAATAATGTAGATTTTCCTGATCCGTTTTCGCCCACAAAAAAGGTGACCCGGCTCTTGAATTCAATTTGCTCGAGACTCTTGATCGCCGGGATGGAAAAAGGGTAATTGTCAAAAGACGCAATCTTTTCCCTGAGCAAGCTGACCGATTTTAAAAACATAAGTATCTCATCTCTCCTAAACATGCTTATGAATGCAAGGCTCGCTGCACAACATAACTCGCTTTCTCGAAATCTTTTCTTTTTACCGCAACCGAATATTGCCGGGCATAATCCATGTTCATGCCCATACTCCCATAGTTGCCCCGGATGGTTCCCCGACCCGCCCATTGGCCTGAATGATCGACCACCCGGTACGAGTATTTAATGCCTTCATTGACCAGCGCCTGTCTGACTTTGGCCAGGTCCGCCAATGAGTAGCCCATATATACCTCTTGCTTGAAAAAGCACATGGTACTCGCCTCCTTATCCGCCGGGATTGCCTTTACATTATCCTTTCGCGCTTCATCCGCTATGCTCATTCATCATCTGTATAAAAAACGCAGCAATTTGCGGATCAAATTGTGTTCCTGCCCCCTCTTTAATAATACCCAAGGCATTCTGTTTTCTTTCAGCCAAGGAAAGATTCCCTCTGTTCAATACCCGTTCATAGGCTTCCACGACGGCCAGAATTCTTGATAACTTTGGAATCTGTTCCCCTTGAAGTCCGCGCGGATAGCCGCTGCCGTCCCACCTTTCGTGATGGCTGTAGACGTATTCCGCCAAATCCAGGGTATCATCAAAAAGATTCAAGATACGATATCCAACCACAGAATGCTGTTGCATTTTTTCATATTCTTCCGCGGTCAGGGAATCTTTTAACAGAATGCTTTCATCCAAGGTAATTTTGCCAATGTCATGCAAGTAACCTGCCCGCTTTAACTGATTGATTTCCGCTTCCGATAGATTTAAAGCACTGCCCGCTTCACCGCATAATATACTGACGGTCAGAGAATGTTGTTTCTCGCGGGGACTGCGGGTGTGCAGCGTCTCAACGATGGCACTGATAATATCCCGGTTAATCGATTGACGGTTCAAAGTTTTGTCTTTGTACATCGCATTTTCCGCGTTGGTCATGGTCACCTCGAGTGACTGCTCCGCACTGCTTTTCGTATCCAAACCTAACGATATGCTGCACTTTATCGCTTCGATTCGTGCATTAAGGAAACCGGAGCTTATCCGGGCGAGAATCTCCCTGGCCTCTTCTTCATTCGTCTGGGGCAAAAGCATAATGAACTCATCGCCGCCCATGCGCGCAATTATATCATTTTCCCGACAGGATTGGCGGAGGATTTCGGCTGATTTTATGATCAGCTTGTCTCCGGCAGCATGGCCGAAAATATCATTTGTCATCTTCAATCCGTTAATGTCCGCAAAAATAACCGACAGCGACAGGTTATCAGGAATATCAACCAGGATGTTTTCCGTTCTCCTTCACCTGCACCATCCTTTTTCAACTTAGGTTGTCATTCGAAAAACCTTCATCCTTTCATTATACCGGTCTGTTGCTGGAGCAGTTCCAGGGCTGCTGCCTCATCCAGTGGTTCGCTGATGAGGAACCCTTGAATTCTGTCACATCCGTAGCGCTTGAGATATTGCAATTGTTTTTCATCTTCGATTCCTTCGGCGATGACACATTGTCCCAGTTTGTGGGCCATGGCAATGATATCACCAGTGATCGTCTGCTCATCTTTAAGCATTAACAGTTTGTCAATAAAAAACTTATCGATTTTCAGGCAGCTGACGTTCAATTCCCGTTCCCGCGCCAAAGAAGAATATCCCGTACCAAAGTCGTCGATCGCAACCTGGATGCCTAAATCCTTTAATTCGCCAAGAGTCCGGTTGAGTTCCTGGTAGTTGGAAGAAAAGACTGATTCGGTGATTTCCAGACCGATATTCCCGGGATGAACCTCAATTTCATCAATCATCTCCATGAGTTTTTGGATAAAATCGTTTCTCAGCAACTGAATGGCAGAAATATTTATGGATACGCAGACGTCGTGATAACCTTTGGCCTGCAATGTCTGTAAGAAATGCAATGCCTGCAGAATAATTCTCTCCCCCAAAGGATTAATAAGTTTCGTCTCCTCAGCCATCGGGATAAACTCCAAAGGCATGATCAGCCCCAGCTTGTCAATTATTACTCTGGCCAAGGCCTCAAAACCACAAATCCGATTTGTCTGAAGATCCAAAATTGGCTGAAATTGCAGGAACAATCTGTCACTGTCTCCATCTGCTGCGATTTGGGCCAGTTCGCGTTTGATCTCTTCTGCACGAATGATTTGCTTTTCCATCTCTTCGTCAAAAAAACAGCAACCTATATCGCTGTCAAATACATTTATGGCTTTTTCAGAGGCGATGAGTAGATTTTTTAAAAGAACCCCTACATCATGCTTGTTATTATCGTCGATTTCAATAATCCCAATCCCCGCACCAATTCTTTCGACTATCAGCAATGCTTCCAGGGTACCTCCAAGCGCTTGGCAAAACGCAGTCAATTCATTCTTTTCTTGATAGGCTTTGATATAGAAAGCAAAATGATTTTCGTACATTTTGAACAATGCGCAATTTTCATGGCAATGTGATTGTAATGCAACAGCAGCTTTTTTAATCAGTTCCTGGCTGTACTGAAATCCGTACGTAATGCTCAATAAATGTACCGCGCCCAGGTTAATGCCTACCAATGCACTTTTCTTGGCATCCTGCAACCTGGCTTCTTTTTTTAGCAGTGTTTCAAGATAACTGCGGTTATACAGTCCCGTCCAGAGATCATGTTCATTATTGTATCTCAAGTCATTTTCCATTCTTTTTCGCTCTGAGATATCCTGCACCAGACAGATGTGATTGAATTTGCTTTGATTCGACAGCGTCAGCGGCGCTACCACCATATGTACCCAAACGATCGAACCGTCCGGCTTGATAAACCGCTTCTCCATGATATAGCTTTTAATTTCCCCGGCTTGAAGCTTCTGCAGGTTTTGCAGATCTTCATCCAAGTCATCCGGGTGAGTAATCCTTCCCCATCCCAGCTTCAGCAGCTCTTCTTTGCTTCTGCCGGTGATTTGCTCATACATCGGGTTGATGGCAACCATGCCATTCCCGGCATCATCGGATGGTTCATTAATGGCGATTCCAATCGGGGCTTGGCTAAAAACGGTATCCAAGGTTAAACCTTGTTCATACAGCTTGTGTTCAACCAATTTCTGGATTCTGAGTAATTCAAGATGGATCTCCATTCTGGCCTTCAGGAACTCCATATGAATTGGCTTTCTGATATAGTCAACCGCCCCCATTTTCAGCCCTTTGATTTCATTATCGAGTTCATCATGGTTAGTTAATATGAGCGTACGCAGTTTTTTATATCGTTCATTGGATTGCAGGGCGCCAAGAACCTCAAACCCATTCATGTTGGGCACGTTCAAATCGAGAATCACCAGATCAATATCTGCCTGCGCATCAATCTCGCGCATCGCTTCCAACCCATCGCAAGCAGTTAGAACCCGATATTCGTTCAGCATATTCTTAATGATTAACCGGTCTGACGCTGAATCGTCAACAACCAATATTGTTGCAGACATAACTCATCCTCCCTCATTGTAATACCCTCTCCTTGTACCGTGGCATTGGTAACGGGTCTAGTCAGGCTTCCTGGCAGATCATTCTGATGCTGGTCACATCGTAACCATGTTTTAAAAAACGAAAGGCTGTTCGATTTGGTTTTTCATTGGTTATAACTCATGAGACTGGCAAAGCTGCTGCATTTTCATAAAATTACTGCAAATCCAAATGCTCTTTAAACATTTGTTAGCATGGTTCAAGTATACGACAAATTACAGAAATTTCAAACTATTTCCAGCAATATTCTTGTCTGTTTCCCAATTATTCAATACCCACAGCCATCCATCCGGCAGGCATATTTATATCCACTTCGTCTGGCAATGAAAATTCCGGGGAAAAATCCTTCCAAAATAAATAATTCCCTCCCAGAAGCACCAAAGGGAGGCCTAAGCCTCCCGTAAATTCAATGGTGCGGATGAAGGGACTCGAACCCCCACGTCGTGAAACGCCAGATCCTAAGTCTGGTGCGTCTGCCAATTCCGCCACATCCGCCAATTGTATATGAGGTTGATTCGCAAAGAGTGTTTTTTAATGCCAACCAACGCACTCTATCATTATAGAGGGGCAAAGTAAATTCGTCAATGTAGGACAATCCCTGCCATTCTATAACGGCTTGCTTATGAAATAATGATAAAAACATTGCTTTTGTTATATACTTTTTATAAGTTCCTCTCACGGAAATTTAGCATATATTGGTTGTAAATCAACCAGCGATTCGAAAGGAGATTTCTTTATGTCTATTGATATTCCTTATGATCAATCTGCCGCCCAGTTTCTGACCCAACTGCCCCGAGGTGCTTTTTTAACCGTCAAGGCGGGTGACCAACTCAATACCATGACGATCGGCTGGGGCTCAATCGGTCACATCTGGCAAAAGCCGATTATGATGGTGATGGTGCGCTATTCCCGTTATACTTATGAACTGATGGAAAAAGCAGTTGATTTTACGGTCAGTATCCCTGCGACAGGTGAACTTAAAAAGGATTTGGCCGTGGCCGGAACCAAGTCCGGACGGGACATTGATAAATTCCAGGAAAGCCAGCTGACCGCCAAAAAGGCCCATTTGATTGACAGTCCAATCATCAGCGAATGTGGTCTGGCCTATGAATGCAAGATTATTTACAAGCAGGAAATGCAGCCGGAAAATATGGCCGATGAATATAAAAACAGATGCTATGCCAATGGTGATTTTCATGTGATGTATTTCGGGGAAATTGTAGCCTGCTACAAGCCGGAATAAAATTTTAACCCAAATACAAAAAAGATTCCTTATCAACCTGCGTTGGTATGGAATCTTTTTTTAAATCGGTTGTTAATTCTGCTCTGATGGTTCGCCGGTTGGGCTTTGATCTGCCGGGGAGGGCGTATCCGTTGTATCAGCCGGCAGTTCTTCTATCCCAGGATTTTTCTCACCTTTATCTGTTTCCGGTTCTTCAATATTATTCCCTGTAGTTACCAGTTCTTCTCCTTCACCGACTTTCCCATTGCCTTCGGGATTACGATCTCCTTGGCCAGGCTCGTTTGCAGTTGCTGCTTCTGGATCAATTGTCGACAATTCATCTTGTTCCTGCAAAATATCTGCACTGGGCAGTTCCTGGGGTTCATATTTCTCAGGAGACTTGTTGATCCAGGAGGGAGGATCGCCCACTACATCAAAACTCTTGCCTTCCCTCAAGGCAGCAAGAATTGTTTTGGCCTTGGCCCGGTCAGGTTCCCAGTAACTTGCTCCGTTGCCCGGATCGGTGTAGGGATAACCGGGCAAGGTCTGGCCATTGATCGTCGAGGTGTCGATGCTTTGAGCTAGTTTAGCCAGATAGGGCATATCGCTGACAGGAATATTGGTTTTAACGTTTTTAGAAATCTCGGGCACCAGTTCCGGCAGCCTCAGCACGGTCTTGGCTTGAAACATTTGCTTGGCCAGGGCTTTGATAAATTTTTGTTGCCTCTGGGTCCGGCCGATGTCAGCGGTCGGACCGCCCCGGTAGCGCACATATTGCAGCGCCTGATCACCATTGAGATGCTGGTAACCCTTTTTCAGGTCGATAATATAACTGACGTCCCAATGGTACATATCGGTTTCCACATCCAGGTCGACCCCGCCCAGGATGTCAACGATTTTACCAAACCCGGCGAAATTTGTAATGACATAATAATTGACCGGAACCCCCATCAGATCACTGACGACCTTGCAGGCAGCCTCGGGCCCCTTGGTGTAGTTGATGCTGTTGATTCTGTCACTGCGTCCCAGCGCATCCTTAACCCGGGTATCGCGCGGGATGGAGACCATGACCATTTTCTTTTCCTTGGGATCAATGCTGACCACAATCATGGTATCGCTGCGGGTATTGCTTTTGTTTTCTCGATCATCGATGCCCATGAACAACATATTGATGGGTTTGCCTTTTGCACTCAGTTCAAATATTGAATCGGAAAACATCTTTTTGATTGGGCCTCCTGCCCAACTGCCGATGGCAAAAGTCAGCAGAAATACTGCTGCCAATACGAGGTATGTTCTTTTTGGATTGTTGCTCCATGACATTGGAAAAAACCTCTCTTATATGAAAATATTTTCAATCGGTTATTAATGATCATATTTATTCTACTCCCAGGCTCCTCAGCCGTCCATGTATTTTTCACTTCATTCCCGGGCAAAAAGAGGATATGATTAGGAGTAATCTCAGGTTGATGTACCATCATATTCTAAGGAGGTTATACCCATGGCAGGATCAGATGAAGTAAAACGCAAAGTATTGAACGACTGCAAAACAGTAGCAATCGTTGGCCTGTCGGACAATCCACAGCGGGCCAGTCATCGCATTGGCAAGTATTTAAAAGAAAACGGCTATAAGATCGTGCCGGTTAACCCGGCTCTGTCTGAAGTGTTGGGCGAGAAAGCCTATCCGGATATGGCTTCCATTCCTTTTGCGGTTGATTTGGTGGACGTTTTTCGCCGGCAGGAAGAAGTTGATGCCGTGGTTGAGGAAGCGTTAAGAATCAACCCCAAGGCGGTTTGGCTGCAGTTGGGCCTGACCTGCCCGGGAGACAAAGGCCGGGTCAGGGAGGCTGGTGCTGATTTGGTAGAGGATTGCTGTGTGATGGTTGAACACCGTCGCCTCATAGGTTAGCAGATCATTGCGTAAACAGCTTTTCTATTTCATCCAACAAGGCCCCAATCCCCTGTCCGGTCAGGGCAGAAACAGCCAGACCGCCGGGCAGGGGGGGATCATCCAACCGATCGGATTTGTTAAAGACCGTCAGAACCCGTTCCGGATCTGCTCCCAGGTCTTTCAGAACCTCTTCAACTACGACCATTTTGTCAAGAACCTGAGGATCGGCCATATCCACGACATGCAACAGCAGATCTGCATCCACCGCCTCTTCCAGCGTGGAACGGAAGGCAGCCATCAAGTGATGCGGCAGTTGCTGTATAAACCCCACCGTATCAGTCAGCAAAATTTCCCGGCGGGACGGCAGATAGACTTTGCGAATCGTAGTATCCAAGGTTTGAAACAATCTGTCGTCAGCTTCCACCTGCGCAGCTCCGCTGCGATGCGACGACTGGCAAATGGTATTAAACAACGTAGACTTGCCCGCGTTGGTGTAGCCTACCAGGGATACGATCTTCATGCCTGTGCGCTGACGCTGTTTGCGCTGCAAGTTGCGAGTGCTTTTGGCTTTTTCCAGTTTCTTTTTGACCTCCTGAATACGTCGGCGGATATAGCGCCGATCCAGTTCCAGTTTTTGTTCCCCGGCACCGCGGGTGCCAATTCCTGCACCGAGGCGGCTCATGGCTGCCCCCTTGCCGGTCAGGCGCGGCAAACGATACTGCAGGAGAGCCAGTTCGACCTGCAGCTTGCCTTCGTTGGAACGAGCTCGCTGGCTGAAAATGTCCAGGATCAGCATGGTACGATCGATCACCTTGCAGTCCAGTTCTTCTTCCAGATTGCGCAGTTGCACCGGCGACAGTTCTTGATCAAAAATAATCAGATCGGGTCCCAGTTCAGACGCCAAATGTTTCAACTCCTGTAATTTGCCGCTGCCAATATAAGTGGTATTGTGGATCCGCTCCCGGGCCTGTACCAGAGTGGCGATTACTTCTCCCCCGGCAGCTTCGGTCAAGCCTTTTAGCTCTTCCAAAGAATCCAGAAAACTGACCTCAGCTTTGCGCCCCAGATCGGCGCCGACCAGAATGGCTTTTTCGATTTTTTCTGCTTGCATTGCCTGACTCCTTTGCTGTTTGGTTTTTTTTCCCTGTAGCCAGCCTTTTGGGGCGCTCATTTGGTTTGACTGCAGGTTTCGCTGCCCGGGCCAGCAATCCTTGTGGCGAAGAGTTGAGCAAGTCTTCCCGACCGCAGCTTTGCAGGGCTTCCCTGACCAGACTGCGGTTGCGGGAATCGCGGTATTGCAATAGCGCTCGCTGCCATTTGCGCTCTCGTATCTGCCGGGGAATGTATACGCTTTGTTGGCTGACCGGGTCCAGTCCGGTATGATACATACAGGTGGAAACCGTCATGGGCGTAGGGGTGAAATTTTGCACCTGTTCCGGGTAATACTGCAAATTATCGCGGACAAATTCGGCCAGTTCAATCGTATCATGGAGTTGACTGCCGGGATGGGCGGAAATGAAATAAGGTACCAGATACTGTTCCTTGCCCAGTTGTTGGTTTTCTTTTTGAAACTTCTCGATAAACTTTTTATATTCCGCCTGCGAAGGCTTGCGCATTAGTTTCAGCACCCGGTCGGACACATGTTCCGGGGCGATCTTCAACTGCCCGCCGACGTGATATTTACAAAGGTCTTTTAAATACTGACCGGTACTGTCTTTCAGGATTAAATCATAGCGGACACCCGAGGCCACAAACATATGCTTGATGCGCGGATTGCGGCGCAATTCCTTCCAAAGCTTGACCGAAGGACTGTGATCGGTCTGCAGGTTCCTGCAAATCGTCGGGTAGAGGCAACTTTCCCTACGGCAGCTTTGACAGCGCTGTTCATCTTTTCCATGTAAGCCAAACATGTTGGCAGAAGCGGCTCCTACATCCGGAATGGTGCCTTTAAAGTCAGGGTGACGGCTGATCTCCTCGACCTCATGGATGATCGATTCTTTACTGCGGTTTTGAATGAATTTACCCTGATGCAAGCCCAGCGAACAAAACGCACAACCGCCGAAACAACCCCGATGGGTAGTGACGGAGAACTGTACCGGCTCCAGCGCCGGGATCCCTCCCTGCTCTTCGTATACCGGATGAGCTCGGCGGGTAAATTCCAACCCATAAATTTCATCCATCTGGGCGGTGCTGAGCGGCAATGCCGGAGGATTGACTACCACCCAGCGTTCCCCGTGCTGCTGCGCCAAAGGGCGCGCGCAATAAGGATTTAATTCCTGATGAATCAGCCGGGTTGCGGCGGCAAAAGCGACCTGATCTTGCTTGACTTTCTCGTAGGCAGGCAGCGCCAGCGCCTCTTCCGGCATGGATTTGCTCATATAAACAGTACTGCGCAGGTTGGTCAGATAACGGATTTCCTTGCCGGATTTGAGCTGGCGGGCGATCTCCAGCAGCGGATATTCGCCCATGCCATAGACCAGCAGGTCGGCCTTGCTGTCGGCCAGCAGGGAACGCCGTACTTTGTCGCTCCAATAATCATAATGGGCCAAACGTCGCAAACTGGGTTCGACCCCGCCGATCACGACCGGCACGCTCGGCCAGGCCTGGCGGATCAGGTTGGTATAAACGATGCTGGTTCTATCTGGACGCAACCCAGCCTGTCCGCCGGGTGAGTACAAATCTTCCGAACGCCTTTTTTTATCCGCCGTATAATGGCTGACCATACTGTCCATATTGCCGGCAGACACTGCAAAAAACAAACGGGGTTGGCCTAGCTTGCGGATATCCTCGAGACTTTGCCAATCAGGCTGGGCAATAATCCCTACCCTGAATCCCTGCTTTTCCAGAAATCGGCCCAGCAACGCCGCTGCCCAGGCGGGATGATCGACATAGGCGTCGCCAGAGACAAAGATAATATCCAATTCATCCCAGCCACGCTTGGTGAGATCCTGCCGGTTAACGGGCAAATAATTCATCATTGTCACCCTTCATTTCTTCTTCCAGCATGGCGCTGACTTCTTCCCATTTCCAGTAAGCGGTAAGCAGCGCTTCTTCCAGCCCTTTATATGCCTCATTGACCTTACGGGCGTTTTCCTCGTCACGATACGTCTCTGGATCAGACAATTCGATTTCCAACCGGCTTTTTTGTTCTTCCAGTTCGGCGATTCGCAGCTCAATCTCTTCCAGAGCGCGCTGTCTTTGGCGCCGAATTCTCTGTTGCTCTTTCCTATGTTCCCGGGCTTCGATGGCTGGTTGGTTGCGTTCCCTGGCAGCTTGCCGGCGGGCTTCGGTATCCGCTTTGTTTTGTGCCAGCAATTTTTCCTGATAATAACTGTAGTTGCCAGGATAGGACTCAAGTGCACCGTTGTTGAAGGTAATTATCCGCTCGGCCACCTGATCAATGAAATAGCGATCATGAGATACCAATAGAACCGTACCCTCATAATCCTGCAGCATCTTTTCCACAATGGCACAACTGTCGAGGTCGAGATGGTTGGTAGGTTCGTCCAGGATTAAAAAATTGGCCCCGGAAAGAATCAGTTTGAGCAGCCCCAAACGACCTTTTTCTCCCCCGCTCAGGTTCTTGACCTGTTTGAACACCTCATCTTCGCTGAACAGCATTGATCCCAGAGCGGTTCGGGCTGGCTCGATCTCCATGTCGAAATTCTCCAGGATCTCTTCCAGCAGCGTATGGTTAGAGTCCAATTCTTCATATTCCTGCCCGTAATAACCGATCTCTACCCGGCTGCCCAGTCGAACCTCCCCTGCATCAGCCGGCAAACGACCGCTGATGATCTTTAATAAAGTGGTTTTGCCACAGCCGTTGGGTCCGACCAGGGCAATTTTTTCCCCTTTGAAAATATTCAGATCCAGTTTTTCGAAAAGTTGGTTGGTATCGAATGATTTGGCGACGCTTTTTAGTCGCAGCACATCACGTCCGCTGGCCTGATTTATATTGAACTTTCGTAAACTCAGGTTTTTTTCCTGCTGGGGACGGTCAATCCGCTCCAGACGCTGCAGTTGCGACTGCCGGCCCCGGGCTTGTTTGGATTTGATGCCCGCCTTGAAGCGAAGGATATAGGCTTCCGTCTCACGAATGTGTTCCTGTTGTTTTTCATAAGCCCGCTGCCAGGCCAAGTCATCGGCGGCACGCTTGACCAGATATTGACTGTAATTGCCCTCATACGATGAAATTTTCCCTCCGCGCAAGTCCAGGATGCGGGTCGCAATTTTATCCAAAAACCTGCGGTCATGGGAGACCACCAGAACCGTTCCCGGATAGTTTTTCACGAATTCCTCCAGCCATTCGACGGAGGCAATATCCAAATGATTGGTCGGTTCATCCAGAAACAGCAAATCGGGTGATTTAGCCAGTAGGCAGGCCAGATTAAAACGAGTTTTTTGTCCGCCGCTCAGACGATCCGCCTGTTGCTCATATTCGTGCGGCGGGAAACCCAGTCCGCTGAGGATTCGCCGGGCAGTATTCTCACAGGCATAACCGTCTGCCCTTTCATATTCGTCACTCAAACGGGCATAGCGCTGAAGATCTTTGTTAAGATCCGGACCGCCCCGGGCAATCTGCTCCTCCAACGCCGTCAGCCTGCTTCTGAGCTGCAAAACTTCAGCATAACTCTCCATGATGGCATCCCAGAGGGTTATTCCGTCTTCATAATCCGCCAATTGCTGCAGATAACCCATGGACATATCTGCTGAATAACTGATCTCGCCGCTGTCCGGCAGCAGCAAACCCGCCAGACACTGCAGCAAAGTGGTTTTGCCGGCTCCGTTGACCCCCACCATTCCAACCCGTTCCCGGACTTGAAGCGTTAGACTGATATCGCGCAGAACATGCTGATCAGCAAACGATTTATTAATTTTTTGTGCTTGTAATATGATCATTTTTCCACCACGCAAATTTAACAGCCGGTTCATACAATGTTTAATTATATCACGTCATGTTCTTCTGCTTATATTTATTGCAGCGAATCCTTTTTGATCTCTGACGCATTATCGTATCCAATTCCAGAAGCAATTTTTTCACATTTCACATTCTTTTTCCAACCAATTCTGCTGCAATACTGCCAAAATGTCCTTATTTTATGCAATTTCCTTATTAGAAATATTTATTATATGCGAAATGCAATTATTACGTTATAATATTAATTATCAATATTTTAAATATTATTTTTAGGAGGGGTGACCTTGGCAGCAAAGTTTTCCTATAATGAGGAGGCTCTAGAAAATCTACGTATTTCCGACCCCAGTGTATTGGACCGACTCATTGACCATGAGTCCTTTCGGGAAACCAACCTGAAAAAAAGTCGTCTCAAAGAAGACAA
>ERZ795053.5141-NODE-5141-length-13700-cov-21.678857_pt1 | contig 13700 bp, 11 predicted proteins | sample MGYA00375137_ERZ795053 | MGnify/ENA primary metagenome ERZ795053 (study PRJEB30182, sample SAMN05720284) | activated sludge metagenome | isolation source: Anaerobic digester | place: Hong Kong | collected 2014-12-17 ... | reverse complement strand
GGGAAAAGCCCGGGAAAAATGTGGTAGAATGGAGTTTAACCACTTTCTCAAAGGGGTGAACAAACGTGGAACTGGCCATTCAAAAAACAAATCGTGCGGTTCTTTGGATCAACTGGACTCTTGGACTCTTTCTGATTTTTGGATACCTGGTGGAATGGATCAAGGGGGGCAAGCCTCTGCTGTTCTTCCTGCTGGTCTCCGCACTGGTTTTCGTCCCGATGCTGTTCGCAACCCTTCTGTTCTCGCGCCGCAAAGATCACCCCCATATCCGCTATATCACCCTGATTGGGTATTTCGTGTTGTACACCGTCGTGCTTTTTGCCTCACCCAGGTTGCTTACCTTCGTGTACATCTTTCCCATCCTTTCCATGTACTTGCTTTACTTCGACTTCCAATTGGTGTGGGTGAGTTGCCTCGCGCTCTTCGCATTGAATTCCATCCGAATCGCTGTTTCCTTGCTGGTGTGGAACATGAACAGTGCCAGTGACACCACCGATTACACCATCCAAATGGCCGCCGTCATCCTCTTTTCCATTTCCCTCACGGTCACAACGCGGCTTTCCAACCGTTTCAGCAAGGAAAAAGCTGAGAAAATCAATGTCCAACAGGCCGTACAGCAAAAAAGCCTATTGGCCATGGTGGAAACCGCACAGATGCTCGAGGACAATTCGCGGAAACTGGATGAAGTTGTGGAAGACCTTTCCCGTTCGATTCACCTTGCGGTGGAGGGGCTGGAAAGCATGGTGATGGATTACAGCCAATGTGCAGAGAAAATCGAAGAACAGGGTACGCTTACGGGCAGCATTCAAGATTCCTTACTGCACACCAATGACTCCTCCCGGGAAATGGAGGAAATTTCCCAGCAAGTACTTGCTTTCATTGGGGAAGGGAAGGAGAAAGTGGAAGACGCGGTGAAAAAAACGGATGAAGTTGCCCTGCAAGCCCAAGATGTGGTTTCTACCATGAAACGCCTTGCCCAGCAAACCCAAAATATCCAGGAAATTTCCGGAATGATCTCCGCCATCGCCCGCCAAACAAACCTGCTATCGTTGAACGCCGCCATTGAAAGTGCCCGTGCGGGAGAAGCGGGAAAGGGGTTCGCCGTTGTCGCCGAAGAAATCCGCAAGCTGGCAAACCAGAGCCAGGAATCCGCGGACCAAATCGGCAGCATCGTGCAAGAGCTCAACACCCAGGCAAGCCAGTCTTACGAAGTCGCGATCTCCATGGAAGAGGGAAGCCAGAGTCAAGCCGCGTTTTTGAAAACCACCGGTGGATTGTTTGGTTCGATGGTGGAAAGCCTGCAAGAGATGTCGCGAAGAGTGCACCTCATTCATGCCCAGCTGGAAGGTATTTCCGATTCCAACGCGCAAATCGTACAAGGCCTTTCCACGCTTTCCTCCCTCAGCAAGGATACCCAAAAACAGATCGAAAAGGTCAGCGAAGTGATGACCAATTCCCGGGTACAAATGGAAACGACCGCAAGAACTGCCCAAGAACTTCGAAGGGAGGCCTCCCAAATGGGCCGGGGGCAAGCAAACTAACCTACCTACGACCAGCAACCCATTCCCCTGCAGCCGAAAAATCGGGATGCGGAATTCGCCGGAATTCCCTTTTTTTCAATTGCCAAACGCGCGGGGCATGGTATAATCCCTCCGAAAAATATGGAAAATGTCTCGGGAGGTGATCGCTATTGTCAAAAGTTCGCGTGTATGAGCTGGCAAAGCGACTAAAGATGTCAAGTAAACAGATGATCCAAGAATTACTGGATCTGGGAGTAGAAGCGAAAAACCACATGAGCGTCGTCGATGAGGAAACGGAAAAATTGTTGATGGACTTGTACGGGGAGAAGCAAGCAGCGTCCAAATCAGCCCCACCAAAGGCCCCTCCCGAACAAACGCCAGCCCCCCAACCTTCACCAACGGAAGCGAAGCCTTCCCCGGAAAAGGGGCCTGTTCCGGAAAAGAAACCCCCTCAGAAAAAAGAAAAGGAACCGGGCGTCGTGTACATCAATGCCCTTTCGATGACCCTGCGAGAGCTGTGCGAAGCCATCAAAGTCCCGGTGAACAAGGTAATCCAGGAATCCTTTAGCAGCGGAATCATCCTGAACCCCAATAAGAAATTGGAGTTCGAGGAATGCGTGGAGCTGGCCAAGGACTACGGGGTTCGCGTGGAAATCTCCGAGGACGAGGATGTCGTGGATTCCATCGAAGACGATATCGAAAAAGGGCTCAAGGAGTATTACACGAGGCTTTACACCGAGCGAAACGCAGAGCTCACCCTCCGCCCCCCCGTTGTTACGGTGATGGGGCATGTTGACCATGGGAAGACCACGCTCTTGGACCGCGTCCGAAGAACACGCGTCGCCGAGGGGGAAGCAGGGGGAATTACCCAGGCCATCGGGGCATACCAGGTAGAATACAAGAAGCGAAAGATCACGTTCATCGACACCCCGGGGCACGAGGCATTCACCGAAATGCGTGCGCGGGGAGCACAGGCCACCGACATCGTCGTGTTGGTGATCGCCGCGGATGACGGTGTGATGCCCCAAACGGTGGAAGCCTATAACCACGCGAAGCAGGCCAACGTTCCCATTATCGTAGCCATCAACAAGATCGATAAACCCAACGCCAACGTGGATGTGACCATGCAACAGATGGTGTCGAAACTGAACCTGATCCCCGAGGACTGGGGAGGGGATACCGTTACCGTGCTCATGTCGGCCAAGAAGGGCGAAGGCATCGAAGATTTGCTGGAAATGATCCTACTGGTTTCCGAAATGAAAGACATCCAGTGCTTCCCCAAGGGGAAAGCCCGGGGAGTCATCGTGGAATCCGGGTTGGATCCGCGTACCGGCCCCACGGCAACGTGCATCGTGAAAGACGGGGTTTTGCGCGTGGGACAGCATTTCGTGTGCGGCAACACCTCCGGAAAAGTCAAGGCCATCAGTAACGACAAGGGGAAGAAACTCAAGGAAGGAAGGCCATCCGATCCCGTGCAAATCCTTGGTTTCAGTGAAGTTCCCGATGCCCATTCCATCCTTTACGTTGTGGAATCTCCGTCCACGGCAAGGAATTTTGCCAACAAGGTCAAACTCCGGGAAAAGGCAGACCAACTCAAACGCCGCCACATTTCCCTGGAAGAATTCTACGACATGGTGAAGGAAGGGGAGCGTAAGGTGCTGAAAATCGTGATCAAGGCGGAAAGCTTTGGAACGGTGGAAGCCCTTCGCAATGCAATCGCCAAGCTGCAGACCGAGGAGATCACCCTGGAAATCGTGCACGCGGGTATCGGGGCGGTTTCTTCTTCCGACGTGTTGCTTGCCTCAGCTTCCGACGCGGTGATCCTTGGTTTCAAGGTCAAGGTGAATCGCCAGGCCCTCGAAGATGCCGAAAAGGAAAAAGTGCAAATCAAAACCTACGACATCATTTTCAACCTGATTGAAGACCTGAAGAAAGCATTGATGGGGATGTTGGAACCCGATTCGGTGGAAGAAATCATCGGCCACGGCGAAATCCGCCAAGCATTCAAGATCAAGAAGGTGGGAACCATCGCAGGCACCCAAATGCTGGATGGATACGTCACGAAGGATTCCATGGTGCGCGTTTTCCGAAACGGCATCGAGGTTTTCAAGGGGGAACTCGATTCGCTGAAGCATTTCCAGAATGATGCGGAACGAGTGGATGCACCTCAGGAATGCGGCATCAAGTTGCAAGGCTTCAACGAAGTCAACGAGAAAGATGAAGTGGAGTTCTTCGTGATGAAAGAGGTCAAAAGGAAACTTGACTTCAAAAACAAGCAGACGTGATACCCTTGCCACACTAAACCAGCGAAAATGGCTCAGGAAAGTTCCACTTGCGGGGGCTTTCCTGAATGTTTTTTTCCCCAACATGTGCCCTTTGTGCAACCACGTAATACCCGGGGATACCATCCTTTGTTCGAACTGCCTGGAGAAGTTGCTTCTCCTTTCCCCGTTTCCCGCGCCACTACGTGGAAGAGAAAGCATGGAGAAAGTACACGTGTACGCCTCCTACGATTCCATCTTGGGCAGACTTGTGCGTGCCTACAAATTTGGTCCCTTTCCGCACGTATCCAGGTTCTTAGCATTTTTTGCCCACGAGTTGTATCGGTTTTGGCTACTCGACGGATGGATCGTTCCCGTCCCTCCCCATCCCGCTTCGCTGCGCGTTCGGGGTTTTTCCAACACCGGAGAGATTTGTACCCAAATCACCCGGCAGTACGATTCGGTACCCGTGGCGAGCGGGGCCGTGAGAAGACGCCATTCGCGGTACGTACCCCAATCCACCCTGCAACTGATGGAAGATCGCCAGAAAAACATCCGGGGCGCTTTCCAGGCTCTTCCGGGAAAAGTCCCGCAAAACGTGGTTTTGTTCGACGATGTGATGACAGGGGGGTTTACCCTGTCTGAGCTTTCGAAAACGCTACAACCCGTAACCCGAAAACAAGTGGGACTGGTTTTGGTCAGTGGACAGTTGGACCAGTAATCCCATGTTCGCGGAGGCTTCCCATGGTCCGAAAGAAAACAAAACCGACTGAGTTCCCCGAGGGTATCATCGTTTCCCATCGAAATCCGGATTTTGATGCTTTTTGCGCTGCTTTCGCGGCCAAAAAGTTATTTCCCCAGTTCCAGGTGGTGATGAGTGGGGAACCCGGCCCCAACCTTCAAGAATACCTTACGATCCACAGGGAACATCTCCCGTTTTTCCAGGAAAACGAAGTGGATCTTTCCAAGGTTCGCGAAATGGTGGTTGTCGATACTTGCGTGGAAGGTAGGCTGGGGCCCGACATCCAGAAAGTATTGGAACACGAGGGATTGAAAACGTGGATTTACGATCATCACCCCGTACCCGAGGGGAAAATCCTTGGCCAGGGAACCTGGCAACATTGCCAGGTGGAAGAAATTGGTTCGGCCACGACGATCTTGGTCGAACACATCAAATCCCGGAACCTGCATATCGACCAGGTGGAAGCCACGCTGTTTGCCATCGGAATATTCGAGGATACCGGGAATTTCCTGTTCTCCTCGACGACTACCAGGGACTTCCGCGCAGCGGCTTTCCTCCTGGAGCAAAACGCCAACCTGGATATCGTTGCGGCTTTCGTCAAAGTGGAAATGACGGCAGAACAGGAGAACGTCATGGAAGCCCTGATCTCCAACGCCCGCGTGTGGAACATACATAACGTCGAAATTGCGGTGGGGGTTTCGGAAACGGAAAAGTTCCTTGGGGGACTCGGCCTCATCACGAGCAAGATCTGGCTGAACCAGGGATACCACACCTTCATTTCTGTGGTGCGCATGAACCAAAAAGTGTACCTCGTCGGGCGAACGGCTTCTACCGACGTGAACCTGGGGGAATTGATGGGCACCCTCCGGGGAGGGGGCCACAAGAGAGCCGCTGCGGCGAAGCTCACGGACGTTTCTCTTCCTGAGGTACTGGAGAAATTGCGCAGCCTCCTTCCTTCCTTCGTTCAGCCAGCCATGCGAGCCCACCACATCATGAGCCGCCCCGTGAAAACCATTTTGGCGGGGATGGAAATCAAGGCAGCGCACCGTTTCATGGCGATTTCAGGCGTTGGAGGCATCCCGGTTATCGAGAAAAACCGGCTTGTGGGTATGGTGGTCCGTCGGGATGTGCAAAAAGCCATGGATCACGACCTGGGGGAACGACCTGTGAAAAGCATCATGACCCCTCGGCTGGTGGTGGCCGACGTGGACGACTCGGTGGAACACGTGAAAAAATTGATGGTGGAAAATGCGGTCGGAAGGATCCCTGTGCTGAAAAACGGGATCCTGACGGGTATCATCACCCGAACCGATATCATCCGCGAGGTGTACGACGAGAAAGACCCCGAGAAAAGCCTTTTCACCGCCCCGCTGCAGGAAACCTACCCCGCACGCAAGTTGATGATGAAAACCCTTTCTCCCTCCATCTTTTCCTTGCTGGAACGCATTGGAAAGGTCGGTAGGGACAACGGGCACAGGGTGTACGTCGTGGGGGGATTCGTGCGCGATCTTCTCCTGGGAATCAAGAACCTTGACATTGATATCGTGGTGGAAGGCAACGCCATCGAGTTCGCCCGCCTTGTCTCCCGAACGGAAAACTGTAAACTCGAGGAGCATGCCCCCTTTCTCACCGCCAAGCTGCGTTTTCCCGATGGCTTCCACCTGGACGCCGCAACGGCCCGCATCGAGTACTACGAGCACCCCGGCGCACTTCCCAACGTGGATTCCTCCAACATACGCAAAGACCTCTACCGCCGGGATTTCAGCATCAACGCGCTCGCCATTTCGCTGGACCCTGATTCCTTTGGGCGGCTTATCGACTATTTCGGAGGGCGGCGAGACATCGAGCAAGGAGTGATCCGCGTTCTGTACAACACCAGCTTCATCGACGACCCCACCCGGATCATGCGTGGTGTTCGCTACGAACAGCGCTACGCATTTTCCATCGAACCCCATACCCTCACCCTTTTGCAAAGTACCTTGGAGGAAAAGTACCTTGACCGTGTGAGTGGGGGACGCTTGCGCGAAGAGTTCGAACGCTCGCTGCAGGAAAAGAATGCCGTAAAAATCATGATGCGGCTGGGCGACCTCCAGGTGTTCCACCACCTGTTTCCGTTCACCTTCTACACCACGGTGCTGGAGCAAAAGCTGAAGCGCTTCTTCGCTCTTTTGGGTTGGTTGCGGAAATTCTTCGAGCCAAACAAGAACCTCAATGTTTTCTACGCGTTCCTTTTCGTGCTCTTGGAATACACTCCTTTGGAAGCCATGGCCAAAGTTGCGGAAAACTACGGCATTCCAAAGAAAGTGGTGAACGAAATCCACTATTTTTCCCGTAGAGTGCCAATCATCGCCCAGATACTCAACGAGGAAATGCCCTTCTCCGATGTGTACTCCGTGCTGGAAGGTACCTCCCCAGAGGCCATTGCTTACCTGGCCAGTTACCTGGAACCCCAGGGGCAAGAACACTTGAAAGAGTACCTGAGGAAGCGCCGAAAGGTCAAATTCGCCTACATCACGGGTCGGGTGCTCGTCAGGGAGTACCATTTCGCCCCCGGGGAATCCATCAAGGAGTTCATGCAAGCAGTTTCCCGCAAGAAGATGGACGGAGAGCTTGTTTCCGCCGCTGAAGAAAGGGAGTTCATCGAATCCTGGTTGGAAGAAAGAAAAAAAGGCTGATCAAGTACCCATTCGGGTTTGCTGTCGGGTTTCTTGATCCTCTTCTTCGGGAATCACCACGCGCGTGAAACCCAGGTAGTGGATGACATCCTCCAGGATCGTGGGATTTTGAATGCGGGCAAGCCGGGAGGCAATGGCGGAAAGACCCGGCAAAAAGCACACGAATTCCCGGATCTTGGGGAAAATCACGAAGAAGGGTACATCATCTTCTACCGGAGAGCGCAAGTGGGGTTTCAAATCCATGAGTTCACGGGCATCGATACCGTATGTCACGCTCAACTTCTCCTCCAGCTCCGGGGATCCCGAGGAGTGCCAATCGTAACCGCATACCTGCCAACCACTGGCATCGAGTGTGGAGGAAAAATAGGCAGCGGACAGTTCAGGGGCCATCTCTTTGAGCTTGGCACCGTAAGCCTCTCCACAGGTGCGTACCAGGTGGTCGATTTTTCGCATGAGGCGTTTCTGCACGGGATCCGCAAGGTGGACGGTGCGGGAACCAGGAAATCTCCTTCGTAACCGCACCACCATCTTGTGAACCAGCTTGTGGTATTGGTTTCTTCTCTTTTGGATTTTTTTCCGTTCTCTACTTGACAAAAAAATCCCTTCCTAATTCGAATCAACCCTATTATACCACCGCGCGTCTTGGGAGGGGAGAAGCTACTTCGGTTCGTGCACATCCTTCCCTGACCCGAAGATCTCCTCCACAACCCCCTTGGCTTGCTCGTACGAGCGCGTGCGCGGATCCCGCATCAAAAATTCCACCACCAGCGAAGGATCTCGTTTCAGGAATGCTTCGAGCGCCCATTCCATGCGCTGAATCCGCGGTGCAAGGTACCATTTGCGCACACGTTCGTGCAACCCCGGTTCCAGTTTCTCGGGGTGAATCCCCTGGGAATCGACCAGGGCGGGGATTTCCACCGCCACGTCATCCGCGATACCGGGGATGGACCCGCTGTTTGGCACGTTCACCACGAAGCGCCCGGCGTGGTTGTTTTCGATGGCATCGATGAAAGGAATGTGCTGCTCCCCGCTCAGCTGCTTCCCATCCAGCAACTTTTTCGCTTCCATAAAAACAGCGGGCAATTGCTCTACCTGCGAAAGAATCAGCTCCGAAAGATTTTGCGTCGGGTTGTGCTGCACCAGCCTCGTTAGTTGCGCCATCAACGCGGTGATCTGCTCTAAGCTCTGCTGGTACCATTTCCACCCCGAGGGTGAATCGGCCCCTCCCCAGGGTTCGCCGTACCACTTTTTCTTGGTGGGTTCATCGTAGTGGTACTTCCAACTACTGTTCCGCACGGTATCCCCAACGGGAAGTTGCCCGTAGAAGCGGAAGGCATCTTCCGCCGCAAAGGATAGGTGGTCATCGAAGGGGTTTTCCGGGGCCCAGCTCTCTCGTTCGTTGAAATACGCTTCAATGAGGGGGGTGGCATCCTTTCCGGCGTAGTGAAAGCGTGTGAGCCAGATGCCATGGTTCACACCTGCCACCTGCCAATCCACCTTTTCCGGGTCCAGACCAATGCGCCGCGCCACTTCCAGCACGCCGTAATGCCCATGGCAAAAACCCACCATTTTCACGGGAGAATGCCTTCGAATCAGCGTGGTGCCTTCAAAAACAGGGTTCGCAGCCTGCAGCATCCACGCCCCTGGCGCCTTGCGCTCCATCAGCCGGGCGAGTTGCAGGAAAAAGCCAAGTTGCTGCCAGTTGGTGAGCGTATAGTAATCCGAAACCATGTTGAATTCCTGGGTGTCGATACCGCGGAAGTAGCCGTGCTTCTCCCCGATGGCGCGCATCTTCTCCAAGAAAGCATGGCCTCCCAACATCGCGGTGTTGATCACGTAGTTCGCGCCATCCACGGCTTGTTCCAACTCCGTGCTTTTCTCGAATCGAATGCAAGCCCCGTTCTCCTCCGCCAGCTTGGTGGCAAGCGTGGTAATCGCGTCGAGCCTACCCTCGTCGACGTCCATGAGGCAAACGGTGGTACCCTGGAGCGATGGGGTTTTGTACAGGTCGCTCACCAGGCGAAGGGAAAAAACCGCACTTCCCGCGCCGATGATACTGATTTTCAGGTTGGACATTGAAGATCCCTCCGGTGTCTGATTTACGTTCCGTGCTATTGTACACCCATCGCCCCGAAAATGGTACCACCTTCCTTCTATTCCTTGGCCTTCTCCCCCAGCGGCATGTACAAGGTGAGCGCAATATCGTTCTCATTCTCGTTGAACGAAATCATCTCTTCCAGCCACTGGTGCGTTCCGGGTTCATACTTGCTGTCTTGCAGCCATTGGGAGAAACGTTTCCAGGCATTTCCCACCTCTGCCACCGTGGTGGTAAGCAACGCGTAACGCCCCCCGGCAAACTCCTTGAAAGAAATGCGCTCGTCTCCGCTTTCCACGTTGTCCTTCAGCGTCACCCACACTTCGTACCCGTATTCCTCCTTGCCAGGTTGGGGATTGGGGTTGTTGAAGCCGAAAATGCGGGTGGTGGAGTTCTCTTTGAGCAAACCGCGTTTTTTTGCCCACTCGAGCATCACCCGGTTTGCCTCCATTTCGGGGTTCTTTCCCATGGCACGGTAGTATGCCACGCGAAACGGACCCAGTTGTTTCACGATGCGGATATCGGGGTATTTCTTCAACAGCGTTGCGTCTTGGACCTCGAAGTACTTTTCCATGAGATTCACCTTCCCGTAGAAGAATTTTTTCCCCTTGCGGAATTCCTGGGGCGAGAAACCGGTGCGTTTTCGGAAATTGCGGCAAAACACCTCGTGGCTTTCGAAACCGCATTCAAACGCGACTTCCACCACCTGCATAGGGGTCTCCTGAAGCAGCCGGCTTGCCAGGTCCACCCTCCTGCAACGCAGGTATTCTTTCACGCCAAGCCCCACCAGGTTGAAAAACACCCGGTAGAACGTGCTCAACGACATGCCCGTGATGGCAGGAATCTTCTCCAGGGGGAAGCCCGTGGTGAGTTTCCCTTCCATCCAGTCCACCGCAAGCTGCACGCGCTCGATGTAGTTTTTCACCGTTCTCGCCTCTCTTTCCGGGGATACTCGAGTATACGCGGTTTGAAAAGCCTTTTCTTGACGTTTTTTCTCACGCATCAACAGGAACACCGGTCTCCAAATATGATAGAATCGAGTAGCACCCACGAAGGGAACGCACAAGGAGGGAAGAGTTCGTGGCGCAGCCAAGGGAACATCACCACCATCACCATTTCTCGGACGCATCCTCGGAGAAGAAACTATGGTTCTCCGTGCTGTTGAATTTCTCCATCACCGCCGCGGAAATCGTTGGGGGTATCTTCTCCCATTCGTTGGCGCTGCTTTCGGATGCGCTCCATAACCTCACCGACACCAGCTCCATGTTGGTGAGCCTCTTCGCGATACGGGTTTCGCGCCGTGAGAAGACGGCAACGTTTTCGTACGGCTTCAAGCGTGCACAGATCCTGGCCGCGTTGCTCAACTCCCTGGTTCTGTTTTCCATCGGGGTGTACCTGCTAGTGGAGGCCGTGCGCAAAGCCTTCCACCCTGCGCAGATTCGCCCCGAAATCATGCTCGCGGTGGCGTTGGTGGGCCTGGCAGGAAACCTGGTGACGGCGCTGCTCTTGTTTTCCGATGCGCGCCACAGCTTGAACATCCGGTCCACGTTCCTCCACATCGTTTCGGACACCCTTTCCTCGGTGGCCATCATCATCGGGGGTTTCTTCATCTGGAAATTCCACACCTTTTGGCTCGACCCATTGCTGACAGCTGGGATCAGCGTGTACATCCTGTTCCAATCCTTCCAAGTGGTGAAGCAGTCGGTGTCCATCTTGATGCAGGCCGTACCTGGCCACGTTTCGCTTTCGGAAGTGGAACAAGCCATTGGAGTATTGGAATTCGTGGAGAACGTGCACCACGTGCACCTTTGGACCACAGATGGAAAGGATGCCTTCCTGGAATGCCACGTGAAAGTCGTGCAGGGCGTTCCATGCCAAGATTCCGCACGTCTGCTGCGCTCCATCAACCAGGAATTGGAAAAGCGAGGGGTGGGGCATGCCACGATCCAGTTGGAATTCGGAGACTGCCCCGATATTCCCCCGGAACATCGCAAACACACGGAGTGAAGGAGGAAGAAAAATGGAAAAGAAGTGGAAATGGGGAATACTGGGAACGGCAAGGATTGCCCAAAAAGCCTTTATCCCGGGGCTGTTGCGTTCCACGAACGGCACGTTGCACGCCATCGCAGGACGGAAACACGCAAGGATCAGCGAGTTCGAAAAGGCTTTTTCTCCGGGAGTCTCCTACACATCGTACGAAGAGCTTCTGAAAGACCGCTCGGTGGAGGCGGTGTACATCCCCCTTCCCAACGCACTGCACAAAGGATGGGCGATCAAAGCCATGGAAAGTGGCAAGCACGTGCTGTGCGAGAAACCGCTGGGGCTCAATCCCACCGAGGTAGAGGAAATGACACGAGTTTCCCGCGAACAGGGGGTGGTGCTCATGGAGGCCTTTGCGTACATCCACAACCCGCTGATCCAGGAGATGAAGTCCGAACTGGCATCGGGAAAGATTGGCACCATGCATTCCATGGTTTCCACCTTTTCGTTCGACCTGAACGTACGCCCGGAAGATATCCGCTGGGTGCGCGAATTGGGCGGAGGAGCCATGTATGACCTTGGCTGCTACACCATCCACCTTTCGCGCTTTTTCGCCGGTTCCCGCGTGCAAAAGGTGGAAGCTTTGGGAAAATGTACCCCCGATGAACAAATCGACGCGAGCGCCAGCGTCATCCTGGAATTTGAAAACGGAATCAGTTCCCATTTCAACGTGTCGTTCGAGCAAGCCTACCGCACCCGTTTCGAGGTTCAAGGCACCGAGGGGGCGATTTTCACCAACCACCCCTTCAACGAATCGGGGAACCTAACCTGGCACCTGTTGCAAAAGGGCGGGCAAGTGATCCGGGAAGTCGCCAGTCCAGACAACTACTTTCTGGAAGCGCAGCATTTCGGGGAAGTGCTTTCCGGGAAAATCGGGCCAAAAATCAGCCTGGAAGACTCCTTGGAAAACGCGCGCGTCATCCAGCACGTTCTCGAGAAGATCGGGTACGGCGAATAGCAGTCCGGGACGTTACTTCTTGGAAAAGAGACGTGTCAGGGTTGGCCAGAGAAAGATCAACGTGAGCGTGAGCCCGGACACGATGAAAAGCGTCATGATCACCCAGAAGGGAAACATCTGGTCGTGCTCCTGGCGGGTTTTCACGCTCTGGAAATGCAACGTGCCGTCGTCCATGAGTCGCACCTTGTACAACCAGCGCGTGGAAAGGATGTAGATGCCGTCTCTCTTTTCATCGTAGCGATCCACCCATTCGAACATCCGCAGGCGCTGGAATTCCTCCAAGATTTGTTCCTGGGAAAATTTCTCCAAGATAACCTCCGGGTCGGATGTACTGGCAAGTACCGTGGGAAAAAACACCAGCATGGTGAGGACAAGAAAAACCAAATTTTTCATAGGCACTCCTTTCCATTTTGCGGGAGAACAAAGGGTAGAACTTCGTTTCGCGGGGGGAAGGGACCTTTTCCGGCACGCACAGAGCACAGTTGTCGGGCGAGGGCTTGCCCAAACACCAAGGATTCCGAAAGGCTCTTTCCCTCCAGCAAGTGTGCGCTTCCAAAGCCCACTGCGAGGGCATCACCCGCTCCATTGGTGTCCACCACCGGCTTGGGGCCGGATGCGGGAGGATAGCTTTTGCATGCCCCACCTTTTGCAAACGCCGCGCCTTGTTTCCCCATCCCGCACACCAGGGTTTTGTGGGGAAATCTCCGGCTCAGAGCGCCCAAAACCTCCATGGGCTCTTCCAGGTGAACACCGGAAAAGAACAGCACGTCCACTTTTTGCAAGAAATCCAAGCGGTAGGGGTCGTTGACGTCGCTCCAATCTTGCAAATCACAGCTCATCGGCACACCCAAGCGCAAAACGTCGTCCAGCAATTCCCTGGTCCAGTTCACGATGTTCACGTGCACCCAGCGCGAGGCGGCAATCATCGGAAGAAACCGTTCTTTATCGGGATGCGTGGACATCGAGCCCTTCCCGTCGTAAAAGTTGGTGCGCCTGCCATCGGAGTACATGAAGTTCACGCTGCGCTTGGTTCCAGCCGGATCCACCAACAACCCAGAGGGGTCGATGCCCTCCGAAGAGAGCTTGTCGCGCACGTACCTTCCCGCGAAATCGTTTCCCACGTACCCCAGCGCGCACACCCTGTAGCCCAGCGCGGCCGCGATGCGGCTGGAATACCCACCTGCAAGGCCCACTTCATCGAGGTTTTCTCCAAAATGCCCTTCCCGCAAAAAATCCACCTCGCCCCCGTGGAAATACACGTAGGTATCCAACCCAAATGCGCCCAAAACGCACACATCGAACGATTTCACCATCGACGATTCCTCCTTTTTCCGAGTATATCACGGAGTCGCGGTTTTTCCAGTATATCAGGAGACATGGGCTTTTCGTAGTGAAGAAAGTCATGTTGT
>ERZ795053.5140-NODE-5140-length-13701-cov-21.004397_pt1 | contig 13701 bp, 15 predicted proteins | sample MGYA00375137_ERZ795053 | MGnify/ENA primary metagenome ERZ795053 (study PRJEB30182, sample SAMN05720284) | activated sludge metagenome | isolation source: Anaerobic digester | place: Hong Kong | collected 2014-12-17 ... | reverse complement strand
CCAGGCGATCGGGATGGACCAGACGCTGTTCAACCGGGAGTACCGCACCCAGCAGCGGGCGACCACGTTCGACTCCCCCCTGAAACCCGAAGAGCCGTCATTGCAGCGGAATGCGCCTTGCCCCCGACGCCGAACGCCCGGGCACCGACTCGGTCGAAGCGAACAGACCCAGCCCGCCGTGGAGATTACGCTCCTGAGCGCCTAACTTGGTGCGTATGCTGCGCGTGCTGATCCTGCTGGCCCTCGTCGGGTTCGCCGTGTATGCGGTCATGCGACTGGTGAACCAGTCACCGAACGCCACCGCCATCCGCACGAGCGCACGACGCGCGGACCAGGCGTTACCACCTATCGATGCTGGGGATTTCGAACAGGCCGCCGCCATCGCCGCCGGGCCTGACAAGGGGCTTGGCGTGCTGCGGCTGACCCCCAGCCAACTGATCTTCGCCAGCGGTTCCGGGCGGATCGTCACCATCGAACGTTTCGACATCACCGGCGTCAGCGCCACCACCCACCTGCCGGACCGGGAGAGCGCCCGACCGGTGCTGGCCGTCACCACCCCTGAGAGGTCCCACTACTTCGCTGTGGATGACCCGGCAGCCTGGGAGCGCCGCCTGCTCTGAGCAGGTACGGCCTAGAGTTCCAGGACCATCCTGGTGTTGCCCAAGGTGTTGGGCCGGACCCGATCCAAGTCCAGGAACTCCGCGACCCCCTCATCGACCGATTGCAGCAGCTCTTCATAAACCCGGGTCTCGACACCCCGTTCGTTGAACTCCTGGAAGCCGAACGCGGCGAAGAACTCCGTTTCGAAGGTCAGGCAGAAAACCCGGCTGACCCCCAGGTCCTGGGCCCGTCCGACCAGGGCGGCGAGCACCGATGAACCGATCCCCCGACGCATCATGTGCGGTAGCACTGCGAGCGTGCGCACTTCGGCGAGGTCCTCCCACATCACGTGCAGCGCGCCACAGCCGACGATCGCCCCGTCATCGTCTGCCACGAAGAAGTCCGTGACATCTTCATACAGCGCCACTGTCGCTTTGGACAGCAACCGGCGGTCCGGCGCGTACTCGTCGATGAGAGCCCGGATGGTCCGTACATCCGAGGTTCGGGCGGGGCGGATCTGCATGGATCAAGTGTTCCGCGCACGGTGGGTGGGTTCGTGAGGCGGGGTGTGCATCGGATCTGCCTAGCCTCACCCCACAGCCGTTGGACTTACGCACAGCCGTTGGACAGACGCACATCCGTGAGAGACAAAACGCCCGCCGATCTCCAACGGATGTACCGATCTCCAACCTGAGAACCCAACTCCAAGCCTGCACGACTCACGGATTCAGCGCCTGAGGCCGACCCACCTCAACAGCGCAATCGCGCCAACGCCCGCGCCGCTCACCGGTTCTTCTGAAACACCAACCGCAGGCCGATCAACGTGAGATCCGGTTCGTGGGCGGTGATCGTGCGCGACTCCGGCAGCACGATCGGCGCCAGTCCTCCGGTGGCAATGACCGCTTCCAGGGGAACCTCTTGGCGGATCCGGTCAACAAGGCCGTCCACCTGACCGGCGAACCCGTACAAGGCCCCGGATTGCAGCGCCTCAACGGTGTTCTTGCCGATCACCGTACGCGGCGCGACGAGTTCCACCTTGCGCAGGGCAGCGGCCCGCGACGCGAGCGCATCAAGCGAGATCTCGATGCCAGGGGCCAGCGCACCACCGAGAAACTCTCCCTTGGCCGACACCACATCCAGGTTGGTAGAGGTCCCGAAGTCCACCACGACGCACGGCCCGCCGTAGAGGGTGTGAGCTGCCAGCGTGTTGACGATGCGGTCCGCGCCGACCTCTTTGGGGTTGTCGGTCAGGATCGGCACGCCGGTCCTGGTGCCCGGTTCGACGATGACAGCGCGAACGTCCGGGTAGTACTCAGTGATCATCCATCGGATCTCGCGCAGCACCGCTGGCACGGTGGAACATAGGGCGATGCCGTCGATGTCCGGCTCGCCGCGCAGCAGAGCGCGGAACATGATGTACATCTCGTCGGCCGTGGCCCGGGGATCAGTCTTCACGCGAAACGACCGGTGTAGATTCTCACCGTCGAACATGCCGAGCACCGTGTTGGTGTTCCCCACATCAATCGTCAGCAGCATTGCGCACCTCCAACGGCTTGCCTTCCGAAGTGGCCGGCCGAGTCAGGCATCGGGCACCTCCTGCAGGTCCGCACCGATGTCCAGCACCTTCACCGAGTGTGTCAACGCTCCCACGGCGACGTAATCGACGCCGGTCGTGGCAACCTCCGCCGCATTGTCGAAGGTCAGACCACCGGAGGCCTCCAGCCGGGCCCGGCCGCCGGTCAGTTCCACCGCCTGCCGCATCTGGTCGGCAGTGAAGTTGTCGAGCAGCACGAGGTCGGCGCCGGCCTCGAGTACCTCGGTGAGCTGTTCGAGGGAATCGACCTCAACTTCCACCGCAACGCCGGGGAACTGCTCACGCACCGCCCTGAAGGCCGCCGCCACGCCACCGGCGGCGACCACGTGGTTGTCCTTGATCAGCGCAGCGTCCGACAGCGACATCCGGTGGTTCACCCCGCCCCCGCAGCGGACCGCGTACTTCTGTAGCGCCCGCAAGCCGGGCAGGGTCTTACGGGTATCGCGTACCCGCGGGCCGTCCGGTCCGAGCACCTGCGCCCACCGCTGCGTGGCCGTGGCGATCCCGGACAGATGGGTGAGCAGATTCAGAGCCGTCCGCTCGGCGGTCAGCAGGTCACGGGTTGGGCCCTGGGCACTGAGCAGGACCTCGCCGGCGGTGATCGCTTGTCCATCGCGGGTGTGCAGCGTTACGTCGATCGGTCCGACCATCTCGAACACCCGACCGGCGACATCCAACCCCGCAACGACACCGGGCTCGCGGGTCACCAGATCGAGTTGGGAGCGGTGATCGGCAGGGATCGTGGCCAGCGACGTCACGTCCGGGCCGTCGGCGAGGTCCTCGGCCAACCCCGCCCGAATGACGCGGTCCACCTCGGAATCGGCAACTCCGTCGATGCTCACAGTTCGGCCTCCTCAGTCACCATGTGTCCGTCCACCACCCTGGTCTGCAGACGCACCAGCCATCGGTCGTCGGCCTCGGGGAAGTCCTCGCGCCAGTGCGAACCGCGGGTCTCCTCGCGCAGCAGTGCGGCCTGAGTCAGCGCACGACCCACGAACAGCAGGTTCGTCATTTCCCAGGACGCCGTGGACGGCTCCCCCGCACCGATCTGATCCAGCGTCTTCAGGGTCGTCGACAGCGACTGGGCACTGCGCAGGACGCCAGCACCTTCAGTCATCGCCTGTTGAAAACGGTGCCGGGCACCAGCGTCGGCGGTCCAGGGTCGCTGCTTGTCCACGGGATCCCGACGCGCGTAGGCCTGCCCGGCGAGCACTTCGGCGATCCGGTCGGCGAAAACCAACCCTTCCAGCAGGGAATTGCTCGCCAGACGGTTGGCGCCGTGCACCCCGGTGCAAGAGCACTCCCCGCAGGCGTACAGACCCGGTACGGACGTGCGCCCCCACAGGTCGGTCCGCAACCCGCCGGAGTGGTAGTGCTGCGCGGGAGCCACGGGGATGAGGTCCAGTCCAGGATCGATCCCGTGCTCCAGGCACGTCGCCAGAATCGTCGGGAAGCGCTTGGCCCAATCGATTCGGCGGCCGTCGAGCCACACGTGCTCGGTTCCTTGGGCTCGCATGGTGCGCATGGTGACTTTGGCCACGACGTCGCGGGGCGCGAGTTCCTCCAACGGATGTACACCGGCCATGAACCGGTGACCGGTGTCGTCGAGCAGCACGGCACCTTCGCCACGCACGGCCTCCGAGACCAACGGCTGCTGACCGACGGCTCTGGGCCCCAGATACATCACCGTCGGGTGGAACTGGACGAACTCCATGTCGGCCACCGCCGCACCGGCCCGCATCCCCAGCCCAATGCCGTCGCCGGTGGCCACCGTCGGGTTCGTGGACGCCATGAAGACCTGTCCGATCCCGCCGGTCGCCAACACCACGGTGGGCGCCAGGATCGCGCCGACCCCGCCGATCTGCCCCTCCCCCATGACGTGCAATGTCACACCCTGGGTGCACCCTTGATCGTCCTGCAGGAGATCAAGAACCAGCGCGTGTTCGATCACCTGGAAGCTCTGACCGACTTCGGCGACCAGCGCCCGCAGGATTTCCGCGCCGGTCGCATCCCCGCCGGCGTGGGCGATCCGGTCGGTATGGTGTCCCCCTTCCCGGGTCAGGGCGATGTCGCCTTCGGGCGTGCGGTCGAACTCCGCACCCCAGCCGATGAGCCGCCTGACAGCGGCGGGACCGGACTCGACCAGGACCCGCACCGCATCCGGATCGCACAAACCGGCCCCGGCCACGAGCGTGTCGTCCATGTGGGCCTGCGGGCTGTCCCCGGCACCGAGCGCAGCCGCGATCCCGCCCTGCGCCCACCGGGTCGATCCCACCTCGACCAGCGACTTGGTCACCACCACGACGTTCAGGCCGGCACGCGAGGCCCTGATCGCGGTGGTCAGTCCTGCGATGCCGGAGCCCACGACCACAACATCCGCGTCGATGAACCAGCCGGGCGGCTCAGCCACCAAGGAGTCGGGCAGTTTCACACGGACCTCACTTCTACCGCGCAATTGTCGAGCAGGCGGGTCGATCCGACGCGCGCAGCGACCAGCAGTCGGCCCTCACCGGGCTGCACGGGTCCCATCTGCGAGGACCGGACCACCGCGTAGTCGACATCCAAACCCGCCAGATGTTCGGCCGCGACCGCAGCGATGGTGTCAGCGTCGGTCTCGTGCGCCGCCGCCTGCAGCGCCCGCGGTATCGCGGCGGCCTGTGCGCGCTGCTCGGTCGACAGGTAGACGTTGCGGCTCGAACGCGCCAGGCCGTCGGCTTCGCGCGCGGTCTGCACCCCCACGATGTCCACGTCGAGGTCCAGATCCATGGCCATCGAGCGGATCAGGGTCAGTTGCTGGTAGTCCTTCTCACCGAAGAAGGCGTCGTGCGGACGGGTCAACTGCAGCAGTTTGAAGACCACGGTGAGCATTCCCTCGAAATGCCCGGGCCGGGCGGCACCCTCCAACTCCGTTCCCAGCACGCCGGGGTTGATCGTCACCAGCGGCGGGCGGCGGTACACGTCGGCGACGGCGGGGGTGTAGACGGTGTCGACGCCCAAGTTCTCACACAGTTCGAGGTCCGCTTGCAGGGTCCGGGGATAGCGGTCCAGATCCTCACCGGCACCGAACTGCATCGGGTTGACGAAGATAGTGACGGTCACCTCGTCGTCGCGCTCGCGGGCTGCCCGGATCAGCGACGCGTGCCCTTCATGCAGGGCCCCCATCGTCATCACCACGCCGCGACGCCCGCCGGAACCCCTACCCAGCTCGTCGCGGGACGTCACCACCCTCACGAGGGTCCGCCCAGAGCGTTCAGGAGACCCTCGGCGGCGACCGGTTTGAGCAGACCGTCGGCCAGTGCCCGGTCCGCGGTCAGCCGGGCCATCGCGATGTAGGCGGCTCGTAACTGGGGGTCGTCGGCGAGCACCGCCACATGTGCGGCCACGGTGCTCGCATCGCCGCGGACCACCGGTCCGGTCAGCGCGTGGTAACCCATGCGCAGGGCATTGTCGAGGCTGGCCTGCAACAACGGCGTGAGCAACCGACCGGGCGTGTCGACGCCGGCCTCAGTGAGCATTTCCATCCCCGATGCGACCAGCGTGATCAGATGATTGGCGCTGTGCGCGAGCGCAGCGTGGTACACCGGGCGGGCTTCTTCCGGAATCCAGATCGGCTCCCCACCCATCTCCACGACCAGCGCCTCGGCGGCCATGCGCAACGGTTGCGCCGAGGTGACGGCGAACGGGGCACCGGACAGCCTGTCGGCGTCCAAACTGGTACCGGTCAGCGTCATGGCGGGGTGCAACGCGAGCGGCAGTGCGCCTTGCGCTTGTGCCGGGGCGAGGACCTTGACGCCGTAGCGGCCAGAACAATGGACCACGAACTGGCCGGGCTTGAAGTCCAGGGCCAGCACCAGGGCCTCGAGGGCGTCGTCGGGGACCGCGAGCAGCAACAGGTCGCTGCGTTGCACGACCTCGTCGACGTCCACCAGATCGGCCTGGGGCAGCAGGGTTTGCGCACGTTCTTGCGAGGACTCGCTGACCGCATGGGCGGCCACCACGGGGTGCCCTGCGCGCGCGAGGGCGGCGCCGAGGGCACTTCCGGCGCGGCCCACACCGATCACGCCGGTGCGCAGGCGAACACTCACGCAGGCGAGCCTACCGATGAGACCTCGGTGATCAGCCAGTCGAATGCCCCAAAGCCGCTGCGATCGCGCAGAGCCGCGAGTTCCGCACCCTCTTGCACGTCGGCGGCGGGCCGACCGGCGAGGACCCTGTGCTGCGGGATGACACGGCCACCGGTCCGGTCCCGGCACGATCGCAACTCCACGCCAGCGCAGATGTCGGTGCTCCCATCGGGAACCGGCGACAACCTGCGTCCGGCCCGGTGACCCACCGGTGCCCCGGGGCGAAAATCCACCGCAATCGCCTCCCCCACCTCGACCGACCCGACCAAGTGCGCCCACGCCTCATCGCGGCTCCTACCGACCAGGCCGGTCTCGCCGCCGGTCCACTTGTGCAGCCACTGCAGATCATCAGGCGCGGCCAGCTCACCGAGTGTGAGGTCAGCCCGTTGCAGACGACCATCCACCACATATTCGGCGGGCACGTCGTCCAAAAACTCGTGGGCGAACAGCAGACCCGCGAACCGGGGCACGCAGGCCGGTGCAACACCCTGGATCCAGCGCACCGGCAGGTCCACTGGCGCCGGACGGACGTCCACCCCCACGAGCTGTTCGGCCGGGAATCCCAGTTTCAGCAGTTGTCGCAGCAGCAGGCCGTCGCCCGCACCGACATCCACGATCCAAGGGGAAGAGATCCCGTGGCGACCGGCGGCGGCGCGGCAGCGTTCGAGGACCACCCGGGCCACGTGGTCACCGACGCCGATCGACGTGCTGAAATGCTCCTCGGCGCGGTGGCGGCGTGAGAATCCGGCAGGGGACTGATGGGTCCATGCGATCGCTTCGGACCAGGTCAGGTGTCGCGCATCCATCGTGTACTCCGGTCGGAGGCACGCGCTGCCCGCATACGCACGATCTCATCGTCCAGCATGGCCTGCGCCTGCTCGAGCCCGAAGTGTTCCCAAACCGCGGTGATCCGTCCCGGCGGAAGATCGAGGTGGACGCTGGCCAGATCGAGGCTGCGTTCCCAGGGTCCCTGGGTCAGCCGCACGGACTGAACACGGGCGTGGTGCACGATCTGGGTCCGCCGGGTGACCCGTCCGCGTTTCAGCACCGCGACTTGGGAATCGACACCCGCGGCGAGGTGGCGCCACTGAATCGGCGAGCGGCGACGGACCCTGACCGGCGGTGACTGCAACTGCACATCCTGCGGGGTGGTACCGGGCATTATGCGCGCGAAGAGTTCCTCGGCGACTGCGCGCGGTGCCACCGGCAGGAGCACCGATTCGGTGCCGGTGTCGTCGTCTTCCCTGGCCAACCCAGCCACGGTGACGTACAGCCTGACCCATCCGCGGCGGCGCCAGAAGAGCGGTTCGACGAACTCGACCGCCGACACTCTGCCCGGCGGGATGGTGCGGGCCTGGGTCTGCAGCAAACCGTGCCGCAGACGCATGCCATCGGGCGATTCGGCGACCGAGAAGTTGTACAACTGGCTGAACTCGGTGAAGACCATCAGCAGCGGCACACCACCGAGGATGACGGTGAAAATGCCGCCCCAGCCGCTGACCCAGACGGTGGAGACCACGATCAGAATCGTGGCCAGGAGAAGGAAGACGGTTGCCGCGCGCAGCAGCAGTGAAACCAGCAGATCCTTGGTGGGAACCACCAGCAGCGGCTGTTCCGGGGCCTCGCCGACGTCGTGCTCCAGGCCGGCGGACCGCGCGATGATCTCGCTGCGCAGCGCATCGGCCTCAGCGACCGTCAGGTACTGCAGGTCGGCACGCGAATCACCCGCACCTGCCACCTCGATCCGCAGCGCTGCGAAACCGAACACCCGCGCGACCAGTGGCCGGTTGACGTCGACGGTCTGGAGTCGCGACAACTGCATGCGGCGTTCCTGGTGGAACACCACTCCGGACTGCACGCGCAGGTCGCCGTCCTCATCGAACCAGTAGGCAAGCCGGCGGTAGGCCAGGAACTCGTAGACCAGCACGACCAGTGAGATCAGTAGGGTCAGCCCGATCAGGATCACGATGCCGAACGGTTGCGACAGGATCGACTGTCCACCGGCGATGAGCATGAAGAAGAACAGCGCCGGGAGGTACGTCGAGACCCGGACCAGGGGGGTCACCGGATGCACGTGCCGCTTCGCGGTCGAGCCGGGTTGTACGTGAGCCGGCGGTGCGGCATGATCCGGCGGTGCGGGTTGGTAGTGCGGCCCCGGCGGGGATGGCCCAGCGGCGGGGTTCGGTGTGCGCGGGTCGTCGCTCACAGCCCCGCCGAACGTTGCTCGCCCTTGGCCGCGAGCCGGTCGCGCAGTTGGGCCGCGACCTCGGGGGCGAGACCGGGGATAGCGGCATCCGACGTGGCGGCGGCGGTGTGCAATTGCACCGATGTGAGCCCGAAAGCACGGTCCAGGGGACCAGCGGTGACGTCGACGAACTGCAGCCGGCCATAAGGCACCACGACCAGCCGACGGAACCAGATCCCACTGCCCACGACCAGATCGTCGTCACGCTCGGCGTATCCCCAGGAGCGCACGCGCCGGCCCACCCACGGCCAGCCGATCACCAGGATGGCCACGGCTGCCACCGCGATCAGGGCAGGGATCCACCGCGGCGCGGGGGTCACAGCGACGACGATGGCCGCGATCAGCACCACTGCGGCGAACAGCGCGAGGATCAGCCGCCTGGCAACGATCAATTTCGGGGACAGGGACTGCCAGATTCCGCCACCGGGCCGGAACGCCACATCCACCTTGGAAGCCATATCACTGAGTGTAGGCCGCTTCGGCCCACGGGCCAGGTTCGCGCCTGCGAGCACCGCCCGATCTGACAGCATGGGCCCTCGTGGAGCTCCTCGACATCCCGTTGCCGGCGTCACACCCCGCCGGACACGGTTTGTTGCGCATCCGCGGAACCACCGTGGACGGCACCGTCGAACGTGCTGAGGTCGTCACCGGACTCATGCACCGGGGCGCGGAGAAGTTGTTCGAGTCGCGGGACTACCGGCAGATCCTCTCGCTGGCCAACCGGCACGACTGGCTCAGCAGTTTCGACGGCGAACTCAGCGCCGCCCGAGTGATGGAAGAGGCGCTGGGCATCCCCGTTCCGCCCCGGGCCGAGACCCTTCGCATCGGCATCAGTGAACTCTGCCGCGTCAACCATCACCTTTACTGGCTCGGGGAGACGGTGGCGGCGCTCGGCGGAGAGGCGACACGGCTGCGCTCGGCCAGGGCTGCCGTGACGAACGCGCTGGACCTCATCACCGGTGCTCGTATGCATCTGATGATTGTTCGGATCGGCGGGCTGAGTATGGACATCACGGATGCCTGGAGGTCCCAGCTCGCGCTCGAGCAGGCTGTCGCGGCCGCGGCCGACTGCTTCGACGAGATCGCCGAGCGTCTTGAGGGGGTGGCCATCCTCACCCGGGAGCAGGCCGTCGAGTACGCAACCAGCGGCATCGTCGCCCGTGCCAGCGGCTGGGCACGTGACCAGCGCGACCACGTGAGGCCGGTTGTCGGTGAGTCCGGTGATGCGTTGGCACGCATGCAGTGCCTGGCACAAGAGGTGCAGGTCTCGTGCGACTACCTTGAGGCATTGCAGCTGCCCTCCGGCGAGGTCTCCACCAAACTCCCGCGGACGATCCGGCTACCCGAAGGTGAGTACTACGGCGCCAGCGAGACCGCCTCCGGGGTCAATGGGTGGTGGATCGTCTCCCGCGGTGACGTCGTGCCGTGGCGGATGAAGATGCGCACCGCGAGTTTCAACAACGCTGCGGCACTCGGAGCGTGCCTGCCCGGCACGCGCGTTGAGGACCTGCCCGTGGCCCTGATGAGTTTCCTGCTCGTCGCCGGGGACATGGACAAGTAGGGGCTCTACCACTCCTGCGGCGATGGCCGGTTCAGCCCGCGCATCCGCGCCAACCAGCAATAGCCAAGCACCTCAGCGTCAGGACAGCAGGCCCTGCTCGGTGAGCCACTGCTCGGCGACCTTCTGCGGAGACTGCCGATCGATCTCGACCTGGGAGTTCAGCTGCTGCAGCTCATCGGTGGTCAAGGCTGCGGAGACCTCGTTGAGAGCCGTCGTGATCGTGTCCGTCACGGCCGGCGTGTACAGCGCGGGCAGGATGTTCTCCGCGGTCTGCAGACCCTTGTCGTCCTCCAGCACCACCAGGTCATTCGCCGCGACCGAACCCGATGACGAGAACACCAACCCGACGTTCACCTTGTCCTGCTTGAGGGCCTGGATGGTCAGCGGACCACCGGCGTCGAGCGGCACGAACGAGCCGACGTCGACGTTGTAGGTCTCTTCGAGCCCGGGCTGGCAGAACGGCCGCTTCGGGCACTCGGGCGGGCCGCCCAAGGTGATCGGGGACTGCTGGGAGTAGGTGCCCAACTCGCTGAGCGTGGACAGCCCGTTCTGGTCGGCGAAGGCCTGGGTGACGGCGAACGCGTTCTGATCCTGGGCGGCCGACGGCTCGAGCAGGGTCAGATCCGCGGGTTCGGCAAGCGTCTGCGCCTCGGTGTAGGTCGCTTGGGCGTCGCCGGTGGCCACCTGCGGGGCGTCTGCACCGTTGGCCTCTTTGTTCAGGAACTCCGTGAGGCTGCCCAGGTACTCGGGAGTCAGCTGCACCTCACCGGTCTGGAGCGCGGGGATGATCACCTCGCGGGTGGTGAGTTCCTTGATCGAAGCCTCGACCCCGTTGGCCTGCAGCACCTGTTGGTACATCGAGGCCAGGATCTTCGTTTCGGAGAAGTTGGTGGTGGCGACCACGATCGGACCGCCACCGCCACCGGGCGAGGCGTCATCGGTCGAATCCCCGCTGTCCGACGAACACCCCGTGATCACGAGGGCTGCCGCAGCCAGAAGTGCCAGTTTTGCTGTCCGTCGTCCAAGAATCATTCGCCCATACAACCACAAACGACGCTGATGACGTTGACAACGCCGGTTACGCCGGGGCAGCAGCCGCCGGAATCTCCTGCGCTTCGATCTCCGAACGGCTCTGCAATCGCAGTCCCTTGGGCGTCACAGCGCGCTGAACCAAGGCCATCACGAGCTCAGCCAGCACCGCCAACAGTGCGGTCAGGATCGCACCTGCCAGGATCAGCGTGTTGTCCTGCAGCGCGAAACCGTCGACGACGTAGCGTCCCAGCCCACCGCTGCCGACCAGGGCCGCCAAGGACGCTGTCGCCACGACCTGCACAGTCGCGGTCCGCACGCCGGCTGCGATCAAGGGAACAGCCAGGGGTATCTCGACCTTCGTCAGGATGCCGGCACCTCCCATCCCCATGCCGCGGGCGGCATCCTGCACCTCGTCGTCGACCGAGGCGATCCCCGTGTAGGTGTTGGTCAGCAGCGGGGGGATGGCGAACAGGGCCAGCGCGAGCACTGCGGCGAGGTTGCCGATACCGATCGAGGGGATGGAGGCCAGGATGGTCAGCACGCCGAGGGTCGGGACGGCCCGGCCCACGTTGCCGACGTTCGTGGCCAGGAAAGCGCCTTTGCGCAAATGGCCCAGCGTCAGCGCCACAGGTAGCGCGATGACCAGCGCGATCGCCATGGCGAAGAAACTGATCTGGATCTGCTCCCAGGTCCGCACGGGGATTCCGTTCTCCCCGGTCCAGTTGGCCGGATCGGTGAACCACGCGATGAGATCCATCAGGTCACCTGCTTGCGGGTCCATGGCACGCTGACGCGTTCGACCACCAGCAGCAGCACTTCGAACAGGGTGGCCAGCAGCACACAGCACACCGTTGCGGTCAGGATCTGTGCGTGCCAGAAGTTGTTCTGGAAGCCCGACAGGATCAACGTCCCGAACCCGCCGTAACCCACCAGCGCTCCGATCGTCACCATGCCGACCGTGCTGACCGTGGCGATGCGGATCCCCGCCAGAATCGTGGGCAGCGCCAACGGCAGCGAGACCCGGGTCAGGATCTGCCGGTCCGTCAGACCCATCCCATTCGCAGCGTCCAGAACGTCAGCGGGCACCTCCTGCAACCCGACCACCATGTTCCGCAGGACCACCAGCAGCGCGTAGACGGCCAGCGCGATGATCACCGTCCACGGACTGAGTCCGAAAACCGGCCACAACAGCGAAATCAGCGCCAACGAGGGAATCGTGTATAGAACCCCTGACAATCCGAGGATCGGACCGGACAGTTTCGGCGAGCGCCGGATCACCATGGCCAGTGGCACCGCGACCACCACCGCGAGGATCACGGATCCGACAGTGAGGTAGATGTGCTCCTGCCCCGCAGCCACCAATTCTGACCAGTTGTCCTGCACGTAGGACCATGAGATCCACGGATTGCTCGCATCCGCGACGGTCGCCGACATGTGCTCGACCGTAGCGCAGGAAGCTGCGTGAAGTCACCGAGCGACCGCTTCTGCGGTAGCGTCGAATGCCATGATCTCGCTGCAGGACGTGACCAAGCAGTACCCCGACGGCACCGTCGCTGTGCACGAACTCACGCTGGAGATCGATGAGGGTGTGATCTGCGCGCTGGTCGGACCGTCGGGGTGCGGCAAGACCACCACGATGCGGATGATCAACCGGCTGATCGAACCCACCGGCGGCACGATCCGCGTGGCTGGCGAGGATGTGACGTCGCTGGACATTCAGGAATTGCGTCGGCGCATCGGCTACGTCATCCAGAACTCGGGCTTGTTCCCGCACTACACCGTGCGCAAGAACGTGGGCACCGTGTGTCGCTTGCTGGGATGGGACAGGCAGAAGATCGCGGCGCGTGTCGACGAGATGCTCGAACTGGTCGACCTGGAACCGGACACGTTCGGCGATCGCTACCCCCATCAACTCTCCGGGGGCCAGAAGCAGCGGGTGGGCGTCGCCCGGGCGCTCGCCGCGGATCCGCCGGTGATGCTCATGGATGAGCCGTTCGGCGCTGTCGACCCGATCGCGCGTGAGAGGCTGCAGGACGAGTTCCTGGCTCTGCACGCGCGGGTGCGCAAAACCGTTGTGCTGGTGACCCACGACATCGATGAGGCGGTGAAACTCGGGGATCGCATCGCAGTGCTCAAGCAAGGTGGCTTCCTGGAGCAGTACGACCGGCCCGCTGCGGTGCTGGGGTTCCCCACCAGCGACTTCGTGGCTGACTTCGTGGGATCCGACCGGGCCGTCAAACGCCTGCGGGTCAGCCCCATCCCGCTTGCCGCGCTGAGCGACGAGACCGTGGAGCCAGGTCCCGGCGTGATCGACGTCGCGCAAGACGCCTCGCTGTACGACCTGCTGGCTGCAGTCCTGCAGGCCGAATCGAGCCTGGCGCGCATCACGCCGGGCGGACAGGCCGTGCGGGTCGGGGACCTCGACCGTTTGTTGCAGGAGTCACGGCCGTAGGCGACGGGCCGGTCGGCGGTCGGGTCCGGTTGGTGGCTACAGCCGTTGGAGTTGGGTACAGCCGTTGGAGAACCGCACAGGCGTTGGAGTCAC
>ERZ795053.5139-NODE-5139-length-13702-cov-4.415769_pt1 | contig 13702 bp, 8 predicted proteins | sample MGYA00375137_ERZ795053 | MGnify/ENA primary metagenome ERZ795053 (study PRJEB30182, sample SAMN05720284) | activated sludge metagenome | isolation source: Anaerobic digester | place: Hong Kong | collected 2014-12-17 ... | reverse complement strand
CGTTGGTGAGATGATCGCCGCACGCAGCCGTCGTCAGCATCGCGCCGATGGGCACTCCCCCGCCGAGGGCCTTGGCCACGGTCACGACGTCGGGGACGATTTCGCTGTGCTCGAATCCGAACAGCCGGCCCGTGCGACCCATGCCGCTCTGAATCTCGTCGCAGATCAGCAGCGCGCCGCGTTCCGTGCACATCCGGCGTACCCGATGCAGAAAATCACGTGAAAACGGCCGAACCCCGCCCTCCCCCTGGATGGGCTCGAGCACGACGGCGGCTGTTCGGGCCGTGAGCGCCTGGTCCAGCGCCGCCTCGTCCTCGAAGGGAAGATGCACCATCGCCGGCAGCAGCGGCTCGAAGCCCTGCTGGTACTTGGCCTGCGCCGTGGCGGACACCGCCCCGTAGGTGCGGCCGTGAAAGGAGCCCGCGAAGCTGATGATCTCGACGCGATCATGCTCGCCGCGATCGTGGGCGACGCGGCGCACGAGTTTCAGCGCCGCCTCCATCGCCTCGGTACCGCTGTTGGTGAAGAAGACGCGCTCGGCGAACGAACGCGCGCAGAGCCACTCGGCGAGTTCGACCTGCGCGGGCACGATGAACTTGTTCGAGCAGTGCACGAGCCGGCCCGCCTGATCGGCGAGCGCGTCACGGATGACCGGATGGGCGTGCCCGAGGCAGTTCACCGCGATCCCCGCCAGCAGATCGAGGTAGGCGTTGCCGTCGGCATCCCAGACGCGACATCCTTCTCCGCGGGTCAGGGCCACGCGACCATCACCATAACAGGGCACGGCACAGGCCTGCGAACGCTGCCGCCACGTTTCATTCGTTGTCGTCACGCGAAGTACTCCACACGCCAGCCGAACCGGCGGTACCGGAATGGGCAACCGCCGCAGCCAGCGCCACCAATTTAGCTGCGTCCGCCGGAAGTGCCATGGCTGCGGCGCTTTCGCCAGGGAAGCGCGTACTCCCGGGAAAGCCGTTACAATATCGCCATCTTGCCGGTGGCTGCGGAGACGCGGATTGACAGCACTGCCGGCTTGTCCTGTGATGGCCGCCGAGCGGTTCGCGGTGGGCGGGCAGCGCTTGGCGCAGCACTGCTGATCGGGCCGCACCGAGTCACCCTGTGAGAAATACATGAGCGATCGCTTGCAACTGGAGCGCACGCCGGCGTGGTCCGGCCGCAACCTGGCCCCCCTGGTGCTACTGCTCGCGGCGTTCTGCTCGTTCGGCGGGCTGCTGGGCGGGCCGGCCCTGGGCGACCACGAAGCGCTGGTGGCGGTGTGCGCGCGGCAGATGCGGCTGACCGGCGACTGGATCGTGCCGCATTTTCTGGACACGCCCTTCATCCGCAAGCCGCCGCTGGGGTACTGGCTGGTGGCGCTCTCGTCGTACGTGCTGCCCGCGGATAACGCGACGGGTCTGCCGGTGAACGAGGTGGCTGCCCGGCTGCCGTCCGCGCTCGCGGCACTGGGAACGGTGCTGCTGCTGTGGAAGCTCGGAGCGACCATGTTCAGCCGGCGCATCGGGCGCGTGGCTGCCGTCACGACGAGCGCGAGCATCTTCCTGATGCTCTACGCGGTCAACGCCACGGTCGAGATGCTGCTGACGTTCTGCTGCACGTGGGCGTTTGCCCACTTCTGGTTCGCGATCCGGACGCGGTCGCGCGGCCGGCGTTTCGTCCACATGATGCTGTTTTACCTGGCGTTCGGCATGGCCATGCTGGCGAAGGGGCCCGCACCGGTCGCGGTCCTCGCCGCCCCGCTGGCGTGGTGGTGGTACACGTACCGCGCGCAGATGGTCATCAACCGCCGCGGTCCGCAGGCGGTGCGGCTGGCGGGCGCGGCGTTCGTGCGCAGCCTCTACCAGCAGACGGGCCGGGCCTTCACGCGGCTCTGGGTCTTTCCCGGGATCGTGCTGTTCGCCGTGCTGTTCATCCCCTGGATGTTCGCGGTGGCGCAGCGCCAACCGCACGCGTGGTACCTGTGGAACTGGCAGTATCTCCAGCGGGCGCAGGGGGATTACGCGGACACGCGGCCGCGCGGGTATTTCTACTACGTCCCGATGTTCCTCGGGCTGCTGCTGCCCTGGACGCTCGCGCTGGGAGAAGCGGTCGTGGCGCCGTGGATGCAGCGCTATCGCCGGCAGCGCAAGGCGCTCTACTTCGTGGGCTGCTGGGCCGTCGTCGGCGTGCTCACCATGTCGCTGATGGCGTTCAAGAAGCCCTACTACATCCTGCCGGCACTGCCCGGTTTCCTGCTCTTGATGGCCCCGGTGATCGACCGTTACCTGCTCGCGCTGCGCGACTGGTCGAAAACGCGGCAGACCAGCACTGTGGTGACGGCAATCGGCGTGGTGACGTTTATCGGGGCGCTGGGCGCCTATGCCGGGGGCGTGTTCGAGGGCGTCAACCATCAGGCGCTGCTGCTCGCTGCGCTGATCGGCGGAGTCTGCGGGTTAACCGCCTGGTTGTGCCGCGTGAACCGGCCGGGGGCGGCGCTGCTGACGCTGGCGTTCGGGACGGGCTGTGCCTTCTTGACGGGGTGGTACGTCATCGGGCCGGAGGTGAACAGCATCACGCGGACGACGGCACTCGACAAGGAGTTGGATGCCGTGGGCGTACCGGTGAAGGGGCCGCTCTACTGGGCGGACCAGCGGCCGGATTCGCGGTTGGGATTTTACTACGGGCGTTCCTCGGAGCACCTGCTCGAGCCGGCGGAGATCGTCACGCGGATGGTCGACCGCACGAAGGGCAAGCGCAGGCTCGAGCTGCTCGTGCAGGACCGGGCGATCGAACTGCTCGCCGGTGCGGACCCGGTGTACCTGATCCTGGACCGCAAGAACCTGCCGTCGCTCGACATGCTGCCGCGCGACGTCGTGAAGCGCGTGAAGATCGTGGGTGCGGTCGACCTCGACGGCAAGCCCGACGGCGAGGACTGGGTCATCGTCTCGAACCGCGGCGACGATGCCGGCCAGCACGCGGATGCCGGGACGCACGCCGCAGTCAACGGCGTCAATGCCCGCTGACAAGCGAGCGCTTTCCTGAGCGCGGGCATCAATTGACTGTCGGGGTCACTTCGAAGTTCGTGCCCAGGTCGCTGCTGGTAAAGGTGAAGGTGACGGTATCGCCGCAGCCGAACTCGTCGCCGTCGCGGAGCACGTCACTGTCGGTCTCCGGGCCGATGCCGCCGATGATGCGCAGGTCGGCATCCTCGATCACGACCGCCTGCAGGTCGTCGCAGTTGCGGGAAAGGGGATAGACGCCGCCGGCGGCCACGATCTGCGTCACCTTTTCACCGAGTGAGGTGATGATATCGCGGGGCGCTTCCTGCGTATCGGAATACCACAACTCGACCTCGACATCGAACGGCGTGTTGTTCACCAGCCGGACCGTCGTGCGCCGGTTGATATCGATGATGTTGCCCAGATCACCGAGAATGCCGCAGCCGGATACGGTCGCGCCGGCCAGCAGGGTTGCAGCGATAAGCGGAGTGGTGCGCATGGTCTATTCCTTTCTTGCATCGGTGCAGGGTTTATCACGTTTACGCCCCTGGATGCCGCAACGGGCAACAGCGCCTACGGATACGGTATGTCACGGGTGTGTGTCCGGCAATGGCGGCGCTACTGTCTGAAGAATCGCTTAGCTATCGGCGCCGGATGACGCGGCTGTCAAAAGGCATCCGGTGTGGTTCAAGCAGGCTGGGCGGGTTGAGTGGCGGATTCGGCAACGGGCACGAAGCTGATGATGGTCTGACCCGCACGCGGCTGGATGGGCTCTTCGACGGTGCCGACGCGCAGGCGGCCGGCGTCGGTGATCGCCATGAGCACGAGCGCGTCCGCCCCATACTGGGCGCGGAAGGCGTCGGGTCCGAACTCCTCGGTCAGCGGCGTCGCCTTGATGGTGAAGCCGCCGCCGAAGCGTTTGGCCAGCGCACCGTAGGTCAGCTCGGCGCCGAAGAGCCGCCGGCCGTGCAGGTGGCGGTGCTGCTCGGCCTTGGCTGGCGAGCCATCGGCGGTCGCGCACTGGTAGCAGCCGCGGCGTCCGAACACGCCGAAGAAACGATGCACGGCGAGCGTGTTGATCCAGTCGTTCGGGGTCACCGCGAAGAACCGCCCGAGCCCGCCGAAGTCGATCGCGTCGAACAGGCTGTCGGAGAGAATGCTCCGCTCGACCACGGGCAGGCCCGCCATGCGCGCCTCGCGCAGATTATCGTGGTTCGTGTCCACAAGCTGCACGCGGATGCCGCGATCCTGCAGCACTTTCGCCAGGGCCCGCGGCCAGGCGCCCGCCCCGCCGAAGAGCACGCCTTGGGGATTCACGGCGGCGACGCCCAGCCGGTGCGCGAGGAAGGGGGAGAAGAAGCCGCTCAGCGCCACGGTCCCGATGATCACCATGAAGGTGAGCGGGACGAGGTCTTCGGCCCCGGGCACGTCGGCTGCCTCGAGGTGCAGCGCGAACACGGCTGACACCGCCGCAGCCACGATTCCGCGGGGTGCGACGGTCCCCAGGAAAACGCGCTCCCCGCGCGACAGTTTCGCCTTGCGGGTGGAAATCCAAACCGCCAGGGGCCGGGCCACCAGCACCAGCACGCCCACGAACGCCAGACCGCCCCAGAGCTTGCCGTGCAGGCCCGTCGCGTCCAGCCGCGCCCCCAGCAGCACGAACAGAAACGAGATGAGCAGGACCTGCAGGTTCTCCTTGAACTCGACGATGTGGCGCACGTCGGCCCAGCGCTGGTTCGCCAGCACCATGCCCATCACCGTCACCGCGAGCAGGCCCGACTCCTGCTGAAAATGGTCGGCCACGGCCTGCGTGGCGACGACGAGCATCAGCGACACCGCGTTCTGCAGGTAGTCCGGGACCCAGAACCGGGCCATGAGCTGGGCCAGCACGATCGCGCTGATCGCGCCGAGTCCGCCGCCGATCACGACCGTCTTGAGAATGCCCCAGAGGACCGCGGCGACGGCGCCGTCCGCTCCCACCAGAAACGCCGACTCGAAGATGAGCACCGCGAGCAGCGCGCCCAGCGGATCGATGACGATCGCCTCCCACTTGAGGATCGAACCGATGCTCCCGCCCGGGCGGATGTGGCGCAGCAGCGGCCCCACCACCGTCGGCCCGGTCACGATCAGGATCGCGCCGAGCAGCAGGGCCAGCGACCAGGGCAAATCGAAGATCAGCCGCGCCGCGACCGTCGAGATCGCGAGCGTCACCAGCGCCCCGATCGTCACCAGGTTGCGCACGACGTGCCCGACCGAACGCAGCTCGCTGACGCGCAGGGTCAGGCCGCCCTCATAGAGAATCAGCCCGACCGCCAGCGAGACGAAGGGCATGAGCAGGTCGCCGAGCAGGCGGTCCGGCACGATCAGCCCGGTCAGCGGCCCCGCGACGAGCCCCGCGAGCAGCAGCAGCAGAATGGAAGGCAGGCGCACGCGCCAGGCGAGCCACGACGCGGTCACGCCGAGCACCACGACCCAGACCAGCGCCAGCAGTTCGGACAAGTGTATTCCTCCGCCTGTTGCGAATCACGCGGAAGAGTGACACAGCCATCCGGCGGCGTCAACTGAGCGGTTAAGGGATTCTACAGATCGTTGGCCGGCTCGGGGAGCGCGTCGTCGATGTGCTGCTGGGCGGACTGCTCGCCGTCGTAGCTGAAGAGGATGGGCTCGTCGTCGATGAGGGCGCGGATGTGCACCGGGCGCTTCCAGATCGCCTGCAGCGCCTTGAGCGTCTCCTGCGCGAACTTGATGTCGAGATCCACGCCGTTGTGGCGGTGGCCGAGGTAGAGCTCGCCGCGGTTGCGGTAGTTCCCATCGAGCACGTAGATGTAGGGCCGGGCGTGGTTGGTGAGCATGAACAGCATCTGCTGCTTGATCTTGCGGAAATCCCGGTTGACCACGACCATCCGCCCGGTGCTCGGGTCGTAGCGGTAGTGGAAGAGGTTCTGGTCCTCGATGAACTCGGGGGTGAGGAACTCGTCCAGGAAGGTGACGTCGTTGTAGATCGCCCGCACCTGGTAGATCTTCTCGCGCCCGGGCGAGCCGCGGCCGACGACGCGGGTCTTCGGCGCCTGGTCCTTGCCCCAGTTGCGCCGGGTCTGCATGTCGTCACACGCGTCGTACTCGGGGCCGTAGCGGCCCGTGTTCCAGCGCCGCTCGATGTCGCGGAACAGCTCGATGCCCACCTTGTAGGGGTTGAGCCGGCCCGGCGACGAGGCCAGCGTGCCCGAGTGGTGGTCGCAGTAGGTGATCAGCTCGTCGGCCTTGAGGATGTAGTTGGTCATGAGCGTGGAGTGCCAGTAGCTGGCCCAGCCCTCGTTCATGATCTTGGTCTGCCCCTGCGGCGCGAAGTAGTACGCCTCCTCGCGGATGATCGAGAGGATGTCCGCCTCCCAGTCCTGCAGGGGCGCGAACTCCATCAGGAATTGCAGCACGTCGCGCAGCGGCTTGGCGGGCACGCGTCCGCGGCGGCGCTCCGCCTCCTCGAGCTGGGCCTGGCGTTCGGCGTCCAGGCGGCGGCGCGGGTTGATGAACGGATCCATGTAGCTCTTCGCCGGGTAGCGCACGCCGGCGTGCTGCTCCGGACCGGCGTCGCCCGCCTGGCGGCGGATGTGCTGGGCCCCGCGCGTCTCGGTGCGCTGCATGAACATCGAGTGCGGATCGATCAGGTCCTCGAGGCTCAGGCAGGTGTCGATGAACGTCTCGACGCGGTCGAGGCCGTAGCGCTTGATGTAGCGCCGCACGCGCGTGGCGTGGTTGGCCATGTCGTCCATCATCCGCCGGTTCGTCCGCGAGAACCAGATGTTGTTCTTGAAGAAGTCACAGTGGCCGTAGACGTGGGCCATGACCGTCTTCTGGTCGGTGAGCGTGTTGTCCTCGAGCAGGTAGGCGTAGCAGGGGTCGTTGTTGATGACCATCTCGTAGATGCGGCCCAGGCCGTAGGAGTGCTGCTTGCGCAGCCGCTCGTACTCCATGCCGAAACGCCAGTGCGGGTAGCGCTGGGGGAACCCGCCGTACGCCGCGACCTGCGAGACCTCTTCGGCGGACAGCACCTCGAAGATCGTCGGGTAGAAGTCGAGCCCCTCGCGGCGCGCGAACTCCGCGATGATCCGGGCCTGCTCTTCGAGATCCTTGGGAAGCTTCCGCACCATGTCGTTCAACCGTCGCTGCCGGCCGGGGCGTCGCCGCCGGCGCCCCTACTGTCCCTTCGAGAAAAACGTCTTGATGCTGTCGTAGATGTCGTCCTTGTTGTTCACCCGCGAAGTGATCAGGTTTTCCGCGCCGGTGACGTGCTCGTGGAGCACGTTGATGAAATTGCCGCTGCCGTAGGCGCTCGCGACCTGGCAGTAGCCGAACAGGTTCACCGTCGGCAGGATGTTGTCGCGAAGCATCTTGCAGCACTCGCGGCTGTCGGACTCGCTGCTGTTGTCCCCGTCGGAGAAGTGGAACAGGTAGATGTTCCATTCGTCCGCGGAGTAGGTGCTGTCGAGCAGTTCGCGGGCGGCGCGGAACGCGCTGCTGATCCGCGTGCCGCCGTCCTCGCGCAGCCGGAAAAACGTCTCGCGATCGACCTCGGCGGCGCGGACGTCGTGCACGATGTAGCGGCTCTCGATGCCCTCGTAGTTGCGCCGCAGCCAGGCGTCGATCCAGAACGCCTCGAGGCGGACCAGTTCCTTCTGCTCGGCGCCCATCGACCCGGACACGTCCATCATGTACACGATCACCGCGTTGGACTGGGGGCTGCGGACCGTCTTCCAACTGCGGTACACCTTGTCGCCGCGTTCGAAGATGATCCGGGGGCTGTCCGGATCGTAGGTGCCGCTCATGATCTGGCGGCGCAGCGCCCGGCGGAAGGTCCGCTTGAAGTGGCGCAGCGACTCCGGGCCCGCCTGGCGGATCCCGCTGTAGCGGTCGCGTTCGGAGGTGATGTTCTTCTTGCCGCGCGGCTGAATTCGCGGGAGCTGCAGTTCCTCGCCGAGGATGTCGGCCAGTTCGTCGAGGCCCACGTCGACCTCGAGGATGTGGCGGCCTTCCTGCGTGCCGCCCGGGCCCATCCCGTCTCCGTCGCCGACCTGGTCGCCGGGCTTGCCGTCGCCGGAGCCCACGCCGGCGTCGTTGTTGTCGCCGTAGCGGAAATGGGGAATGTCGATACCGTGCACGGGAATGCTGATCGCGCGCTTCCCCTCGCGGCCGAGGAGTTCACCGCGGGAGAGAAACTTGCGCAGGTCCTGCCGGATCTTGCCCTTGATGATCTGGCGGAAGCGCTGATGGTCCTTGGCGATCTTGAGTACGTGCATGGCTGCCGAATGCAAGGAACCGCGGGAGGCGCCCCAGCCGCAGAGAGAAGACGAGTCGCAACGTCTCTGCGCCCTTCTGCGTCCCCGGCGGTTCCGTGATTGAATCCGCTTAGTCCGATTTCTCCGCGTCGCCGCGGGCGAAGATGCTCGCGACGTAGTTGAGCACGTCCGTCGCGCTCGTCTCGTTGTAGCCGAAGTACTTGATCAGGCGCTGCTTGACGACGTCGATCTTGGCCTGGGTCTCGTCGTCGACCACGCCCGACACCACGTTCTTGAGCTTGATCGTGTCGCGCTGGTCCTCGAACAGCTTGAGTTCGAGCGCCTTGTGCAACCGGGCGTTGGTGTGGTATTCGAACTTCTTGCCGTCGAGCGACAGCGCCCCGATGTAGTTCATGATCTCCTGGCGGAAATCGTCCTTGCGCGACTCGGGGATGTCGATCTTCTCCTCGATCGAGCGCATCAGCCGCTCATCGGGCTCCTCGTCCTTGCCGGTGTACTTGTTGCGCACCTTCTCGTGCTGCGTGTAGGCCCGGACGTTCTCGATGTAGTTCGAGCAGAGCCGCTTGATGGCGTCCTCGTCGGCGCTGATCGCCCGCTGGACCTCGCTCTTGAGCGTGTCCTCGTACTCCTCCTTGACCATGCCGAGAAGCTCCTTGTACTTCTTCTTGGTCTCCTCGTCGTTGATCAGGCTGTGATGGCTCAGGCCGCTCTCCAGCTCGTTCATGACCATGAACGGGTTGATGCACTTCTCCTGCTGGGCCTGGTCGCTGACCAGCGCGTTGGAGATCTTGTCCTGGATGTAGCGCGGGCTGATGCCGAGCATGCCCTCGCGCGGCGCCTCCGACATGAGCTCCTTGACCGAATCCTCGGTGAAGTTCGGGATCATCTTCCCGTTGTAGAGCTTGAGCTTCTGCATCAGCGTGAGCCCGGCCTTCTTGGGCTCCTCGAGCCGCGTGAGCACCGCCCACATCGCCGCCGTCTCGAGCGTGTGCGGCGCGATGTGCACGCCGCGGATGCGCTGCTTGTTGAAGTCCTTCTCGTAGATGCGGATCTCGTCGCCCAGCTTGATGTTGTAGGGCACGTCGATCTTGATCGTGCGGTCGCGAAACGCCTCCATCAGCTCGTTGGCCTGGAGCTTGCGGTACTCCGGCTCGTTGGTGTGCCCGATGATGACCTCGTCGATGTCGGTCTGGGCGAATTTCTTGGGCTTGATCGAGTGCTCCTGCGACGCGCCGAGCAGGTCGTACAGAAATGCCACGTCCAGCTTGAGCACCTCGATGAACTCGATCATGCCGCGGTTGGCGACGTTGAGCTCGCCGTCGAAGTTGAACGCCCGCGGGTCGCTGTCGCTGCCGTATTCGGCGATCTTGCGGTAGTTGATGTCGCCGGTCAGCTCCGTCGAGTCCTGGTTCTTCTCGTCCTTGGGCTGGAAGGTGCCGATGCCCTTGCGGTCCTTTTCCGACAGGATCAGCCGGTGCACGGTGATGTGGTCCATCACCTTGGCCCAGTCGCCGCCATACTGGATGCGCAGATCCTCGAACATCTTCCGGCAGAACGGGTTGAGATGCCCCTCGATCCGGATTCGCTTGTTTTCCGGCAGATCGGCGTTGAGCTTGTCGAGCACCGCCGCGCGCGCCTCACGCGGAATCAGCTTGAGCGGCTCCTCGTGCATCGGGCACTCGAAGCGATGCTCCTCACCGTCCTTGTCCGGGATCGTCCACGCGTAGGTGTAGAGCGCCCCCTCCTCGAGCGCCGAGTAGTACTCGATGCCCTTCTTGAGCAGGCGCGCGATCGTGCTCTTCGACGATCCCACCGGGCCGTGCAGCAGCAGGATGCGCTTCTCCGTCCCGTAGCCGTAGGCCGCCGAGCGGAAGAAATCCACCAGGTTCATCAGCGGCCGGTCGAGCCCGAAGATCGCGTCGGCGCCGTTGTCGATCGGGTCGCTGAAGAAGTGATAGCGCACGTAATCCTCGCGGCAGATCGTGTACCGCTCGGTGCCGAAGTGCAGCACCATGTCGTAGAGGCGCTGGAACGAGTTGCGCGCCACCGCCGGGTTCTTCGCGACCAGATCGAGGTATTCCCAGAACGTGCCCGACCAGTGCTGCTCCTTGAAGCGCTGGATATCCACGTTGCGGGAGATGATGTCGACAATCTCGTCCTTGTTGGCCATGAGCCCAGACCTCCATGTGCCCGCGTCCGCCGGCGCGCGAGAGACCGCCGCCCTCGCCCGCTGATCCGGCGCCGCGTCAGCGCAATCGCGCGAATTATATGCCGCCCACAGTGTGACTATCGGCCAGCCGGCAACCAACCCTTGCCTGCAACGGTCAGAACAACCGCGCATCGCCGGCCGATTGATCCTACGACCCGCGCCGCGCGATGTCAAACCGCGACAAAACGTAAGTTGAGAAATTACAAAAGGATACGTGAATGCGCGGACGCGCCCGCAGCCCGGCCCCAGCTCCCGGTCTTCCCCGCTTATCCCGCCTGCGCAAAACTCACGCCAATCGAGCGGCAAGCAGCCACCAGCGGATCCGTCGGCTGGACGAGTCGCTGCCGATCCGCCACTTCCGCGATCGGAACGCTGGTGAGCGCGTGCTTCTGCATCACTACCAGATGATTGTAGCGCTCCTCGGCCACGAGCTTCAACGCGTGGTGCCCGAAGAGCGTCGCGAGCACCCGATCGTACGCGCACGGCGTGCCGCCGCGCTGCACGTGGCCGAGCACGGTCGCCCGGCACTCCAGGCCCGTCTGTTCCGTGATCTGCTGGGCGAGCACCTGGCTGACACCGCCCAGGCGGATCGGATCGGGCGAGTCCGCGACGATCTGTCCGATCGTGTAGTCGCCGCCCTGCGGCTTCGCCCCCTCCGCGACCGCGAGGATCGTGAAGGCCTTGCCGCGCATGCTGCGTTCCATGCAGTACTCGCAGACCGCCGCCAGGTCGTAGGGAAATTCGGGGATGAGGATGACGTCCGCCCCGCTTGCCGCCCCGGAGAATAGGGTCAACCAGCCCGCGTAGCGCCCCATCATCTCCACCAGCATCACGCGGTGATGGCTCGACGCCGTCGTGTGGATCCGGTCGAGGGCCTCGGTCGCGATCTGGACCGCGGTATGAAACCCGAACGTGACTTCGGTGTGCATCAGGTCGTTGTCGATCGTCTTGGGCACGCCGACGCAGGGCAGCCCCTTGCGGATCAGGTCCGCGGCCCCGCTCATCGTGCCGTCGCCGCCGATGCACACCAGGGCGTCCAGCCCCTTGGCCCGCGCGTTCTCGATGCAGCGATCGGTGACGTTCTTGATGATCGAGTTGCCCTCGGCGTCCTCGCCCACCTTGAACTTCGCCGGATTGGCCTTGTTGCTGGTGCCCAGGATCGTGCCGCCCAGCGTCAGGATGTTGGACGCGGAGCGCAGGTCGAGCGGGCGCATGCGGTTCTCGATCAGCCCGAGAAAGCCGTCCTCGATGCCCACGACCTCCCAGCCATGGTCGTTGATTGCGGTTTTCACCACGGCGCGGATGACCGCGTTGAGGCCCGGACAGTCGCCTCCGCCGGTCAGCACGCCGATGCGTTTCTTGCTCGTCATGGTGCACACACTCCCGAACAGATGCATCGGCAGGCGATTATCGGGACTGAATCCGGGGGAGGCAAGAAAAGGCGGGTGAGCCCGAACGAGGCCCGCAGCAATGCAGATTCTGCGGTTCAGCGTCGAAAAACGCCGCTTGGGGTCGACGCGCTAGAGGATCGGCAGCAGCGAATCGTCACGCGGCGGAGGCGGCGGCGGGCTGGTCCGCTTCACCACGTTGTAGAGCGTGTCGCGTTCGACCGGGGTGCAGCCAGCCTCACGCATCAACCGCTGAATCCGGTCGACGGTCAGCTCCTGGTGGGTCGAGGCGCCGTCGCGCTTGGTGATGTCGTAGTACACCACCGTGCCGTCCAGATCGTCCACGCCCCAGTTGAGCGCCACCTGCGACAGCTTCGGCGACTGCATGATCCAGAACGCCTTGATGTGGTCGAAATTGTCCAGCATCAACCGGCTGATCGCCAGCGTCTTGAGGTTGGTCAGGCCGGTCGGACCCGGCAGGTCCGCCAGCGCGCTGTTGTCCGGAATGAACGGCAGCGGAATGAGCGCGTTGAACCTCGCCGGCCGCTCGGCGATCGAAGCATCCTGGTGGGCCCGCAGCTTGACCAGGTGGTTGATCCGCTCAGCCGGGGTTTCGACGTGGCCGTAGAGCATCGTCGCGTTCGAGTACATGCCGATCTCGTGGGCCGTGCGATGCACCTCGAACCACTCGACCTCCCCCACCTTGTTCTTGTACGCCTCTTCGTGCACGCGCTCGTCGAAGATCTCCGCCCCGCCGCCGGGCAGCGATCCCAGGCCCGCATCGCGCAGCGCCACCAGCACCTCCCGCACGCTCATTCGCGGCTGGGCGATCCGCGCGAAGTGGATGATCTCGATCGCGGTGAACGCCTTGATGTGCAGCTCGGGAGCTGCCGCCTTGATAGCCCGGCACATATCGGTGTAGAAGTCGAACGGGAGCCGCGGATGCAGCCCGCCAACGATGTGCACCTCGGTCGCGCCATGGTCGGCGGCCTCTCGGGCCCGCGCGGCGACCTCCTCGACGCTGAGCGTGTAGCCGTCCTCCACGCCCTCCCGCGACCAGGGGCGGTAGAACGAGCAGAACCGGCAGCGCAGCACGCAGTAATTCGTGTAGTTGATATGGCGGTTGATGTTGTAGAACGCCTTGCGGCCGTGCTTGCGTTCCCGCACGACGTTCGCCAGTTCGCCGAGCAGGTGAATGTCGGGCGAGAGGTAGAGCGCGAGCCCCTCATCCGCGCTGAGCCGCTCGCCCGCGCGTACCTTGATGGCGATGCGGTCCAACTCGCTCTGCCTGTCTGCCTGGATCAACCGACCGCCCCCATCTCCAAGATACGGCCTCGGCGCAGCGCACCGGTCCGCCTGATGACCATGCCAACCTCGATATCAGCCGGATTATAAGGGGAACAGGCGAGGGCTCCAGTTTTCATGAGCGGTGAAAGCCATGACAGAGCGCCCGGCGGCCCGCACACCGCCCCTGCGACAACTTCCGATGGCGTCAAGCCGCGTCTGCGGCCGATGAGACCGGTATAATCGTCTGCGCGGACTGCGCCGGCCCCGAGCCGGCGAGCGGGAGATCAAGCACGTGGTCAGTCGATTCAAATGGGCACTCGGGGGCGCGATGGCAGCGGCCCTGACCATCGCCGGCTCCAGCGTGTACCTGCACAACCGGCAGGAGCGCACGGAAGCGCTGCAGGCCCAGGCTGAAGCGGCCCGCAAGGAGGCGGAGGCGCTGCGTGCCCACAACGCCAAGCTGGCGGCGGAGGCCGCCCGGCTGGAGAAGGAACGCCGCGAACTCGCCGAGGTGATCGATCGCCTGAA
>ERZ795053.5134-NODE-5134-length-13709-cov-7.457229_pt1 | contig 13709 bp, 8 predicted proteins | sample MGYA00375137_ERZ795053 | MGnify/ENA primary metagenome ERZ795053 (study PRJEB30182, sample SAMN05720284) | activated sludge metagenome | isolation source: Anaerobic digester | place: Hong Kong | collected 2014-12-17 ... | reverse complement strand
CTATAGGCTGGCTTTAGTATATCACTTGGGGTAAAAAGGTGCAATTAACTGTTTTGATAATATAAGCCCCTATAGGTTGGCTTCTGGAGTGTACTGCTTATTTATGGCTATAGGAAATAGTAAGCAGGCGGGCTATAGCCTGCGGATATATATTCCATTTCCCTGCTCTCGTTGGCGAAGAAAGTAAGATTTTTAATCTTATCTTTCTGAGGCAACAACCGGAGCGGTAGCGGAGGGAATCGAAAGACGTATGTAAGCGGAGGATTGTTCGCTAACTCTGTGTGCTAACTCCGCAGGAGTTGTGCACGGAGTTGTGAATGATTCGGAGCTGGACGGTTTAGAAAGACTATAGGAGACACGGATTTTCTTTTTGGTTCTTTTTCTTTTACCGTTTCCAGAGCTTCTGCCACCATGTTTTACTGGATTCTATGCGTAATTCCTCGTTCAGACGGTCGATTTGCTTCTGATAGTCGTCTCGGATCTCTTGTCTTTGCTTTTCTGCATCTTCTAAGGCGATCTTAAATTGTGTGGCGCGGGCTTCGAGTTCTCCCTTCTGCTCCTCGATCTCCTTTTCTCTTTCCTGCAACTTCTCGTTAGTATTTTTAAGCTCGATCTCGGCAACTGCCAGTTTCTTTGCGGTATCAGCCGGAAGAGCTAAGAGTCTGGCATTCTCTTTCTGCAAGGCGATGTATTCTTTTTGTGAATTATTAACCGCTTCTTGTAATTCGGCGATTTTTGCCTTCATGACATCAGCATTCTGGCGGAGTCTTTCTAATTCTTCATCTTTATCTTGCTGATAAATAACAACCGGGTTCTGCTCTCTCTTTGTTTCGAGAAAAGCTACGGCTTCATCATCGAGGTAGCTAGTTCTCCCTACTTTCGTTATATGTCCTTCGAGCTGAAGCTTATACCTATCGATAGATTGATATATTGCTTGAACGGATCGATGCTGCTTCTTGGCAAACTCCTTAACCGTGATCATATTAAATCTCCTTATTAAAGGTACTTGTTCTATGCTTTAACAAGCTTTAATAAGGAGATTATACCAATCTTTTTTAATATCCAAACAGTTTATCTGTCCATTCCCAGATATCTGTCGGGATTTTTTATGATCTTCTCGCCTGCCATATCGTTGACGTAATCGCGGAATTCCTTGTCATGATCTAGTCCAAAATGTTCGATGATCTTGAGCCAGCCTTTACGTGCTGCCACAACACCGTCTCCGAATGCTTCGTCGATTTGCTTGGAAAGATCCTCTTTCTCGGCTTGGAGCTGGCTGATTTGTTTATCCTTGCCTTCAACGATGTTTTGCAGAACTTCTACGCGATGTTCTGCACGCTCGGCACGAGCTTCGAGGTTCTTCACAGACTTTTCAGATACAATATCAAGCCTTTTGAGAAGCTTTTCGAGTGTTTCTTTGCATTTTCGGACGTAATCGGAAGCTCTTTCTTTAAGGCTTCGAATATCTCGCATGAGAGCTTCAGCTAGAGAGTTTCGATAGTCCACAAGAGTAGCTTTAGCCTTGAGCTTGTCGAGCTCTTCGGCTGGTATGATGACTTTGTCCTTTTGGAGCGGAACGTGGCGAACCTGCGACAGATCCGGCTCGGGTAATGCCTTGATCTTGTCGTCTATGTTGGCAACTTCTCGTTTGAATTCCTGGATCCGCTGGTGTTGTGTCTTTCCTATGGGACTTTCGATTGTGTATCCGTGTTCTTTTGCAATGCCGACCAGAACGTTCCGAACGTCATCGAGCCATGCTTCGGACGGTGTTTTGTAATGCCCGGTTGCTTTAAATCCCATTTGAGTCATGGATTTATCTAATCCGACACGGACGGGCATACCCTTTGCATAATCTGTTGCAAACGGAACATAAGACCAGTGCAGGTGAGGGGTTGCTTCGTCCAGATGCTTTACCAAACAAACCGTTTTTAGCTGCGGATAACGATCCTTCAGCTTTTCGGCAACTTCGTCGAGCATGGCAGAAGCTTCTTCCCATTCTGGAGTTTTCTGTCCGGTCCAGCCGTGAGAGAACATATCTCCGAATTGGAGAATGTGTTCGTAGACGGGAGATTGCTGCTTGGATCTGGTTACCTTATCCAGGTATGCTGATGCAGATCCGAGTTTTCTGTCTTTTCGTGTCTGCTCGGCATCGTGCTTTTTTACAGATTCGGAGAAAAGATCGTCGTAAACTTCCCCGAGATTAAGGTGGGTATATTCCACGTTCATCTCAGTTCTTGCCTGGTCGATATGAGAAGGCCAGTTCTTGGATCCGAATTCTCGGTAGTTGTGTCCGAGGTTTACATCAGGCTCTTTTGAAGCTGATATAGTACAAGATTTGCTCATAAAATTACCCCCTATTCAATGTTTTTCAATGCTTTAATTATACATCGAGTCGGGAGCGGTGTAAAATGTTTTGTGCCAAAACACACAATATGGGTTTTGTCAGTCCTACGGACAACAAAACGCCAATTGTGCCCTAGCCGGGGGCTGCCCTTCGGGATTGTCGCAAGCGACAAGTTGGCTTCGCCATAAGGGAGAGCTGCGCCCCTCCCTTAATCCATCTGCCAGCCAAAACGGAAAACACTTCCCCGTGTTTTCGTTTCGTCTGAGGTCGGCTTGTTGCGAGAGCTGACAAGGTCAGCAACGCGTGAACGCGTACGCAACGCCGAGAGATCTACCACTGGCAGATCTCAGTTTGGGTTGGATTGCAGATATGCATCTGCAATGTTATCTGCGATGCGTTTGATGACCGATACGCAAACGGAATTGCCAGCTTGTTTATACAAGCGAGCATCGCTCATATCGGTTGGGAGTTTGAAGGATTTAGGGAATCCTTGCGTGTTAAAGCATTCGTGCGGAGTCATTTTTCTAATGCCATGCTTTGTTTTTATCAAGCAGACATTATGACCGCCTTCGCCCTGATTAGCGGTAAGAGTGGGAACAACACCGCTTTTATTCTTCCTTACGTATTTTCTTCGCCACTGATAGATCGCATTATCATCATCCATGGCAGCTACAAGTTGCTCGTAAAGATCTCCTTTATATTTGCCGGGAGTATAGTAATACTTTTCATCTACAGGATTTTCAAAGTCAATTACATCGGATAATTTCTTCTTCAGAGCTACGGGGAGAGGGAAGTGGAAGTTGTTATACGCCGTAGGATCCTTGAAGCAAACGATATATATTCTTTCTCTATTCTGGGGAATGTTACCGTATTCCATGGCATTTAGAACCATGGGGTTAACTAAATAACCATTTTGTTCGAGAGCTTCTTTTATAACCGCAAATGTATTTCCGTTATCATGTCCAACGAGGTTTTTTACGTTTTCAAGAAAGACGATCTGAGGTTTCTTTTCCTCTATAATCCTTACTAATTCGAAGAAAAGAGTGCCCCTTCCTTTCTCATCTTCAAAGCCTTTTCTATAACCGGCAACACTGAAGGCTTGGCAAGGAAAGCCAGCAAGCAACACATCAAAGTCGGGAATTTCAGAGGCTTTAACATCCTTGATATCTCGGCAATCAACTTTGATTTTTGAGTTGAGTTCATAGGTTTTTACGGGATAGGGATCAAATTCGTTTGCATACACAACCTTAAATAACTTGTTCTGTTCGAATCCGAGATCGATACCGCCAACACCAGCGAAGAAAGATGCACACCGTAACATATAGACGCTCCCTTGAATGTGATGAGGGAATTATATCATATAAATCGCGGCGCGCCGCGATTTATGTCAGGCATCCTCTTCTTCTGGATTATCGTAAAATTCCTCGTATGTTCCAATCTCAGAAAAGTCTACAGAATAATCCAGATCCGCGTTTTTGGTGAATACAACGCTATCAATACCAAACTTTTCAAGCATGTCATACGTTACAAGGGTTCCTTCGGGTAATTCGAAAACATCACGTAATAGCCATTTGCCAAGGATCTTGTTTGGGCTACTCATAATAGCTTTACCAACGGCAGGGTTATTTGGATCCGCTTCTTGGCAAACCTTTGCGACAACATCGCTACCGTCAGGCAAATGTAGCGTAAAATGCGTGTCGCGAGGTGGGAAAAATGACTCGTTTCTTGATCGATCTACCTTCTGATAGGGAATATATACTTCGTCAGGATCCCTTTTTCTGCCACCGGCATTCCATTGATTGAGACCGCTTTTTTCAGCTACAAACTTTCCTTTTTTGTTTACGGAATACAATGGCAAACAGAGTTGTGGCAAGGGGTTAGCTTGCTTTAAAGGCATTTCTTTACTGGGAATAGTAATGAGAAAATCTGATTTATCCTTGCCGGGAATCAGTTCGACTAATACGGTGTATGGATCTCCGAGAATTGAAACATTAAAGCTATCCAATAGCTGCAGATCATCGAAAATCATGTACAGAGTGTTCTTAGAAACACTGAAATGGTATGTGTGATTGCCGTCCGTAAAATATGTGTTGTTGTCATTTCCTTTGTCATCGATGAGTTCTATGTTGTCGATATCAATGGGATCAAAGGCGCATTCAAGGATCTGCATCGCATGGGGAACCCTCTTAACAACGTGGTATATCATTTCAGATATACCGTGAAGGTTTTTAGTTACTCGAATTCGTTCGTTACGGTATTCAGCAATGGTTTTAACTAGTTCTAGACCAGTAAGACCGGTGTAGTTTTTCTTGAGCTTTCCAAACTCGGCAACCTTTTGGTCGTCGTTGCCCATCCATGTTTTGAGACCGATTCCGATGCTATTTTTCTTTGCATCTGCGGAACAATCTGATCTAGCCAGATTATCAGCTTCTAAGTATTTGCAAAAGATGTTTTCGTGTGCTCTATACGGGAGGTACGGGCAATCGCTTTCTGAAAAAATGCGCGACAGCTCACCTATAAGGTTGAGCATATCCTTATAGGCTTGACGGTTCTTTTCGGGTTGCTTCTCGTAAAACATAGCTTATCTCCCGTGCCTATTACTTGGTTTATATGATACCAGAAGATAGCTATTACGCCGTATTATTTATCCCACCATTTATAGACTGTGTGCTTAGATAAACCAGTATCTCTAATACAATCAGCCTTCTTTCCGTTAGGGTGTTCCTTTATCCAATCCGTTACCTTTTTCTGAGCCGTTCCGCTACCTTTCGGGCGGCCGTTTTTGTTTCTCCAATTTCCTTCTGGATCTTCGAAATTCTGAACGGCTCTCATTCTTCCCATATGAACGTCTTGTTTTCTTCCGTTTCTGCGATTGCGAGGGATAATAAGCCCGGAGGTCGTTTCTACATCGCTTAACGTCCAGCAATAATATGATTTATCGTATGTTTCGAGGGCTGATTGAATATCGCGCTCGTTTAATTCGTCAACGCTACCGTCTGGGTGGTGGTTCTCGGCTTTGCTCAGGATATCAAAGGCTTTCCTTATATCCTTTTCAAGCTTTTCCTTTGGAACGTTACATTTGCAGGCGTATATAGTGAGATTCATCATAAAGAAGTATCTATGACCGCCTTTGATTTCTTCCGCTTTGCTGAGCCACCAGTGATACAAAGCAAACGGATCCTTACCGTGAACCTTTTCCTCTATTTCCCAGCGCCTTCTTGTAGAACGGTCTTTGTTTACGACTTTGCGCTCATACCATTCGGGATAGCTCTCTTTTGCTTGATTCAAGCTCATTTTGGTGGGCTGGAATTGACGGGTAATATCTACTCTAAATTCGGGCTTAACATAAGAGTTTAGATAGTCTAATGACACTTTATCTCCGGTTCTGAAAGCTATAACGGGAGTCCCGTACTTATGGTTTGTGCTGCCAACCATGCGGAACGCTTGATTTATAGATTGATATTGAGTGTCTTTGACGGTAGACGTGCTTTTATACTGCCAGCATCTGAACGTCAGCTTATACTTAAGTTGCTTTAGCTGGAGCTTGATGTTTGGAAATAGATCTATCGGGTTATCGAACTGATAATAGAGATGCAGACCACTACCGGATAAAGCGATAAATGTTGGGCGAGGTACCGCGTACGCTTTTGCTGCTGGATCCCAGGTCGAAAGCTCCAAGAAGTTTTGGATTTCTTGAATGCGGACACCGTCCAGGTCGATAATCAGGGCATTCATACGCTGAGCATTAGCCAGGATATTCTTGTTTCCTCTATAAGCCAGACCACCACACAATGCCAGTGCGTTGTTTTCAACGTACTGTAAAAAGTCATATTCCCAGGTGTCTTTATACATAATCATACGGTGCTGCTTATCAGTATCTGTCTTATAAAGGAATACGGCATTAGGTTGCTGATAATGCGTATTTATTAGAGCTTCTTCGTGGGTTTCGTTATTTGGAAATAGTTCCTGATAGAAGCTGATCGGATCCATTTGTTCAAAGTTGGCAGCCATAAACTCGGCACATTCAGAATAGTTCTTCTGTGCTTCTCTCATGGCAAGCTTAAACAAGGTGTCCTTGGTCTCCTGAAGCTCCTTTTGGAAAGCTTCTTCGGACATGGTGTTAATGAGCAAAGAGTTGCCTGCATTATCGTCATATATGAAATCGACCTGTGGATCTGAAGGCTTCTCCGCCATGAATTCCTCCGTATAAGGTGTAATTAACTGTTTTGATAATATAAGCCCCTGTAGGCTGGCTTCAGTATATCACTTAGGGCTAAAAGGTGCAATTAACTGTTTTGATAATATAAGCCCCTATAGGCTGGCATCTGGGGTGCTGTGTTTATTTTCGGGTATAGAGAAAAGCAAGCAGGCGGGCTATAGCCTGCGATTGTATCTTATATTCCCTTGCTCTCGTTGGTGAAGGAAGTGAGATTTTTAATCTCATCTTCCTGAGGCAACAACCGGAGCGGTAGCGGAGGGGATCGAAAGACGTGTGTAAGCGGAGGATTGTTCGCTAACTCTGTGTGCTAACTCCGCAGGAGTTGTGCACGGAGTTGTGAATGATTCGGAGCTGGACGGTTTAGAAAGACTATAGGAGACACGGATTTTCTTTTTGGTTCTTTTTCTTTTACCGTTTCCAGAGCTTCTGCCACCATGTTTTACTGGATTCTATGCGTAATTCCTCGTTCAGACGGTCGATTTGCTTCTGATAGTCGTCTCGGATCTCTTGTCTTTGCTTTTCTGCATCTTCTAAGGCGATCTTAAATTGTGTGGCGCGGGCTTCGAGTTCTCCCTTCTGCTCCTCGATCTCCTTTTCTCTTTCCTGCAACTTCTCGTTAGTATTTTTAAGCTCGATCTCGGCAACTGCCAGTTTCTTTGCGGTATCAGCCGGAAGAGCTAAGAGTCTGGCATTCTCTTTCTGCAAGGCGATGTATTCTTTTTGTGAATTATTAACCGCTTCTTGTAATTCGGCGATTTTTGCCTTCATGACATCAGCATTCTGGCGGAGTCTTTCTAATTCTTCATCTTTATCTTGCTGATAAATAACAACCGGGTTCTGCTCTCTCTTTGTTTCGAGAAAAGCTACGGCTTCATCATCGAGGTAGCTAGTTCTCCCTACTTTCGTTATATGTCCTTCGAGCTGAAGCTTATACCTATCGATAGATTGATATATTGCTTGAACGGATCGATGCTGCTTCTTGGCAAACTCCTTAACCGTGATCATATTAAATCTCCTTATTAAAGGTACTTGTTCTATGCTTTAACAAGCTTTAATAAGGAGATTATACCAATCTTTTTTAATATCCAAACAGTTTATCTGTCCATTCCCAGATATCTGTCGGGATTTTTTATGATCTTCTCGCCTGCCATATCGTTGACGTAATCGCGGAATTCCTTGTCATGATCTAGTCCAAAATGTTCGATGATCTTGAGCCAGCCTTTACGTGCTGCCACAACACCGTCTCCGAATGCTTCGTCGATTTGCTTGGAAAGATCCTCTTTCTCGGCTTGGAGCTGGCTGATTTGTTTATCCTTGCCTTCAACGATGTTTTGCAGAACTTCTACGCGATGTTCTGCACGCTCGGCACGAGCTTCGAGGTTCTTCACAGACTTTTCAGATACAATATCAAGCCTTTTGAGAAGCTTTTCGAGTGTTTCTTTGCATTTTCGGACGTAATCGGAAGCTCTTTCTTTAAGGCTTCGAATATCTCGCATGAGAGCTTCAGCTAGAGAGTTTCGATAGTCCACAAGAGTAGCTTTAGCCTTGAGCTTGTCGAGCTCTTCGGCTGGTATGATGACTTTGTCCTTTTGGAGCGGAACGTGGCGAACCTGCGACAGATCCGGCTCGGGTAATGCCTTGATCTTGTCGTCTATGTTGGCAACTTCTCGTTTGAATTCCTGGATCCGCTGGTGTTGTGTCTTTCCTATGGGACTTTCGATTGTGTATCCGTGTTCTTTTGCAATGCCGACCAGAACGTTCCGAACGTCATCGAGCCATGCTTCGGACGGTGTTTTGTAATGCCCGGTTGCTTTAAATCCCATTTGAGTCATGGATTTATCTAATCCGACACGGACGGGCATACCCTTTGCATAATCTGTTGCAAACGGAACATAAGACCAGTGCAGGTGAGGGGTTGCTTCGTCCAGATGCTTTACCAAACAAACCGTTTTTAGCTGCGGATAACGATCCTTCAGCTTTTCGGCAACTTCGTCGAGCATGGCAGAAGCTTCTTCCCATTCTGGAGTTTTCTGTCCGGTCCAGCCGTGAGAGAACATATCTCCGAATTGGAGAATGTGTTCGTAGACGGGAGATTGCTGCTTGGATCTGGTTACCTTATCCAGGTATGCTGATGCAGATCCGAGTTTTCTGTCTTTTCGTGTCTGCTCGGCATCGTGCTTTTTTACAGATTCGGAGAAAAGATCGTCGTAAACTTCCCCGAGATTAAGGTGGGTATATTCCACGTTCATCTCAGTTCTTGCCTGGTCGATATGAGAAGGCCAGTTCTTGGATCCGAATTCTCGGTAGTTGTGTCCGAGGTTTACATCAGGCTCTTTTGAAGCTGATATAGTACAAGATTTGCTCATAAAATTACCCCCTATTCAATGTTTTTCAATGCTTTAATTATACATCGAGTCGGGAGCGGTGTAAAATGTTTTGTGCCAAAACACACAATATGGGTTTTGTCAGTCCTACGGACAACAAAACGCCAATTGTGCCCATGCTGGGGGCTGCCCTTCGGGCTTGTCGCAAGCGACAAGGTGGCTTCGCCATAAGGGAGAGCTGCGCCCGTCCCTTAACCCATCTGCCAGCCAAAACAAAAAACACTTTCTCGTGTTTTTCGTTTCGTCTGAGGTCGGCTTGTTGCGTGAGCTGACTATATTATAGTCAGAAATGCGAATCGCATACGCAACGCCGAGAAATCTTCTGCCAGAAGATTTCGTCTGATTGATCAACCCATTGAAATCAAGGCTTTTGTGGGTTGATCAAAATAATAAACTATGATAAGATCAATGCAGAATTATTCAGTATATCGTATGGGGTGTTACCTATGAAAAAGACCATGGTTGAGCTTTTCGCTGGAGTTGGCGGATTTAGAGTTGGAATGGAAAAATTACAATCGGGGTGGGAAACAGTATGGTTTTCACAGTGGGAACCCGGTGCGGCAACTCAATGGGCACATGATTGTTATGTATCACATTTTGGCGACTCCAAGGACTTAAACGGGGAATTCCATACGGGTGAGGATATAAGTACTGTTGATAAAAAATCCATACCGGATCACACCTTATTGGTAGGCGGATTCCCGTGCCAAGATTATAGTGTTGCTCATACTTTGGCATCTTCTAAGGGAATAGAAGGTAAAAAAGGTGTTTTGTGGTGGCAGATTAGAGAAACGTTAATAGCTAAGAAGCCACCGTTTTGCTTATTTGAGAATGTTGATAGGTTGCTCAAATCTCCAGCAAAGCAGAGAGGTCGCGACTTTGGAGTAATACTCGCGTGCCTTGCTGATTTGGGTTATAGCGCTGAGTGGAGAGTCGTAAATGCAGCTCAGTACGGAGCTGCACAACGACGCAGGAGAACATTTATATTTGCATACCGGAATGATACAAAGTATGGTCAGGAAATGAAAAATAAGTCAGCAGACTTGATTATTGGTCGAGATGGATTGATGGCTGATGCGTTTCCGATTAGCAACATGGACGAACCCAGAAGTGTTGAATTAGCACACAATATCATTGAAGTCAGCGATAATTTCGCGTTCGGTTTTGAAAATGCCGGAATGATGACAGATTGGATAATAACAACATCGAAGATAACAGAAGCAGAGGAAGAAGCGGTCAAGCTTGGTGATATCTTGGAAAGTAATGTTGATGAGTCTTTCTATATATCTGATGAGAAAATGCCTAAGTGGACGTATTTGAAAGGTGCAAAGAAAATCCCAAGAAAAGCTGCTAACGGTCATGAGTATATATTCAGTGAAGGTCCGGTTGCATTCCCAGATCCGTGGGATAGACCGGGCAGAACGATGCTTACAAGTGAATCAACCTTGAATAGATCAACTCATGTTGTTGCTGATCCCGGAACGAATAGATTACGATTGCTTACTCCTATTGAAGCTGAGCGTTTACAGGGATTTGATGATAATTGGACTAATTCTGGCATGCCGCAGCGAATGAGATACTTTTGTATGGGAAATGCTCTTGTAGTTGATATGATAACTCGAATGGGTAAAGTTATAGACCGAATTATTAAATACGAGGACGCTTAAGAGAGAAAGCTATCATCTAATTGGTCTTTGATATAGGAGTTATTGAGCCAAAAGCATTGTTTTGGATAAGGTCTGCCATCGGGTAAATCATATGTATCTTTTGAGTTCCTGCCGTGTGGTCGGACGTGGCATACCGGGTTCTCGGTTTGTTTGGGTAAATTACTATGGTATTCACCGTTCACTATCTCGAATTGTAAGCCGTCAGCTATTAACTTCTTTGTTTTACTCCAGACGGTTTTAACATCGGATTCTATTGTTGTATCAGGCATATTCCAGAACTGACACCCTTTGAGAATGAGATCTCCGGACTCGCTGAACTTATAGACTATAAATAAAAACTTGGTTTCACGCAGCAGGGTAGGGAAAGCTGCATCTTCCCATTCCTCATTGATAATTTCAGTGAACTTGAAGTTTGGGAAAGACATGTTTTCCTTTATTTTGTTATCTTTGTTCAGGCGAATTGTTTTAACAACTATATTAGCTTTTGCGAATTCTTCGGCGTTATTGCTCGTAATTCCTAACATTCTAAATGCGAGCATAGAGCCAAGGTTCTTTTTCTTTTTTTGATTGTCGATTTCGAATAATATAGATAGTTCTTCCTGAGATTTGCCCACATATGCGTTTATCTTTTGCTGCACATATAATTCAAAATCGGGGACAACAGAATCCTTTAAGATTGATTCATAAGAGGTTTTTCCGGGAATAATATAATTGTTTAGGACGTGAGTCATATAAGAGGTCTTATATGAAAAGGCTCTCGGCTTGGCTGGAATGTCAGAAAAAGGTTGTGCTCGGCGCTTGCTGGAATCTGAGCTTTTTGTAGCAGCTCCAAGGTAAAGCGTATCGCCTTCCGAAAGTTCGTGAGCTTTACCAGCCTTTATTTTGGCAACGATTTTCTCGAAATCGCTCTTTATTATTGCTAAATCTTGTTCTGGTGGAGAAAATAGCCGGGCATAGTCAATCCTATAATCCAAACGGCTTGTAACGGATTGCTGATAAAGGTAATAGATTATTAGCATCAGGTGTGCTTTATACCATAAATGGCTATCTTCAAAGGTTTCATTAACTACCTGACAATAATCTATCATCGTTATTATCAGTCGTTCTTTGGCAGATTTTGTGCCGTCCTGATTGATTTTATAAGGAGTTACCTTGAGCTCGACACCAGCCTTATAGAAATCTGGGCGAGAATCGCTATTATTCTCGTATTTGAAATATACTTCTTCGACTAAATCGCCCAGACCGCCTTTTCGAGCTTTCTTCTCGTTGACGGAATAATCAACCTTGTTGCCGTATTGAGCGCACATTTGCTTAAATGTGTAGCCGATTAGTTTTTGAGCGTATTTCTCAATAGACTTAGGATCTGTCTCGTCATATTCAATGTTAATGAGCATATAACAATCCCCCTTACGGAATACTGTCTATCGCTCTTAATGATAACATTTTGTCTATGATTCAGCCCACCATTTATAGACCGTGTGCTTAGATAACCCCGTATCTCGAATGCAATCAGCCTTCTTTCCGTCCGGGTTTTGCTTTCTCCAATCCGTTACCTTTTTCTGAGCAGTTCCGCTGCCTTTTGGGCGGCCGTCCTTGTTTCTCCAATTCCCTTCTGGATCTTCGAAGTTCTGAACGGCTCTCATTCGTCCCATGTGAACGTCCTGCTTTCTGCCGTTTCTGCGATTGCGAGGAATAGTAAGTCCGGAAGTTGTTTCTACATCACTTAATGTCCAGCAATAATAGGATTTGTCGTATGTTTCGAGGGCGGATTGAATATCGCGCTCGTTTAATTCGTCAACACTACCGTCTGGGTGATGGTTCTCAGCTTTGCTCAGAATATCAAAGGCTTTCCTTATATCTTTTTCGAGCTTTTCCTTCGGAACATTACATTTGCAGGCGTATATCGTGAGGTTCATCATAAAGAAATATCTATGACCGCCTTTTATTTCATCTGCCTTGTTGAGCCACCAATGATACAAGGCAAACGGATCTTTGCCGTGAACCTTTTCCTCTATTTCCCAGCGTTTTCTTGTAGAACGGTCTTTCTTTACTATTTTGCGTTCGTACCATTCGGGATAGCTTTCCTTTGCTTGATTCAAGCTCATTTTTGTTGGCTGGAACTGACGGGTAATATCTACTCTGAATTCGGGTTTAACATATGAATTCAGATAATCCAATGTAACTTTATCACCCGTTCTGAAAGCTATAACGGGAGTGCCGTACTTGTGGTTTGTGCTGCCAACCATGCGGAATGCCTGATTTATAGATTGATATTGCGTGTCTTTAACGGTGGACGTGCTTTTATACTGCCAGCATCTGAATGTTAGCTTATATTTGAGCTGCTTTAATTGTAATTTGATGTTTGGAAACAGATCTATCGGTTTATCGAGCTGGTAATAGAGATGCAGACCGCTACCAGATAATGCAATAAAAGTCGGACGTGGCACCGCATATGCTTTTGTAGCTGGATTCCACGTTGAAAGCTCCAAGAAGTTTTGAATCTCTTGAATACGTACTCCGTCCAGATCGATAATCAGGGCGTTCATGCGCTGAGCATTTGCCAGTATGTTCTTGTTCCCTCTATAAGCCAGACCACCACATAATGCCAGGGCGTTGTTTTCTACGTACTGTAAAAAGTCATCCTCCCAGGTGTCTTTATACATAATCATGCGGTGCTGCTTATCGGTTTCGGTTTTATATAAAAATACGGCGTTAGGTTGCTGGTAATGTGTGTTTATCTGAGCTTCTTCGTGGGTTTCGTTGTTTGGAAACAACTCCTGATAGAAATTGATTGGATCCATTTGCTCGAAGTTGGCAGCCATAAACTCGGCGCATTCGGAATAGTTCTTTTGCGCTTCTCTCATGGCAAGCTTAAATAAGGCGTCTTTTGTCTCTTGCAGCTCCTTTTGGAAAGCTTCTTCGGTCATAGAGTTAATAAGCACAGCCGTACCGGCATCATCGTTATAAATGAAATCGACCTGTGAATCGTGGTGATCAGATGCCATATATACCCCCATATAAGTGCAATTAACTGTTTTGATAATATAAGCCCCTATAGGCTGGCTTTAGTATATCACTTGGGGTAAAAAGGTGCA